>OLRV01003172.1_pt1 | contig 11775 bp, 14 predicted proteins | sample 1672421 | NCBI WGS metagenome assembly OLRV01 (sample SAMEA3136684, study PRJEB25190) | human gut metagenome | biome: human gut; feature: human-associated habitat; material: faeces | place: Austria | collected 2013
ATTATAAATTATAACTAGATTAAGGAGATAGTCTTATTATGCCCATCGCTATTAAGATCAACCCCAAAGATAACGTGGTCGTTGCCCTGCACCCCATCGCCAAGGGCACCGCTGTCCCCGTGGATAACACCACCGTCACCGCTGTTGAGGACATCCCCCAGGGCCACAAGATGGCCATCGCTCCCATCAAGGCAGGCGAGAACGTCATCAAGTACGGCTTCCCCATCGGCCATGCCACCGCTGACGCCGTGCCCGGCACCTGGATGCACACCCACAACGTCAAGACCAACCTGTCCGGCGAGATCGAGTACAGCTACCATCCCGACGTACATCCCCTGACCCCGGCGGCCCCGGAGACTTTCATGGGCTACCGCCGCAAGGGCGGCCGTGCCGCCATCCGCAACGAGATCTGGATCATCCCCACCGTCGGCTGCGTCAACGACTGCGCCAAAGCCCTCGTGCGGGACAACCAGGATCTGGTCACCGGCTCCATCGACGGCCTGTACACCTTCACCCATCCCTTCGGCTGCTCCCAGACCGGCCATGACCATGCCCAGACCCGCAAGCTGCTGGCTTCGCTGGTCCGCCACCCCAACGCCGGCGCTGTGCTGGTGCTCTCTCTGGGCTGTGAGAACCTGACCCATGAGCAGTTCCTAGAAGAACTGGGCGACTACGACGCTGACCGTGTCAAGTTCTTGACCTGCCAGGATGTCGAGGACGAGCTGGTCGCAGGCCGCGAGATCCTGAAAGAGCTGGCCGCCTACGCTGCCCAGTTCAAGCGCGAGCCGATCCCCGCCAGCGAGCTGGTCATCGGCATGAAGTGCGGCGGCTCCGACGGTCTGTCCGGCATCACCGCCAACCCCACCATCGGCCGCTTCAGCGATATGCTGTGCGCCCGCGGCGGTTCCACCGTGCTGACCGAGGTGCCCGAGATGTTCGGCGCCGAGGGCTTCCTGATGGATCGCTGCCAGAATGAGCAGGTCTTTGAGAAGGCTGTTAAGATGATCAACGGCTTCAAAGAGTACTTCATCAGCCACAACGAGGTCGTTTACGACAACCCCAGCCCGGGCAACAAGCAGGGCGGTATCACCACGCTGGAGGACAAGTCCTGCGGCTGTGTCCAGAAGGGCGGCCGGCCTTTAATCTAACTTAATTGACAACCAAAAAAGCAAGAAAGATGGAACTACAGGAACAGGAAAGGCGCGCCCTGACGGAAGCGGCGTTGATCGGGGGAAATGAATTCCGCTGGAAGAACTACCGGCTGCGGTGCATGACCCTGGGAAGCATGTTGCAGTTGCAGCGCATCGGAAATCCTTACTGCCGCTTGGGGGAAATTAACCTGGGCCCGGATGAAAACGGGCGGCATCCGTCCATGTGGGAAGCCCTGGGCGTAACTGACAAGGCGCAAATTGTCTATTATCTGGCGGAATTCCTGTGGGTTCACATGGGGGACCGGGAGGAAGTCAGGGAAGGGGTTTTTGCGCCGGAGGAAGAACGGCGCGTTCTGGTGGAAGCGGCTGCCATGAACATTCCCGGCCGGGATTTGGTGGAACTGGAATGCGCCGTGCTGGGGGATGTAGAAGTGATTCAGGCGGGGATGGTGATTCCGGAGGCGGAAGGGGAGGATGAAGAGGACCCTTTAGGGCGTGGCCGTCCTGGGGCGCGGCCATGCTGATGACGGTGGCGCGTGTGACGGGTTGGCCGGAACGGGAAATTCTGTGGGAAATTCCGCTGGCGCGGCTGGTGCAGTACGTGCATGCGGTTTGGAGCTATGACGCGACGCCGTGCCGGTGGAGCTGCTACACGGAATCCTCCGGGCATGTGGGGGACGTGCTGGAGCAGGCCCGGGAAGCGTGGAGAGAACAGATAGAGCAACTGGAATAGTCCGGTTGCTCTACTTTTTGGCAGGGGTGGAGGTGCCGTGGAAAAGCAGGTAGAGCAGTACGAGGACAAAGGCAATAATCCACGGAGTGCCATGGTACAGGATGGCAAGCGATACCCCCGCAAGAAAGGCAACGGCAAGAATTCTTTTCAGGACGTAAAGAATGAAGTCCATAGGTTAAATTTAGAACATTTACAATAATAGTCAACGGAAAACGATTATGAGCGAAGGGGCAACTATTAAAATTGACGGGGACGCTTCCGGCTTTATTGCCGCAACGGAGGAAAGCAGGAAAGCGGCAAGCGGCATGTCCGAAGCCTTGCAGGGGGCCGTGGGCGGAAGCACGGGGGAGGCCGTGAAGGGGCTGAAGGGCATGGATCAGGAGGGCCGGAAGGCGTGTAAACGGCTGAATGCCGGTCTTATCAATATGAGCGCCACCATTACGGGGGTAGGGGCCGCCATTAACGGCCTGCGGGCAGGCTGGGGCAAATTTTCCGCCATGCTGGCGGGCGGGGATGACCTGGAGAGAGTAACCCGGCGCATGGAGGCATTCACGGGCGGCGCGTCAAGCGCGGCGGAAGCGGCGCGGGATGTGGTGGATTTTGCTGATACGCCGCCATTCGGGCTGGCGGAAACGCAACGGGCGGCGCAGTTGCTTCTTGGGTGCGGCGTCAGGGCGAGCGAGTTAAAAAGTACATTGGAGGCTCTTGGGAATGTGGCGGCTGGTGGTGGTGCCAGTCTGGAAACAGTAGCGGCGCGGCTTTCCAAGGCTTTTCAAATGGGGAAGGTGGATGTGGAAACATTAGAACCATTTACGTTAAGCGGTATTGACGTTATGGGGCAAATGGCAAAACAGGCGGGAAAAACGAGGGCGGAGTTAAAGGATATGATGTCTAAAGGGAAGGTCGGATTTAGCCAAGTTTTTAGTGCTTTGAAATCCATGGGTTCCGGCAGCGGGCAGTTTGCGGGGGGGATGGAGAAAAATACGCAGGATATAGAGAGCAGAGTGGAGACCCTGAAAGGCAAGGTTGGAGCGTTGAGCCGTATTTTTGCGGAACCGGTAACAAGCGGCATCAAGGATGCCATGGACTCCATAGGCGCGTCATGGGCCGGTCATGGGCCGGAGGTGGAGCGCGGCTTGAGGAAAACGGGTGAATTGCTGGGGGGGATTGTGAAAGCGGCCGCGCCTATCGTTTCCGCAGTAGGGGGCGGCCTGGCTTCAGTAGCCGCGGGAGGCGGCCGGGTTGAAAAGATGATCCGTAGCGGCATTCTGGCCTGGGGGGCGTGGAAGGCTGTAGGCATGGCGGCAAATTCTTCCGTGGGGCGTTCCATTCAGGCGGCGGCCGCGGCTTTCCGGGTGGATTACAACAATGAATTGCGCCTGGCCGGGGGAAATATGAAGAGGTTTGATTCAGCCGTTCGGGCGGTGGGGTTGACCGCGAAACGCACATGGGCGCGCATGGGGGCCGATTTGGCCGCTTCCCTGAAGGGGCCGGCCATTATGGCGGCCATTGCGGCTATTTCCTATGCTGTATCGGAGTTGTATAGGGTAGGATCTGATGCGTTTGGCCATGTGCCTAAAGACGTGCAGGAAAAGGAAAAAAATTTTGGCCGGGATAATGTTGATTTTGATGAACGGATCAAAAAGATGGCCGGGGAGGCGTCCAGCAAGCTGGACGTGGGGCGCGTCATGGATGAATATGACGCTGAAATTAAACGCCTGAAGCGCGAAGAAGAAGACCTGCTGGCGGAAGATCCGCTGGGGAGAATGACGGTTGCGGTGCAGGATAGGCTGGTGCTGTTGCAACGTGAGCGGAAGGAGTTGCAGCAGGTGGCGGAAGCGAACGCGAAAGCGGCGGAGACGCGGGAACGGGCGGCGCAGCGCGGGCAGCAGACGGAAGAGGCACGGAAGAAGACGCTGGAAAAAATCAGGGAAATACAAGATGAATTGTTATCCCTGGATTATGACCGGGCGGAAGAAGAGAGGGAGAGGCGGCGCAGCGGAATGGGGCTGGAGGACCGGAAAAAAGACCTGCTGGGAGGATATGGGAGCATTGAGGGCCTCAAGAAGGCCATTGCGGAGCAGAAAGCCCTGCTGGATGGCGGGGACGCCGTGGACGGCATGTTGAATCTGGAGGGGGTGGAATCCAGAATCAAGAGCCTGTATGAATTGCTTGGCAAGGTGGAAGAGGTGGATCGTGAAATAGTGGAGCGGAATAAGGAATGGGACAAGGCGGAAGCCAAACACCAGAAGCAGGCTGCCCTGCTGCGCGCGGAAATTCACGGGCAGAAGGATAAGCTGCGCGTGTTGCAGGAGCAGGCGCGCGTGCTGGAGCTGCAAAACCAATATGAGGCGGATGGCATGAGCAAGGCCCGCGCCGGCGCGGCGGCCCGTGAAATAGCCGCCCTGGAGCAGAACCGGAACCGGGCGCAGGCCGGGCGCGAATACCGCCGGCAAATGGCCCTGTTGAAAGCTCAGGCGGAGGGAAACAAGGCGGAAGAGCGGCGGCTGAAGATGGCGGAGCGCATGAAGGAAATTTATGACCAGCAGCGCGGCTTGGGGATAGACAGGAAGACGGCCATGAGGCGTGCCCGCGGCATGGCCGGGTTGGAGGATATGGTGGAGCGGCGGAAGGACCGGAAGGAAGGGAGCGGACCCATAGCGGACAGTCTGGCGCAAGTGGGCGGCGGGGGCCGCTCCATGATGGGGAGCATGCCGCAACTTACGGAAGCGAGGAAGCAGACAAATTTGCTTCAGCAGATCGTGAAAAACACGGGCGCGGGGCGGAGGGGAACCCTGAAAACGGCGGCCGTGCTGGGATATTGAAATAGCCGCTAAATGATAGAGAGAGAATAATAAATATGGGAAGAAAAATTAACATTAAGAAGCGGGAAACGCATGAAAAGACGCTGGAAATAGAACGGGGGGATGAAGGGGAAGTAAGGGCTGTGGGGAGGATTGTTTACACGGACAATCAGGAGGGCTGGAATACCCGGTGCCCGTCAATAGGGTCCGCTTATCCTGATGATGCCGCTTTGAGGCTCAAAAAGATAAGCATGGAAGGAATGGAGGGGGATATGGTGAGGGTGACGCTCTATTACGAGTTGCCGCGGGAAACGTCTTTTGAATTCGGTGGAGGGGAGGAAGTGGAATATTCCATGGATTATTCCTGCTCTGAACAGCCGTTGCTGACGCATCCGAACTTTCAGGACATAGATGGGGAAGAAAAAGACGCATTGATGGCTATGGCGTCCGGGGCTTCTCCTAAAGATACGTTTGGGAAAGAGGATAAGGTGATTGAGGATGTTGTGAAATCGGAGGCCGGGAAGAAGGCCATGGAAAAAATGCGTAAAGGACAGGTTAGTTTTTTGTGTCCCGGAGGGGTTTTTTCCGTCACTTCTACCGTTCAGGCGTTGAGCATGGCCGGGGTCGGAAAAAAAGGGGCTCCGGGCAGCGGCGCGCCCGCGGTAAGCGGAAAATATGATTGGATCAAAGAGGGCGTGAGCGGTCGCAGGACGGGAACCGGGAATTGGCGTCAGACGGTTTCCTGGAGGTTGAGCGGTCCGGATGGCTGGGATTCTGATTTATATTGATTTATGATTAGCTGGCCGTTTTTTAATCAAGGGGAAGAGTTGAGCGCGTCTAAGTTGAGGCGTCTGGTTAAGGGGTGCCGGGAACTGGAGCAGTTGGCCAAATCTTGCCGCTTGCAGAACGGGGTTGGTTACACGTTTAACCGGGGGCTGGGCGGCACGTCATTAACCATAAGGCCGACGGGGGGGAGGAACAAAGCAGGAGAAGGCGCGCCGTTTACGCTGAAGAGGCTGGAAAAGGGGGATGCGGGATATAAGGCGTATTTCTGGCCCGGCATGGTTTTTGAAGTGCATCCGGGCGGCGTGCGGCGCATTAAGCCGGAACTTAACGGGGAAAAGATGGATCAGGCGGAGGAACCGCCTTTTTTGTCCGTGCAGGGAGGGGATAAGGTATTTTTGTATCTTGAGCGGAGCGCGGATAACCATGATTGCATTACGTATGCGGAAGTGACGGCGGAGGAAATAGGGCTGGCGCGCGCGGTCAGAATTTATCTTGGGGAATTCAAGGAAGAAACGGATGAAGCCGGAGAAAAGGTCTTGAAGTATCATGAGGCGTGGAGCGGCCATGTTCATTATGCTCAAAGTTCCCTGAATGAGGGTTGGAGGGTTGTGGTTGATACGGATGAAGAAGGCGCGCCGGATATGGCCTATGTTAAGAAGGGCGATATTTACATAGCCGGGCAACTGGCGCAGCGCGGAGGGGGTACCTGGGAGGTGGCACCGAAAGAAGAGGGGGAAATCTGGCTGGAAGTGAAATGCACCGGGGATGGCGTCATTACAAGTGCCGAACTGAAAGAAACGAAAGGATCTTCCAAGCCGCTCCAGTATGTAGCGGAACCGGATGATGAAGAAGCCGAAGAGGAATTCACCTATTGCTTCCTTTTGGCGAAGGTGGAGAAGCTTGAAGAACCCTTGCCGGAGGATGGTAATTTGCCGTCTCTGGTGTCAGTAAAACAGTATGCCCTGGGAGCGGTTTATTGCGGGGTTGCTCCTGATGAATTGGGGTTGAAAGCCGGGAAGGGGATAGAGATTGTGGATTCAACGGAAGAGCGGGAAAAAGAAATTGCCGCTCTTATTGAGGACGCAAAGGAACCGTCCAACGGAGATTGTTCCCTGATTTACGAAGAAAAGGAAGACGGCGGGAACTCCGAAGGAAATCAGGGAGGCGATAATGGAGGGGATCAGGGAGGGCAAGGCGAAAACAAGGGAGAACCTTACAAGCTGAAACTGTTATGTTCTTCTGACGGCTCGGTCAACATTAAGGATGAAGAAGGAAAACTGTCTTTGTCCGCCCAAAAAGTGGAACCTGGGGATGGCCTGGAATGGAAAAAGGACAAGGATCAGAACGGGAATGACATTGATACGCAGATTTTACAGATCAGGATTGATTCAACGGAGGCAGATTCTCCCAAGCCGGGGAAATGGCCTGTAAAGTTGTCCGTCTCTCCTGAGGGATTGAAAGGGGAACTTGATTTAACGGTAGATACTGCGGTTCATGAATTGGGTGGAGGGGCGTCCGTGGGATTGTCCAATGCCACGGCGGGGGTATTGTCCCTTGTGGTCACTCCTGGGAACGCCGCGGAAGAATTGAGCTTTCGCGCCCCACTGCGGAAAAATGGGAAGTATGTTGTGCTTGATTATGTCAAGGATCCTCACACCCTGCCGGACGGCACGACTATTGCCTTGTATGACCGGAATGGACAGCTTGATCTTGAGGTCGATACGTCCAACACGACCGGCGGCGGGGACGGAGCCCTGATCAGCGATTCCTGGACAGCGTTGGCCTGCGACACTGACCACGCCTTACGCCTGCACCGGGACGAAAACGGACAAATCTATATCCAGCAGGGGCAATGGATTACAACATCCCAAATATATTCACCCATCAACTAAACAACAATGAACTACGCCATATTTTGCTATCGAGAAGATCACCAATGCCTGGGGCTGTGTCTGGAACAGATACGAAGCATTGACCGGGCCGCCCAGTTTTATTTATTTGATGATGCCGCGAAGCCTTTATTTCCGGCACAAGTCCCCGCGGGAAACGATATATCCTACAAAATCACCTATTTTGCGCGCCGGGGGAATTTGAACGGCCTGGAATGCGTGCGCGGCATGCTGGGGTGCATGCTGGACATACCGGGGGATGATCCGGTTATCAAGATTGACGCGGATACGTTGCTGATGGACCCGGCGGAGATTATACGGTCCCTGAAAGACCGCGGGAAAGTGGCGGGGGGAATGCAGTGCAGCGTGCCGCTTGCCTGGGCCGGCTGCTGCTACTGGCTGACGCGCCCAGCCATCAAGGCCGCGCTGGAACTGCTTGCCCGGCGGGAATGGCCGGAAAACGCCCGTCAGGAATATCCGGAAGATGAAACCATTTCAAAAATTCTGTTATACCTGTACGGGTCCGCCGGGGTGGACGTGCTGGAATTCCGGGGCGGGCGGCGTCTGATTGGCGTTCGGACGTGTGATCCGCGCGATCTGGAGGAAATCGCCCGCCTGGCGCGCGGCGGCGTGTGCGCGGTGCATTGCGGGCAAATGGCGTTTTATCACCCTATTGTGGAGCGTGACGGAGGGACGATCCGGGAAGCGTGCGCGCGGATCATGGAAGCCGTGCTGGAAGGGAAGCTGAAAGAGAAAGAGGGGATATAGTTATATGCGTGAAATAACCAATACCACATCCATTCTTTCCGGCGATCTGCCCCAGGCGGAAGTGAACGGCCTGAAAGTCCGGCCTGTCAGCCTGTCAAGCATGGCTATGCTGGAACTCCTGAATAACTCCTGCCTGACGCAACTGAACCGCCGCCGGGAAGGTCCATTGTTGGAAGACGGCGCGGAGCCTGCGGAAAATCCTCCGGAAAAAATGAGCATGTACGCCCTGGCGGAATTTGTCTGGATCCACGCGGCGCCGGAAGAAGACGTGGTGCGGCTGGTGGCCGGCGGCGGTTTTGACGATGCGGCAGCCATCCGCCGGGCCGTCCTGGCCTTTGCCGGAAAAGTGGGATTTGGCGCGCTGGGGGAAATTGTGGCGGGCATGACGCGCGAAATGAACGCGATCATGTCTGCCCAGGCGGAGGGGATCAAGGATCCGGACGGGGCGCCCTCAAAAAACTAGCGGAGCCGGACGGGTGGGCGGGATTGATTATGATCATGGCCCGCGCGACCGGCTGGACGGAATACTATATCAAGCACATGCCGTTGAAAATCCTGCTCCAATACGTCCATGCGTGGCTGGTCCAGGAAGGCAATGCTACCCGCTGGGCCTATGCGGACCGGGCAAAACAACGTGCCATGCGTTCCCGGATTGCTGAAATCATCGAACAGGACAATTCATTTTTAGCTACTTATGGCGATTGAACAAGTACAGCGCAGTTATTGCGTAGTCAATAAAGGGAAAGGGGAGCCTGTCTCCGGGGGCTATACGGAAGAAACCTGGGAAGGAACCTGGGCTGAAATGTGCGCCTATGCGGACCGTCAATCAGCCGCCGGCGGGGATTTGTGGAATATTACGGCCACCGTGACCCGGAAAGCCGGGGATTTTGCGGAATGCCGGGTACGCCGCCAGGCCATGGACGGGAAGGAAGAGGAAGAATTTGAAATGCCGGGAAGCACCCGTGAAAGCCCGCAGTATTCCCTTTCCGTGACCTGCGTGCCGCAGCCCATTTTAACGCACACCCTTGCGGAAAGCTATTCCGGGGAAATGCTGGACGCCCTGAAAAGGCTGGTGAACGGGGGCTGCATGGGGTCTTTGGTGGACGTAACAAAAGACGGGCAGCCATTGCAGCAAAAAACCATCAGAAGCATTCTTGGGGATGATAACAGTAAATTGATTGAAAAGATAAAAAAGGGCGTCACGAGCTTTTACAGCCCGCAAATTGTGCTGCAAGCCCGTTACAAAGTAACGGATCCCGGAACGATCAATTATCAGAAAGCATGCACGATTGCCGCGCCGCCGGGCCCGTTTGAATCCCCGTCCGGAAAATTCAACTGGCTGTGTATGGGGACGTCCGTGGAAGGATCCGGGAAGGAATGGCAAGTGACGGATTCCTACATGCTTTCCGGTCCGGACGGCTGGGACGAAGACATCTACGACAAATAAACCATGAATACCGAAATTGTTGCACAAATTATTGCGGAGGCGCTTCAGGAACGCCCGGAATTCGCCGGCGTGCCTGTCTGGGAACCAACGGACGGCGAGAAGGAAGGGGACAAGGCCCTTCTGGTGAATGTAACTGGCGCGGATGAAATCATTTCCGGAAATTTCACCTACCAAATTTCCGGGGAAATCATGTACCGGCAACGGTACGCGGAAGCGGAGCCCGCCGCCCTGGTGCTGGACGTAACTGCCTTTTCCCGCGCCTGCGCGGAAGTCATGGCCGCGCTTGCCGGACGCCGGAACGGCCAGGACGCGCCCGCCGCCTGGGCAGTCCTGGGGGCGTCATCATCCCCCGCGCTTGCCGGCACATCGGAAACGTTCATGGTTTATAAGTGCAGTTACGAATTATTCATTCAATTTTAACAAATTATCAATATTATGACGGATAAAAAAAACGAAGACGGCGGCGCCATCCTGACGCCGGAAGATTTTGACAGCACGCGCAATACGGAACTTGCCGCGTGCCTGATCACATTGGGGTTCCCCCTCCTGAACAACACGCCGGGTTTTTCCCGCGTGATTGGCGAAGGGATCGCCGGGCCCGGCGGGGCTGTCACCTGGTGGTTTGGGAAACGCAGCCGGGATGGGAAATACACCATGGGAGAAGTGCTTGCGCGCTGGGAAGACTGGAACTGGCTGAACGATCCGAACAACCTTGATCCTCTGGCCTATATCATCACGGGCTTTCATAACAAGCGGCGGCTGGTGGATGAAGTGAAAAAGCGGGAAGTCATGGTGCTTGTGCAATCCGGCGCCCGCCATGCCCTGTTTTCCAAAAACTGTTCCCGTTCCACCCTGGACCGGGTAGAGCGATTCATGGGATTTTAACCGTTTGAAGCAATGTCTGACGTAACTGTGACGCTGGGAGCGGATGCCGCTGAATTCAAGCAGGCATTGACGGAAATTCAGAAATCCGTGGATTCCCTGGTGAATTCCACCACGGCTAAAACAGCGCAGCTTGGCCTTGCGTTTTCCGGCGTGAAAGACATGGTTTCCACGGCCTTTGCCGCTATTGACGGAGCTGTTCAAAAGGCTTTTGATTTTGTCGCGCCGTCTGCGGCCATCCAACGCGTGGAACGGGCATTGACGGGCCTGACGGGAAGCGCGGATGAAGCAAAGCGCATCCTTGAAACCATCAATGACTGGGCCCTGACCTCCCAATATACCCCCACGGAAATGTTCAAAAACGCCGCCCAGTTAATCCGCGGCGGCATTTCCGAAAGTTTTGCGCCTGATCTGGTCCGTCAGCTTGCCACGATCGCCCAGGGGGACCAAAGCAAAATGAATGCCCTGGTGGCCGCCATGGTCAAGGGTTCCGGGGGGCTGAAAGGTTTTAATTCTGAAATCATAGCCGTTGTAGCTGGTTCTCATGGACTGCATGGGATACGTCTCTGCCCGCATTCCAGTCGCCATACCATAGAGAATGTACACCACATCAGAGATATTGGGGAGACCGATCACGGAGATGTTTTTCCCTTCCAGGCAGTTCAGTCCCTCGATTGCACCATAGTGATACTTGGTGTGAAATGCGTTCTCCGCACATAGAAAGGTGATAACGGCATCACTGTCCAATCCCTTTTTCATCTTGTCGATCATTCCATCCTGTGCCAGTGCATATCTACTGTAGGTAGATGATGTGTCCAGTTCCAGTCTGCCTTGATATGCTGCCATCTTGCATGTGCAAGCTCTTTGTAGTTCATCTGTGTTTCTGCTAGATGATTACTGATGTTTCCAATCTCTGTACCGGTCGGTTTTGTTGTGTGCATTGTGTCATGAAAGGATATATTGTATTGATACATCACAAGATCAACTCCTATCTGATTTTTATAGAATAGTTCAGATCGTGTTATTTTTGATTTTGATGCAACATATCAATAAATCTCTTTGCAGGTTTGAGGATAATAATAATCTGCCTTCTTGAAAAAACAGGCATTTCAAAATGAGGAGAGGGGATGAAACAGAAAGAAATAGAAACGATGTAAAAAGCAAGGCAAATAGAGAAAAGGCAAACTTCGAATACCAGTGATTTAGAATACAGAGAGTGGCTGAACCATAGAGGAGAGCAGAAATGCGGGACATATGGTTCAGCCGGGGTGTTTGGGACAGCTGCTTTCTGCCCAGACATTCCCTCTGGAAAACG
>OLRV01003179.1_pt1 | contig 11763 bp, 9 predicted proteins | sample 1672421 | NCBI WGS metagenome assembly OLRV01 (sample SAMEA3136684, study PRJEB25190) | human gut metagenome | biome: human gut; feature: human-associated habitat; material: faeces | place: Austria | collected 2013
TGCCGTCAGCGGCAAAATCAGCTTTTACGGCTACATATACTTTCAGCGGCTTATTTACCGTAGCAGTCTGCATCATCCGGCACCTCCATGTTGGCAAGGAAATTGCTCTGCGCCGAGATTGGCGGCTCTATCAGCTTATAGCCCTTCCACTTTAGTACACGGAATTTAAAATCAAGCAGTTCCGCTGGGACGCGGAGCATTGCAGCAGCAGAGAAAAAAGTGGTATCACGGTTGAGTGTTTCAAGGACATCTTGGTCTCTGAGTAAATACTCGGCAGCAAACAGATTGGCGTCCTTCTCCAACAGCGAGCTCTCATCGAATAGGCCGATATCGTGAAATGCGTGAATACCCGAATGACGATGTAGCGCCGCATGACCCAGCTCATGGGCTACAATGATTCGCTGAACCGCTTCCGGCAGGTCACAGTTGACCGTGATCGTTTGTATCCGCTTGCTCTCTAAGTAAAACCCTTTTATGGCATCTGGGGCGTTTCCGAGAGCCTGACTGAGCAGAAGGATGTTCATATCCTCGCAAAGCCGGAACGGATTGCTTTCGTGGTATTTCTTTTGTAGGGCTTCGACTGCGCCGCACACTTCTGCGTATGACACAGGCTCACCTCCTCCTTATGTAAAATGGGTATACTGCCCCCATGCTGTAATTATACAATGGTAACTGTCCCATAAAACGGACATCACTTATTTTTGCGACCGAATTTTACCTTTGCTTCATCCTTACAGGCGACATACGCCCGCATGACCGCCTCAAAGAACTGGTCTTTCTGTTCCTGGGACAGTTTACCACCTGCGAACAACGCAGCATTGTCTCGGAGGAGCTGGTCAACATCACGGGCTCCAGAAGATCCGTACCGTTCACGGGCTTCTTCAAGATAGCCGTCTTTCTCAATGTCGGCCATTGGGTCGAGGCAGGAGTCGTCGGAAAGATACTTTGAGGATACTTTCAGCGCTTTTGCGAGCTTCAACATCGTGGAAGCCCTGGCAATTGCGCCGCTGGACTCATAGGAAGCAATTGTCCGCTTGGAAACGCCAGTGCTATCAGCAAGCTGTTGTTGGGTCAGACCCGCTTGCGCTCTGGCTACCTTGATCTTGTCCGAGAAAGTCATAGGATACCTTCTTTCGATAAATTTCATCTCGCAACTTCATCAACTTCATCTGAGCTATTGACAAAACTTCATTGTCAGACTATTATGTAGGTGAAGCTTGATGAAGTTACGCATATAATATACTTCACTTTCTTCACCTTGTCAATAGGTTTTGATGAAGTTTTGTTGAAGGAGATGGAATTATGCAGAATCACGCCATTCTCCACAGTGATCTGAATTGCTTTTACGCTTCCGTTGAGACAATGCTCGATCCACGCCTCCGGGGCAAAGCCATTGCGGTCTGTGGAAGTACAGAAGGCCGCCAGGGGGGGATTGTCCCAGCAAAGGAATGCTGCGTTTATTGGTTCGAGTAATAATTGTGCTCAATTTGTATTTGAACTATTGACAATCAGCGGTTCAACAATTATAATTATCGTACCAACTCGAGGAGGAAAGATATGTCACGTCAATTTGATGAATACATGGAAGGAAAATTCGAAGTGCTCGGTGAAACATATGAGGTTGTTGAACCTGAGAATTTTGAGGAATTAATGCAAGCGCTCCATGTTAGGGAGGTAATCCAAACCGCCATAAGTAGCCTTATGCATGACGAAGATTCTAGCAGACTTTGTACACTTATGGACAAGCAGAACGATTTCATCCAGGAATACCTTGATTCCATCGGAAATTTTGACAACCGCTACCTTATCAGCAACATTGCTTTTCTTGCTAAAAAAAATAGCCTGCGCATCGGAGAAATTGAAAATATGCTTGGTCTAAGTGCAGGTTATATTTCCAGGACAGCCAAGGAGAACTCTGCAAAAAAGCTAAGCATCGATGTCGTATGGAAAATCGCTCGTTTGTTTGAAGTTGACATCAGACACCTACTGGAAACGGATCTGCAGATTCCAGATTCCAATTCTGACCTTGCAGCCAAATTCCTTGAAAAAGTCTACCGAGATACTGAGTCTGGTCTTGTTGAATGGCAGTGCAATGGCGGAGTCATAGCAGCACTCAATGATAGCTTCTCTGGATCTGGTCTTGTCACTTACGAAAAGGACAAGCCGTACTATCACTCTATGTATTTGAACCGAGATGCTCGTTTCGTGCTTGCGGATGATATCTTCGCCTGCGAGAATATTGCTCTTGAGGCGGAAGTACTAATCGTTCCGTTTTACCTTGAAAGTTCGGGTGAGCAAGCCATGCAGTATGAATTCATCTTCCGACACTCCATCGATGATGAAAACGACCCCAAATATGGGTCCTACTATTTTACTCGCATGTTTACGACAGCTGATGACCCCTTCTCCCATCTGGACAGTCCTGCAGGCAGATTGTATAAGTTGCTCAAGGATCGTGAATACGATACAAGAATGTCGGCGGGGGCCAAAGCAGTCATCACCAGCTATCTGAAGTCTGGACTGAAGTAGTCGGAGGTATGTTGATGCGTCAGAAAACGAAACAGCTTGCCATAGCAAGGCCGAAAGTTTGCGCAAAGAAATTATAGAAGAAATGAGCAAGTTTATAGAAACGTCAATTCGATAACACGGAGTTGGGCATATGAAGTTTAATTTCAAAATACAACAATACCAAACCGATGCGGTTGATGCCGTTGTGCGCGTCTTTCAGGGGCAGGGCTTTCACGATAAGATCAGCTATATCCGTGACATGGGGACACAGAGAACAGATGACGTATTCTTTGCCCAAGATATGCAGATGTCGTTTATCCCTGCGGATGAACAGCTTGCTTTTGGAGATATAGATGCCTTTAAATTCGCCGCGCGACGTGACGCTTTGCCGCATTTTGAGTCTGGCGTCGGACAGCGCCTTCGACGAGGTCTCCGGCGCACAGGCAGTGTTTTTCGACGGCTGGTCGGAGGATGCGCTGGCGGGCACGGAGCGTGTGTGCCTGCTGCCGGAATTCATGCTGCCGCAAGCTCGGACGGACGGTGACGGCAGCCTCTGGCTGGACGTTTCCGCCGGCGAGGTGAACACGTCTCTGCGCGTCATCGGCACGGTCAGCGGGCAGACGGGGGGCACGGTCTGGTGTCCGTTATACATACAGTTACGCGACGGAATATCCGAGAGCTTCCGCATCGACCGCTGTTCCTTCGACATCCGTGACAATGCCCGTCTGGAGGAAAACAAGAAAATAATTTACGACACATTTGTCTCCCCGAAGCTCACAAACACCTCGGGCGAAACTAAATTCGGCGTGTTCATCAACGACAAGGAATTTACCGGCTCTGTGCGGGAATTTGAGTCGAATCTGAAAACACTGCGTCTGCTTTCGCCCATTTTGCTGGTGCTTTTTGCGGGGGTCGGCTTCCTCGCGGCTTATCTCACCACCCGCGGCCGTAAGCGCGAATTTGCCGTGATGCGCTGCATCGGCCGTAAACAGCTTGGTATCACGCTGCAAGTTTTCTTGGAGCAGCTTTTCCTCGCGCTGGTCGGCGCGGCGCTCGGTGTGAGCATTGCGCTGCTGATCAAGGGCGGTTATCCGCTCAGCGCGTTGACGCGAGCGGGAACGTTGCTGGGGCTTTTCCTGTTCGGTGCGGCAGCAGCCTGCTTGGTGGTCACGAGAGTCAACGTTATGAAACTTATGAAAATTGAGAATTAAGCATGGAACGTTTGGAAGCAAGGGACGTGCGCTACGAATACCGCACGAAATTGCAGCTTGTCCATGCGGTCAACGGCGTGAGCTGCGTCTTTGAACCGGGTAAGGTCTATGCCGTGGTCGGCGCGTCCGGCAGCGGAAAGACGACCTTCCTCTCGCTGCTGGCTGGGCTGGACGTTCCCGCCGGCGGTGCGATCACACTGGACGGCAAGTCCACCGCCGAGCTTGACCGCGATGCCTACCGGCTGGAGCACGTCTCGGTGATCTACCAGAATTACAACTTGTTTTATCATTTAACGGTACTTGAGAATGCGGCATATCCGCTCTATGTGAAAAAAATCGCAAAGAAGGACGCCGATGCTGTCGCGCGGCGGACGCTCCTGCGCGTCGGCCTGACGGAGGAGCAGCTTACGCGTCTGCCGAATATGCTCTCCGGCGGCGAACAGCAGCGCGTGGCCATTGCGCGGGCGCTGGCCTCGGGCAGTGAGCTGATTTTGGCTGACGAGCCGACCGGCAACCTCGACAGCGAGAACAGCCGCAACATCGTTGAAATTTTACAGAGCCTCGCACACGACGAGCAGCGCTGCGTGATCGTCGTCACGCACGACCCCGACGTCGCCGCCTCTGCCGATGTCTGCCAGCATATGAAGGACGGGAAATTGCAGTGAATTGTTGAAATAAATGGTGCTTTGTTACTGACAAGGGTTATCCTGTCAGCATAGACCCATGTCCGGCCACATTACGGACAGACAGCAAAAGCACCCTGCCGAAAACCGGCAGGGTGCTTTTGCACCGCGTTTGAAGGTTATTTCACGCGTTCACGGTTGTTTTCTGCAATGCGGTCGGCAAAGGAGAGCGTTTTTTCTCTGCGGCCGAGGCACTCGGTGAAGCGGCGGGTGTAGGCGATGAAAATGCAGTAGACATAGGGCATGCCGAGGTTCGTCTCCAGCAGCGAATTGACGACCAGCGTGCGCAGCTTCTCGCTGAAACTCGCAAAGCCCGCGCTGCGGATGCCACCGAGCAGCAGCCCGGCCTCCCAGCCAAGCTGCACGCCAACGCCGATGCCAAGTAGCCATGCAAGATGCATCCGCTTTTCCGGTGCGGTCTGCCGCAGATTGTAGCAGATCGCGCCAAGATAGCCGGCAAACAGGATCGCGGCCATATAGCCGTGATACGCGCCTGTGGTGCGCTGAATGACAATGACGGCTGCGTCCGGCGCGAAGGTCTGCGTCAGCAGCGGGCAGCAGAACCACCATCCGAGAATCAGCAGCGACCATTCGAGCAGATGCCCGACCTTGGACAATGCCAGCCAGATCCATGTGAAATTTGTAAAGCCATAGCTCATGGACATCCAGAGCAGTACCCAGAACAGACTGTAGCCCTCGGTGATGCTGCGGCTGTGACACACGAGGTGAAAAATGCCGTAATCCACCAGCAGATATACCGCGCCCATCACCAGCCCGACGAGCACGGTCATGTATTTTTTCTTCCATAGAAGAAATCCGAGATACGTGACCAGAAACGCAATATCCAGCCAAATGTAAAGCGGCGAAAATTGCCGTCGTGCAATAAGTCCTGCCATAAATATCCTCTCCGACACCTATTATATAAAAAACCGGCGGTGTGCGTCAAGTGCGGCGGATTTTCAAAAATCTGTCGATTTTCCAAAAAATCGCAGGATAGACCCATAGGATTCAATTGTAAAATCCGCTAAACTAGAATCGGAAAATGGCGAATAGAGTAGCGTTTTGCCAAAAACCGACAACGGAAAGGAATGGGGTATTTTATGAAGAAGCGGCTATTGTCCATCCTGCTGGTCGTGCTGCTGCTTGTGCAGCTCGTGCCGGCGACGGTCATCGCCTATCCTGTGCCGGAGCTTGGTGCGCAGGACGGCGTGACCAAGTTTGCCACCGGCGTGCCGATGGGCGTTGCGCATCGCGCAGCGTGGCGCATGGCACCGGAAAATTCTCTGCTGGCGGTCGCTGCGTCCATCAGCATGGGCATCGACGTGGCGGAGCTGGACGTGAAGATGACCAAGGACGGCGTTCTGGTCCTCTCGCACGACGGCTCGATCGATCGCTGCGCCATGGGTTCGGGGAATATCTCCGACTACAATTGGGAGCAGCTCAAGACCATTGCGGTCAAGCCCGGGCAGGGCGGCAGCAGCGCCTATCTTCTCACCGAGGACGATGCAGCGCTTCTGAACAGTCTGCCCAACTATGTCGAGCATTCCGGCACGGCCGTTGCCGGGCAGACGATTCCGCTCAGCCGCATGGACGACCTGATCGATCTTCTTAAAAAGCTCGGCCCGAACACCATGGTCAACCTCGACCATTGCTTCTCGCAGGAGCTGTTCACCAGTTGCTATGTGCTGTTCCGTGAGCAGGGCATGCTGAATCGCTTCTTCTTCAAGAACTCCAACGACGTGTGGACCATGAACCAGTGGTACGCCGCTGCGGCCGAGAAGTGGAACAAGAAGCATTCCGACGAACCCATCACGGCAAAGGACGTGCAGGAGAGCATCCTGTATGTCTATATCATTCGCAGCGCCGACTACGGCATTTTGCAGTCGCATCTGGACAACGGCGACAAGCTCGTCATGGTTGAGATCTGCATCTCCGACGATCCGTCGGACAAGGTTATCCATGAAAAGCTCGAGCCGTGGTGCCTGGAAAACAAGGTTGCAATGTTCGTCAACACCATGTGGTCGGGTCTTTGCAGCACAAAGCCGGACACCGAGGCAACATGGGCAGAAATGCTCAATCGCGGCTACAAGGCCATTCAGACCGACCGCCCGAGTGAGCTTGCAGGCTACCTTGCCGCTTATAACCGCGACCGCAGCGCACAGAGCGTGATCGAGGCCGAACACTTCCACGGCTTCAACTACGGAACGCAGGGCTTCTCAGTCCCTGCTGCGGCGGATTCCCGGCTCAATAAAAAGGTCGAAAAGCTCACGGCGGGCGATTATCTTGAATATCGCCGCATCGTGTTCGACGGCACCGAGACGCTCCTGAATCTCACGATGCAGGGTCTGTCCGGCGGCACGCTGGGCGTTTACCTCGACGGTCTTGCGGAGGAAAACCGCATCGCGCAGCTCACGTTTGCGTCTTCTGAGGATTACCGCACCGTTACGGCCGCACTGGATAAGACCCCCGAGACCGGAACGCATACGGTGCATCTGCGCTTTACGGGTGCGCCCAAGCAGGTGCTGGCTTCGCTTGATTCCTTCCGCTTTGTCAGCGCGGCGTGCTTTACGGACGCGCAGCTGGAGGAGCTTCAGATCACCACGACCGCCGGCACGGCACCGGTGCTTCCCGGCAGCGTGCAGGTTACGGCCAATGGCGAGACCTACGGGCTGGAGGTTCGCTGGGAGCAGGTTGCGGCAAGCAGCTACGCCAAGGAAGGGCAGTTCCTCGTGCTCGGCTATGTTCCGGCGCTGGGCTGCTATGCCAAGGCGCTTGTGACCGTGACGGCGACCTCGGTCGTCAAGCCCGAGATCACGACCGATGGCCTTGCCCTGTGGATGGATGCCTCCGAGGGTGTGACGGCGGAAAACGGCGCGGTCTCCGCGTGGGCCTCGAAGGTTGGCAACATCACTGCGACGGTCAAGTCCGGCAGCCCGACCGTGAAGGGCAAGGGCATTGCCTTTGACGGCGACGACAGCATGGATCTGGTTCTACCGGAGAATTTCTGGAACGGCAAGAGCGAGTTCACGGTGCTTCTGTACAATTCCTCCGAAAATATCACGGCCGGCGCGAACAACGGCACGTCCAGCCAGTACCACAGCGTTTTGTACTTCGGTGAGACCGAGAGCTGGGGCAGCGCATACTTTAATGCCAGCCAGAATGAAGTCATCTGGCGCTTCGGCAGCGGCACGAGCGGCGACTACGGCACGACCTACACCCGTCCCTTGAACATCGGCAGCCTCTTTACCTCCACAGCCATCCGCAAAAACGGCCTGAGAGACACCCTCTTTGTCAACGGCGAGAAGGTTTACACCGGCACTGCCGCGGCAGAGCAGAGCAAGAACATCAAGTCCGAGGGCTGGATCGGCCTCGGCAAGAACGGTAATTATTTCAAGGGCACGATCAACGAGATCCTGATCTATGACCGTGCACTCGCGGATGACGAAATCACTGCGGCGCAGCTCGCGCTTGCCGAAAAGTACGCCGACAAGGTCAGCGCGGTCGAGGCTGTCGCCGTCACCTGCGAGGCGGGCACAGCGCCCGTGCTTCCCAAGACGGTCAAGATCACCTATGAGAGCGGTGCAAGCATCGATCTTGGCGTGCAGTGGGAACGCATCAATCCGAACGACTATCTTGAAGAAGGCAGCTTCCCGGTCAAGGGCACGCTGGCCGACGGCACGCCTGTGGTGGCAACCGTGACGGTTACCGCAAAGAGCGTGAAGGAACCGGTCACGACGCGCGGCCTGATGTTCTGGCTCAACGCTTCCGAGGGCGTGAGCACGGACGACAGCGGCGTGGTCACGCAGTGGAAGTCCAAGGTGGGCGACGCCGTCGCCACGAAGAAGAAGGGCGACGCGAAGCTGACGCAGAACGCCGTCAACGGCAAACCCGCCGTTACCTTTGACGGCAGCGAGGACGTCTTGCAGATGGTGCTCGAAAACGGCGCGCTCAATGGCCTTGAGGGCGTGACCGTCGTGACTTACGCGGCCTCCAGAACGCCGTGGAAGCAGACGAACAACTCCTTTGACTGGAACGTGCAGCGCCACACGCTGTTCTCTGCGGATGAGTCCGGTAGCTGGGGCAGCTTCTACACGGGCATTTATTCCGACGCGATCTCCGCACGCTTCGGCACTGGCACGACGAACGACAACGGCTTCCGCGCCGAGCGCTCCGAGAGCACGGAGGGCTTCACCGCCACGAGCATCCGCTGGAACGGCAGCACCAAGACCTACGACGTGCAGGTTGGTGGTGAGCAGTTCGGCACCGGCGTCTCCCTTGGCAGCAAGACTGCCAACAATAAGAACATCTTCTATTTCGGCACCGGCAAGGGCAACACCTACTGGACGGGCGACGTCTGCGACATTCTGGTCTATGACCGCGTCCTGACCGACGAAGAGTTGGCCGACGTCAACGAATATCTCCGCGATCTCTACGAGCCGAAGGACAAGACCGTCTCCACCGACGGCCTGATCTTCTGGCTGGATGCCTCCGAGGGCGTGGAACAGGATGCTTCCGGTAAGGTTACCAAGTGGGATTCCCGCACGGGGAGCGTCTCTGCGATCAACAAGAAGGGAACACCGACCGTTAAGGAGAACGTCTCCAATGGCAAGCCCGGCGTGTACTTCAGCGGCAACGGCGACGTGATGCAGATGGTGCTGGCCGACGGCCGCCTGAACGGTCTGACCGGCGCGACCGTCATCGCCTATGCTTCGCCGGAAACGAGCTGGAAATACAACGAGGGCAACAGCCTTACGTGGAACGTGCAGCGCCGCTCACTGTTCTATGTGGATGAAGCGGGTAGCTGGGGCAGCTTCTTTGCCAGCGTCTACACCGACGCTGTCGCAGCGCGCTTCGGCACCGGTACGGCCAACGACTATGGCTTCAGCGCCGCGCGCTCGAGCGAAACGTCCGCCTACGGCGCGACGGCCATCCGCTGGGACGGCACGACCTATGAGGCGACGGTCGACGGCGAGGCCTTCGGCACCGGTACGTCCAAGAGCAATGTGACAAAGAACAATAAGAACATCGTCTATTTCGGCACCGGCAAGGAAAACACCTACTGGAAGGGCACGCTCTGTGAGGTGCTGGTCTACGACCGCGCGCTTACGGATGCGGAGCTGGAAAACGTTTATAACTACTTAGACGACAAGTACACCGAAAAGACCGAACCGGAGATTCATGTTACCGGCGTGTATCTCAAGGAGGAGGGCGAGCAGCTCACGCTCCATCGCGGCGAGAGCTGGGAGCTGACGGCTGCTGCGGTTCCGGCCAACGCCGTGGATACCGGCCTGACCTTTGCGACCTCCGATCCCAAGGTCGTCACGGTTGATGAAAACGGCAAGATCACCGCGACTGGGCTCGGCTATGCGACCGTCATCGTCACGACCAAGGACGGCGATTACAGTGCATGGTGCGGCGTCAGCGTCGAACGCACCGAGGCCGAAAAGCTCTGGCAGAACATTCAGGACATCGTCACCTGGGCGGGCAAACAGAACCCGGCCGCCTATGCCAACTGGGACGAGATGCAGCGGGCGCTCGATGCGGTCAGGACCTTGTCCGAGGCCAGCAGCCTCGAGGAGCTGACGCCTGGCTATCAGGCGCTGCGCGAGGCCATGCTGGGCCTGCTGGAGAAGGTTGACTATCGCTTCACCTCCGAGACTTCCGACCAGACGCTTGAGGCCGGTGCGGCGCTTGAGCTGGAGATCGTTCCCGCAAGCGAGCATTTTCTCAATGTGCAGGTGGACGGTGCACCGCTGGAGCAGTCGGCCTACACGCTCGAAACGGTAAATGACGGACTGAAGCTCACACTCAAGCCGGAGTACATGGCGACGCTCGGCCTTGGAAGCCACACCGTCAAGGCACTCTTTGCCAACGGCGAGGCCGCGACCGGCTTCACCCTGATCCGCTCGGTCGAGGGTGTGACGCTCGAGCCGCAGGCGGCGGAGCTGACCGTGGGTGAAAGCCTGACCGTAAATGCGGTCGTGCAGCCCGCGGACGCAACGAACGCGAATGTTTCCTTCACCAGCAGCGCCCCGGCGGCCGCCACGGTGGATGAAAACGGCGTTGTGACCGCTCTGAAGCCAGGCCAGGCCGTTATCACCGTCACTACGGCGGACGGCGGCTTCACCGCAAGCTGTGCCCTGACCGTCAAGGATGCACCTTGCAGGCATGAGCACACGACGCGCGAGAACGAACAGAAACCGACCTGTACGAGGGACGGCTATTCCGGCGATCTCGTCTGCAAGGACTGCGGCCAGACGCTTGAAAAGGGCGAGACCCTGCCCAAAACCGGCCATAAGTACGTTAACGGCGTTTGCAGCGTCTGCGGCCGGAAGTTCGGGGCGCCCACCACGGCCGACGGCTTCGCGTTGCCGCTGACGCTGGCTGCGGCCATCGTGAGCCTGATCGCGCTGGCAATCCTCGTGCTTGTCAGAAAGCGCAAGGACACGGTTTGATAAGTGTGAAATAAGAAACGAACCACACAAGCGCCCTGCCGGAGTTTCCGGCAGGGCGCTTCAGCCTGTCAAAAAACTACCCAACCGCTCTTGTTTCTGCTGTAATAGAAAAAACAGGGGTGTTTTCATGGAAGACTGGAGAAGAGATGCGCGGCGCGAGCCAATCATTGTAGATTTGGAGGCGCTGGTGCCGGAAAACCATCTGCTGCGGAAGATTGAAAGGGTCATGGATTACGAATGGCTGTATGAACGACTTGACCCGTACTATTGCCATGACAACGGACGCCCCGGAACCGATCCGGTTGTGCTGATCAAGATGGTGCTCCTTCAGCACCTGTTCGGTATTCCTTCTCTTCGGCAGACCTACCAAAGGATTCAGGGCACAAACTCTTACCGTTGGTTTCTTGGGTATGCAGCTTCCTCGAGGAGCAGCCCTTGCGCGCCTCGGCGATCATCTCCGGGGAGGCGTCTGTTGCCTCGACCGTCTGCGCTTCGCCCACAATGTTTTTTGCGATCAGTCCCGTTCCTGCCGCCAGTTCCAGCACGGTTTTGTTTGTTACGACCGGGCGGATCAGCCGGTACAGCGCCTCATATGCCGCATGATCTTTGCGCATAAAGCGGTCGTACCGCCCGGCATTTTTATCCCAAAAGCTCTTTTTTATCGAGGATTTCTCCTTTCCTGCCATTAGTTAGCGCTGACTAACTAATGGCTTTTTTAAAAGCCGCCTTTCGGCAGCCATTCGTTTGCTGCAAATTATCTGTGAAATACTCCGGATCCAGTGTAGCACACCTTCCCGGTATTTTCAATAGCCGCAGAGAATTTTGGGGCAAGCCGGAGAATCCGAAAAAACGGGGCGAAACATTTTCAATTTGTTTCCAAATAGTTCAAAATTGGATATTATAATT
>OLRV01003183.1_pt1 | contig 11751 bp, 9 predicted proteins | sample 1672421 | NCBI WGS metagenome assembly OLRV01 (sample SAMEA3136684, study PRJEB25190) | human gut metagenome | biome: human gut; feature: human-associated habitat; material: faeces | place: Austria | collected 2013
TTTCGCACTGCGGAAACGTCCTTTTTCACGCCCGTTGTTTCTCACAAAAAATATGACAGCAAAAAACAAAAATCAAAAAAAAGCATTAAATTTGTAGTCTCGAAACCGAAACCGCCACACCGCGATGAACGAAAATATAGATTTGAACAACAAAAAACTGTCCATAATCATACCGGCATATAACGAAGCCGGCAATATAAGCAAGGTCATTGCCAAGGTTTGCGATGTGGTCCTGCCTTACGGAATCAGGAAAGAAATAATAGTCGTTGACGACGGTTCGAAAGACGCAACATACGACAACGCATGCCGTTACGTTTCGTCCAACGCCAACCTTCCGGTGAAAATCCTGCGCCATGAACAGAACCACGGCAAAGGTCGGGCCATACGCACGGCACTTGCCGTAATAACCGGCGACTATGTCATAATTCAGGACGGAGACCTCGAACTTGATCCCAATGACATTGCAAAGCTCATGAAGGCTATGATTGACGGCAACTATGAAGTGGTTTACGGTTCACGCTTTCTCGACAAACAAAACACGAGCCTGTATCGCAGTTTCTACCTCGGCGGACGACTCGTTTCCCATATAGCCAACATACTTTACGGTCAGAACATCACCGACGAACCTACATGCTACAAGCTCATGCGCACCGAAGTGTTGAAACGTTTCAATTTGCGCTGCGAAGGCTTCGAGTTCTGCCCCGAAGTAACCGCCAAAATCGCAAAACTCGGAATCAAAATACACGAAGAACCCATACACTACTCGCCGCGAACCTTGGCAGAAGGAAAAAAACTGCGATGGACCGACGGAATAGAGGCTGTATGGACACTCATTAAATACCGTTTCATAAACTGACCCTCAAAATGAACAAGAGCAACACTCCCCAAACCACGAGGTACAACTTTGCATGGTGGATGAAGAACTTGCTTATTGCCGCAGTGGTTTATATGTTGTGCCCGTCGCTCATAAAATCAAACGCGGGCTATGAATGGCTCATAGAAGGCTATGCCAAAAGCAATCTTGAAGCATTGCAACAATTGCAGGGCTTTAACAACGACCAGAAACTCGAAGCAAAATTGGGATACGACTACGCCTTTATCGAAATGATTCGCAAAAGCACTCCCGAGAACGCCGTTGTGTTCTATCCCTCGCGCGAAGATTTCACCGACAAAGCCTTCAACACAGGAATAGGTTTCTCCGGAAATCTTTGCGACAAGCTTTCTGCGGTGCGCTTTCTCTATCCGCGCAAAATTGTAATAAAGCAGGAACTCGACAAAACCTCCTGGAGCAAGAAACTAACCCATGTGGCTATTGTCAACGGGCATTGGCGCGAGCTTCTTCCCTACAAAGTTCCCGCATCAGCCCTTATAACCGTGCTCCCAACCGATTCTGCGCAAGCAGCAAACACTCTTAACAGACAACAATAACCATGTACGCAATAGGAATTATACTTTTGTTCTTCGTGGGATACCTCACGGTGTTCAACATATCTACTCTCACCACCCGCCTTGAGCGTATCGGGCTTGCCTTTCCCGTTGGTGTGGGTGTCATTACCCTCATAATGGCAATAATGGACCTTTGCCGCATTCCGCTTACGGGCAACGCGCTGATTACAGCCGACCTCATTGTTGCGGCAGCCCTTGTGGCAGGTCTGGCATTAAGAAAAAACAAAGTCATGGAGGCTTTGAAGCGTCCAATCGACATTAATTCTTTCAATTTTGTGTGGCTTCTGCTGCTTGTTTTCGCAGCCTGGGTTGAATATGCCAATTTCCAGAAGTGCGTTTTCTTTCCCACTTACGACCGCGACTCGCTTGCCGCTTTCGACACCCTTGGTTTTGTGGCGGCAAAAGAACATACTTACGGCGGCATGAGCATTTTCACCGGCGATTATATGCCGGGAATCCACGCACCCGGCAGTCCCATAGCATATTTCCCTCTTGTACAGCTGGCATATGCCTATGTTTATGCGCTTGGTGCCGAAACTTCAAAAGCCATTCCCGCTTTGATTTACCTGTCATTCCTCGTGGCGTTCTACGCAGTGCTTGCACGCACCACAAGTCGCACCGCTGCCATGGCGGCAACCCTCTTCGTGGTTCTCACACCCGAAATGACATCGTTCTCGTCGCTTTCGGGAACTAACGTAATGAATGCCGTTTATGCTTCATTAGGCATTATATATATATTGCGTTGGCTTCAGGACGACAAAAACGATTGTCTCCTGCTCGGCTCGCTTTTATTGGCAATCAATGTATGGTGTCGCGCCGAGGGAGTGGTGTTCATTCTCGTTGCAGTGCTGCTTGCGGCTTACAAAGCCTTCAGAAAGCGCATGTGGAAACAGTCGTTGCCCATACTTCTTGCCTTTGTGCCGGTGATTTTGTGGCAAGTTTACACCCGCGTGTTTGACATGACGGTGCAATCGTTCTTCATAACCCACCCGTTCTTTGACGGCGATAAAGCCGGAACCATTTTCGGCGGCGCATGGTCGCTGCTTGCCAACACGCAATACTACGGCTGGACATTCACAGTGCTTCTGCTTGCAATCTTAGGCGATGCATGGTTCATGATAAAGCACCGCAACAGCGACATTCCCAAGCTGTTTGCCATTGCAGTGGGAATCGCGCTCTACTTCCTTGTGCTCTATCACATTGATTACCGTTGGGACAGCATTGACAACGTTCTCTCCTATTCCGCCAAGCGTTTTATGTTCTGCTATGTGCCTTTGGCGTGGTACTTTACGGCAACCTGCGAACCCGTTGCCAAAGCAATGAAAAAATTTGACGACTGGATGGCAAAATAGGGGAAGAAGCGTTTTTCCGCAAAAGACTGAAAACCAATCAGATAACCAATTTCTCAAGACTTTTGTAAGTTGTTGTTTTTCAGACATTTGAAAAGGCGAAAAATACAAGGCACTTATTTCAAAACATAAGGCACATATTTTAAAATATGTGCCTTATGTTTTTTGCCACATGCCTTATGTTTTTTCGCATGCGCCAATGGCGGTCTCCAAATTGCATACATCATACGTTTTTTCAGAGGAAGCCGTTCAACGAAAACCATGCATGATTTTCAGGAAAACAAACCTGCCGGCGGGCGCATGCCATGTTTCGCAAAAAACAGCCGTTCCCGAAATTAGGAAACGGCTGAACCTTGATTTTTTATATCTTCATTACTTCGCAGCCTTGGTTGCCAGCGAAAAATCTTTGAATGTAACTATGCGCTTTCCGTCTTGAAAAGCTATTTTGAAGTTTACTTCTCCGTCCTTGAGCTTTGGCGAGACGAGAATGTTTGCCGTGTAAGACACAGCTTTGCCCGGCGCAAGATTTTCAACTATTGCCGTCGGCGACACAATCACTTTCTTCGGTTCGCTGCAGGTTACCACGGGTGTTATGTTGTAAAGCGTGGCGTTTCCGCCGTTGTGAATTTCAAAGAGAACCTTTGCATGCTCGCCGGCATCGATTGTCTGATTGCGATTCTCGTCCACAAAACGAATGTTTTCCACTTTCAGCCCCTCTATGTGAGACACATATCGGTCGTTTCCGCCTGCGGCAGGATGTCTGCTTGAATAAGGAGCGTTGCTACTGTCATCGCATTCGTCTATATTACTGTTTGCCTTGCGGGCTTTCGGACTTGTTACCGCATTTCCCACTACAGCTCCTACAGCCATGCCGAGTGCGGTGCCGGCATCGCTTCCCCGGGGACCGCCCATGAGACCTCCGATGCTCGAACCAAAGATTGCACCGAGCGAACCGCCTGCCATTGTGCCCTGCATCTGACGGTCAGTGCAGCCCGACAGCAATATCAACGCCGCAAAGGCGGCTGCCGTAATCTTGTTTGCTTTCATTATTTTCAACTTTTATTCTGTTCTCCTCTATAAACGGCAAAATTAGCGCAAAAACAAATAGGTTGTCAGCGCATTGCCTTGTTTTTTACATCAGCTCCCGTTCTTTGCCCGCCTCAGTCATTATGGCAAGCATGTTCCACAATTTGTCGGCGGGAACAGGGGCTTCCACTTCAATTTGTTTATGAGACACGGGATGTTCGAACTCGAGTCTTCGTGCAAGCAACGAGATACTTCCGTCGGGATTGCTTCGCGGTGCGCCGTATTTCAAGTCGCCCTTTATGGGACAGCCCATTGCGGCAAGCTGGCAACGTATCTGATGATGACGACCCGTGAGAAGATTTATCTCAAGCAGCCAATAGCGGTCGCTGTGAGCCACAACGCGATAATCGAGAGCGGCAAGTTTTGCATCTTTCACACCCTCGCGAGCCACATAAGTCTTGTTGTTCTTGGCATTCCTTACAAGATACTGCTCCAAATGGTCTTCGTCTCTCGGCGGACGCTTTGCCACGATAGCCCAATAGGTCTTGCGTATTTTATCTTTGACCCTGAGCATCTCGTTAAGGCGCGAAAGAGCCTTACTTGTGCGTGCAAAAATCACAAGACCCATTGCGGGGCGGTCCAAACGGTGAACCACTCCGAGAAAAACGGCTCCGGGCTTTGCATAGCGGTCTTTGATATACGACTTAACGTCTTCGCAAAGCGTGCGGTCGCCCGTAATGTCGCCCTGAACTATTTCGCCGGCTTTCTTGCTCACTATTATTATATGGTTGTCCTCGTAAACAACTTGCATGATGTATTTCTTATAAACAGGGTCGCAATGGTTTTCCCCCTTGCGACCCTTTGAATGATTTCTATCGTATTTAATTACATGTTCATGCCGCCATCAACCTGAATAACCTGACCTGACACGTAGCTCGACATATCAGATGCAAGAAAGGTGGCTACATTTGCAATATCTTCCACCTGTCCGCCACGGCGAAGAGGTATCTTCTGAATCCAATCTTTGCGAATATCTTCGGGAAGTGCCGCAGTCATCGCAGTTTCTATGAATCCCGGAGCAATTGCATTGGCACGAATGCCGCGAGAACCCATTTCCTGTGCAATAGACTTTGCCAAAGCTATAAGACCTGCCTTTGAAGCGGCATAATTACTCTGTCCGGCGTTTCCGTGAACGCCCACAACCGATGCCATGTTGATTATGCTGCCTTTGCGTTGCCTCATCATTATCGGCGTGCAGGCATGAATGAAGTTGAAAGCCGACTTCAGGTTCACTGCAATCACTGCGTCCCACTGCTGTTCGGTCATTCTCATCATCAAACCGTCTTTTGTTATTCCGGCGTTGTTGACAAGAATATCAATGGAACCGAAATCGTTTTTCACTTGTTCCACTACTTTTGCGGTTTCTTCGAAATTGGCAGCGTTTGAAGCGTAACCTTTTGCCTTAACACCGAGAGCTGCTATTTCTTCTTCGGTTTTCTTACCGTTTTCATCAATTACAAGATCGGTGAAAGCTATGTTTGCGCCTTCCGAAGCAAACTTCAAAGCGATTGCTTTACCTATTCCGCGTGCAGCACCTGTTATAAGTGCATTTTTTCCTGTTAATAGTCCCATTTTATTTTGTTTGGTTTTATATTTAATCCGTTCTTTCATCTCAAAGGTCCCATTCCCAAGGCACGGCGAACCAGTCCCGCCACAATGGGACGCGAAATCGCTTCTTTCATTCCGTTGCCCAGACGACCATATATATATGGCACTTCAAGACCTTTGAGTGTGTAATGTATTATGTCCGCCATGAGGCGCACGTCTTCAATGATGAATTTGCCGTTGTCCCGTCCCTCCTTGAGCACATTGTAGAAAACATCCTGCTCGGCGGCATCAAATTGTTTTCTCACCTTTTCCACCATCCAGATGTTGCGGAAAAATTCGGCGCGAAGGTTTCCGTTTCTCACCACAGCCTCTTTTATCATGTTCAGGTGGGTATATATAAGGAGTATGACCTTTTGTTCGGGTTCAATATCCATTGCCGCCACTTCGTCCATGCGATCGCTTAGTCGCTCAAGCTCTGTCTGGATTACGGCATAGTATATTTCTTCCTTGTTCTTAAAGTATGTGTACAGCGTTCGCCTTCCTTTTTGCGAAGCCTCCGCAATCATGTTCATGGTTGTGGCTTCAAGTCCGTTTTGCGCAAAAAGATGGCGAGCTACATCTACGAGTTTCTGACGAGTCTTTGCTACTGACATATTTTTTCGAAGTTTGGCGTGCAGCTTAAATTTATTGCACGCTGTTTTCTCCGTGTGCAAATATAAGCGTTTTGCGCAACATGGCTGTATAATAACACCAAAAATCATGCAAATATCGACACTTTGACCTGCAAAACAGAATTTCACGTATGCTAAAACCCGCTTCCCGTTTCTTCATTTCCATATACGCCCGCACCATTGCCTCGAAGCATGCCTCAAAACACCCGGAAAAATTCCCTTTTCGGGACTTTTTTTATGCGCTTCGGCACATCGAAAAAAACATAAGGCACTTATTTCAAAATACAAGCCATATATTTTAAAATATGTGCCTTTTATTTTCAAACAAAAGCCTTGTATTTTTTCGCCTTTGCATACCTCTGAAACACAATGACTTTTGTGAGCATCGCAACAAGGCATGAAAATCATGGTTTTCGCAACGCAGAAACACCCTCACGGCACACCCTTTTTCTTAGGCAGCACCATGTTTTCGGTGCATGCCTCACACAGAAAGCCAAAAACTTTTCTACACTATTTTTAACGCATTACTCCTCCGCCACAGGGGTATAAAAATTTGTTTCTCTCTTTTTTGTGTTTTATAATGTTGCAGAATTGAAAAATAATTATATTTGCATCCAAAAACCTCACAAAAGAAATAAACATACACGGCATGGCGATACATCACTTTGCCTCCATTGGAAAAATTTCCTTGATATGAAAACAATAAAAAAGCTTTTCGCCTGTCTTGCAGCATTCATAGTTTGCACGACAATCTTTACATTTTCAGCTTGTTCTGATGATGTTGACAGCTCCAACCTTTACACTTTCAAAGGCGACATGATTACGGGTTATTTGCAAAAGAGTGATAGTTTCCAACTATACTCCTACGTTTTGCGCAAAGTGAAACTCAGCTCAAAATCATCGTCAACTTTTTCCGACTTGCTCTCGGCTCGCGGAAACTACACCGTTTTTGCGCCCACCGATCAGGCAATGCACCATTTGCTTGACTCCATCTACAACCAGAAAGACTTTCCCGTTGAACAGATTGAGGACTCCGTGGCTGAAAGAATAGTAAGATGCAGCATTCTTGACAGTAAAGACGGCGACGCTTACCGCATTGCCGACTTCAGCGAAGGCACACTGCCCATAACCAATGCGGACGACCGATACATGACAATACGTTTCGACACCGTTAACGGCAAAGCTGCCGTGAGAATAAACAATGACGCACTCGTCATTTCGCGCGATCATGAACTTGAAAACGGATATGTTCACGCCGTTGACCGTGTGGTTCTGCTCTCCAACGCTTATATAGGCAACATGATTGAGAATGCCGGCAACGCCAAGGTATTTTCAATGCTTCTGAAGCGAACCGGTTGGGCTGCAAAGCTTACAAAATATCGCGATGAGGAATATGAGAAACGCGATCTCCCGGAAAAATACACCGGCAACCCGAACTGGGACGACATTATACCTCAACACCGCTACTTCGGTTATACTGTTCTGCTTGAAACCGACAGTGTTTTCCACGAAAAATGGGGAATCGACATGCCTATAGTGGAAGGCGGAGTAATAGTAAACGAAGAACAGATTATTAATCAGTTCAAGGCAAAATGTGCAGAGGTATATCCCACGGCTACCGGCACAGAACTCACAGATACTACCAATGCCGTGAACGAATTCATAGCCTATCACCTGCTGCCTGCACGTATTCCTTACAATTGGCTTGTTGTTCACCGCACGGAATACGGTTTCTCGTACAAGAACCCCACCCGTCTGTCCATTAACTGCGACAACTTCTGGGAAACAATGTCTACCAACCACCGCAGAATGATTAAGATAACCGAAGGACCAAGTACCGACGGAATCAGAATAAACCGTTATTCGGTTTACGACCCCGATACTTACACAGAAACCCTTGTGGAGATTCCTGGTATCGGAATAAAATCGAACAACGGCGATTACGACAACAACGCCCTCAATGGTTTTTACTATCCTATTGACGATGTTCTGACCTACAACAGCGATGTTCCTGGCAAGGTGCTTAACCAGCGCATCCGCATGGACCTTTCCACTTACTATCCCGAACTTGTTACAAACGGTTTGTTCATAAAAGAGGGACAAAACGGTATATATCTCCCCAAGGGATACGTTGATTATCTTACGCTTAACGCCGAGGCAACAAACTATCACTATCTCACGGGCTACAACTGCGGCTGGAACGATATGTATTGCGACGAGCACAACATTACGGGGCAATACGACTTCACGCTTCGCCTTCCGCCGGTGCCTTTCGAAGGTTCTTGGGAAGTGCGTCTCGTATATTCCTATTCCGCAAACCGTGGTATGGCGCAGCTTTACTTTGGTACAGATCCCAACAACCTGCAAGCCGAGGGGCTTCCCATTGACGAACGCATAGAGGTTACGAATCCTTTGATTGGTTGGGCGTTATACGATAACGAAGACCCTGATCTCAATCGCGAACGCGACCGTAATATGCGCAACCACGGATATATGATGGGCTGCAAGCACGAAGGTCCGTCAACCGGCGGAGTTGTCAGCACCACTCTCTATAATGTTCGCTCCGAACACCGTCTGCGCAAGATTTTCCACACAGGAAATTTCTATCCCGACCAGACCTACTACATACGATTCAAGAGTGTGCTCGCCAACTCTTCAACCATGTTCGTGCTCGACTACGTAGAGTTTGCACCCAAAAACGTTTACAACGGCACAACGCCCGAAGACGCTTGGTAAACAATACCGAAAATTATCACTCATCCATATTTCCCGCCGATTCGTTTCGGCGGGATTTTTTATTTCCGTGTCTCGCCATGACAGCAAAAAACATTGTTTTTCTTTCCAAATCGGGACGCGAAAAAAACACAAGGCATCTCGTAAAAAATACAAGCCATGTATTTTAAAATACAAGGCACTTATTTTAAAATATGTGCCTTATATTTTTGGCGATTCCAAGTCTTTGATAAACAACAACTTACAAAGTTGTGGGAATAATGGGTAATTGCCTGGTTTTTAGCTTTTTGCAAAAAAACGCCGGGATTTGGAATTTTTGCGGTATGCGGTGTGGTTTTTGCAAGATGCAGTATGACTGCGTTGCATTCGCAAATTGCTGCGTACTTACAGGGGGTCGGCATCGAAATATATGTTCACGCGATATTCGCGACGGACTTCTTCGGCACACCTGCGCAGAAATTCTCTCACTTTCACCGGAGATGCCGTGGGAGGTACTTTGAGCATCACCTGGCGTATGTATTCCAGTTTTACGCGAGCCACGGGTGGGCTTGCAGGTCCGAGCATGTTGTCGCCGAATACGGGTTGCAACTTGCAGCACAGGCTGCGGGCGGCATCGTCGGCGCGGTTGGCAAAGCGGTTTCTTATGAATGCATATATCAGGCGGCAGTATGGGGGAAACATGAACAGTTGGCGTTCCTGCATCTGGGCTTTGTACATGGCGGAGTAGTCGTTGCGAACCACCTGGTCTATCAGTTCCGATTCGGGTTGCGAGGTTTGTAAAATCACAATGCCTTGTGTGCTGCGCCGTCCTGCTCTTCCCGCCACTTGCGACATCATTTGATAGGCTCTTTCGTAACTCCGGAAATCGGGAATGTTCATTGCGGTGTCGGCATTAAGTATACCCACCACTTTCACACGGTCGAAGTCCAGTCCTTTCGAGACCATTTGTGTGCCTATCAGTATGTCGGTATTGCCGTTTCGGAAATCCGACAGAATGGAATCGTATGCCGTGCGTCCGCGAGTGGTGTCGAGGTCAAGGCGGGCGGTTTTTGCATCGGGAAACACAGTTTTCACATCGGCTTCAACCTGTTCCGTGCCTATTCCGTGGTTTCCTATGTGTGTGCTTCCGCATTTGGGGCATCGGGAGGGCACTGTGTATGTTGCGCCGCAGTAATGGCAGGAAAGACGTTGGGATGTTTGATGATAGGTGAGGCTTACGTCGCATTTTTCGCACTTGGGAATCCATCCGCAGTCGCGACATTCGAGATAAGAAGCGTATCCTCTGCGGTTTTGAAACAGAATGATTTGCTGGTGTGCCTCGAGTGCTTTTTGCATTTCGCTTATAAGTTCGGGCGATAACGATGTGCGCATCATCTTTTTGCGTCGCAGTTCCTTTATGTCCTCAACTCTTATCTCGGGCAACAGGACTTCGCCGAATCTTTCGGTGAGCGAAACGCAGGCATACTTGCCTGCGCGGGCGTTTGTATAGGTTTCGAGACTCGGGGTGGCCGTTCCCAAGAGTGTTTTTGCCCCCTGCATGCGGGCAAGAACTATTGCGGCATCGCGGGCATTGTATCTGGGTGCCGGGTCTTCCTGTTTGTACGACGGTTCGTGCTCTTCGTCCACAATCACCAATCCCAGATTTCGGAAAGGCAGGAAAATAGAAGAACGAACACCCAGAATAATATCATACCCGTTCTCTCCCAGTTGCTTCCGCCATATTTCAACCCGTTCGGCATCAGGGAACTTAGAATGATAGATACCCAGACGAGCACCGAAGACCCGTTGCAAACGCTCCGTGATTTGAGTGGTCAATGCAATTTCCGGCAACAAATATAACACCTGCTTTCCCTGGCGAATCGCTTCTTCTATCAGATGGATATAAATTTCAGTCTTACCACTGGACGTTACCCCATGAAGCAGACAGACATTTTTCTCCTGAAAAGACTGCACGACTTCATCAAATGCACGCTGTTGAAACTCATTCAAAGGATTTAATTCGACAATCTCCTTCTCCTGCTTATCCAACCGCCCGATTTCATGGTAGTAGATTTCAAAAATCTTCTTATCCACCAATCCATTCAATACAGAAGGAGCCACATTAGTCCGCTGCAACAGTTCTTTCTTGGAGACTTCTTTCGGAGTTCCCGCTCCTAAAACGCCGGAACACTCCACATACTTCATGAGTAATGCCAACTGCTTCGGAGCACGAGACAGAATATCAAACAGGATATGAAGCCGCTTTTCATCCGCTGTACCCGCAAGCCGAACCCGTGCCTCTGTTTTAGGTTTATAAGTACGCCTCAACTCCTCCTTTACAAAAATCGCTTCTTTATCGAGCAGCGACTTGATGACAGTCAGAATATTTTTTATCCCGCTCTCCTTCTCCAGCTTAGTGACACACTGCTGTGCATCCACGGCAAGCAAATCCAGAATGCGCTGTTCACGTTCCGGCAATGGTGCATCCGCTTCAAAATCGGGATTATACTCTACAATCGTTTCGCTTTCGAGTTTCAATCCCGAAGGCAGCGCCGCCTTATAAACATCCCCTTGCGTACAGAGATAATAATCGGCTATCCACTCCCAAAATTTGAATTGAACAGGCAATAATATAGGAGAAGCATCCAGCAATGCAGATATGTCCTTCACCTCATACTCCGTCGGAGCACAATAATGAACATTAAGAACGATAGCCGTATAGAACTTCTTCCGTCCGAAAGGAACTACCACGCGGCAACCGATCTTCACTTCTTCCGCACACTCGTCCGGCAAAGAGTAAGTAAAGCTCTTTGGAAGCGGAAGCGGTAATATGACATCTACATACTTTTTCATTGCAGGCACAAAGATATAAAAAAAGAGGCTTCCGACAGTCGAAAGCCTCTTGTTCTACTATGTTAAAGTAAATTATCCGCTAAAAA
>OLRV01003186.1_pt1 | contig 11748 bp, 6 predicted proteins | sample 1672421 | NCBI WGS metagenome assembly OLRV01 (sample SAMEA3136684, study PRJEB25190) | human gut metagenome | biome: human gut; feature: human-associated habitat; material: faeces | place: Austria | collected 2013
TTTTTAAATTTATAAATTTAAAGTTTTCAATTATGAACAAAAAGTTTCTAAGTGTAATCCTGTTCAGCGCCTTAATGGTTGGCACTGCAGGAACGTTCACTTCTTGTAAGGACTATGATGATGACATCGAAAACCTGGACAAGAAGACCAGTGACTTGAACACACAGCTTACGACTTTGCAATCTGCTTTGGATGCCGCTAAGTCTGATATCGCTGCTGCCAAGTCTGCTGCTGATGCTGCCAAAGAAGCTGCTGCCACTGCAAAAGCAGAAGCTATACAGGCTGCGGTTGACAAGGTTAATGAGATGTTGAAAGATGCTCCAAGCCAAGAGGCATTAGATGCATTAAAGACTCAAATTTCTGCCATCGAAACAAATTTGGCTACAATTTCAGGTACAGTAGATGCTAATGCAGCTGCCATTGCTCAGTTAAAGATTCAAATGGTTGCTGTTGAAAAGTACAAAGAGCTAATCGATGCTAATGCTGAAGAAATTGACAAAATCAATGTTGCAATTACAGCTATCAACAAAGCAATGGAAGACGTGGCAACTACAGCTGATGTAAAAGCCATAGATGACAAAGTTACCGCTATTGCTGCCCAAATTAGCAGTATCAATGATGGTTTAGTAACTCTGCTTACTAAAGAATTAAGAAGTTTAGTATTCTATCCCGAGCTGTATGTAGGCGGTATTGAGGCTACTGAATATGAAGCGATGCGCTATACGTATAAGAAAACTTCTACTACTACTGAAATAGAGTTTAATGACGAGCACTCGCCGGCCGTAAAATGTGTAATTACAGAACCTGTGGCAAATTGGAACTATGTAGATGACAAAAAAGATGTATTTGCTCCGATTGATACAGTTAAGTATCACATGAATCCTTCAAGTGCATTGATTGATAAGTTGGCTGATCTTAGCTTTGTCTCAAGAGAAACAGAATACATTACACGTGCAAATGACTCCAAGTTGAAATTTAAGGTTGAAAACATGGAGCAAAAGAAAGACGGATTTATCAGTGTAGGATATTCTCTTGATAAGACTGTTATCTATGACAAGAAATACGATAACGCTGAAAAGGGAGAAGCTTCTATTTTTGCTCTGTCCGCCAATGTAAAGAAGGCTGACAAAGACACTACCATTACTTCTGATTACGCAATGGCGTACATTTCTGAGGTAACTCCTATGGCTATTGCTTACAAGAGCAATGACCTTGTTGATGGTCGTGTCAATACTGCCGTTGAACGTTCTACAGCTAATAACCCTGATGAATTATGGACTAGCGTAAAAGATGCAATCACACATGCTCCAACTTTGCAAGTGGCATACGATGAGTCCATTGACTTAAAAAAGGTATTGGCCACCCATTATGATTGGAACACTGAAACAAAGAATAAAGGTACACATAAAATTTGGCCTTACGGTGCAGAAGCCAAATTCGGTTTGAAGTATGACTTTGCTTTAATTCAGTATAAGACCGGTAATAATGTGACTTCTGACAGCAAATATGTACAACAAGACATTACAAGTGGTGTCATCACTCCTTCTATCGTAAATGAAAAGGGTGAAACATTGAATCAACAAGGAATCTCCTCTGTAGGAAAACGTCCGTTGATTCGTGTTCGCGTACTGGATAATAAAGACCGTGTCGTTCTGGTTGGTTATATCAAATTGCAAATCATCAAAGAAGCCGGTTATAAGATTACTGATGAATTCCCGAAAGACGCTAAGTTCGGATGTGAAGCAGTTAATCTGGATTTGACTTGGGCTGAAATTTCTTATCAGCTGCTCGAAAAGACTGCTACTCAATCCAAAGACGAATTTGATGCTCTCTACAAATTTACTGCAACTTCTACTGTTGGTACCCAATTTGAATTGACAAACAGCAACGAGTGGAAGGCTATCGCAGATACCAAGAAGATTTACGGAACAGTCAAGGAGATTGCAGACCCTCACGGAACTACCAATACTATTTTGCGTTGGACTCTGACAAAAGAGGATATGCAACGTATTTACCAAGAGAGCGATTCTCACTCAAAGACTATCTACGTAAGATATGAAAGCAAGCAAGGTGAAACTGCAAATGCTCCTATCTATATGCCTTTGACAGCAACAGTATTGAAACCGGTAGGTGCAGTCAAGACCAAGATTGCTGAATACTGGTATGAGAATGGTACAACTACCCGTTTGAATGTAGCTTATCCGAAGGATGGCGGTAACACTTTGACTTATGTAGTTGAACTTGATCAGGTATGGGAAGTAGTAGATGATGTCAACAAACCTCAGTTTAGTCCGACTACCGGTTTCGCTTCTTACACAGATGCTATATTTGCTAAACAAGCTGCCAATAGTGCAGACGGTGGTTACAAATACTTCTTTGCTGCAGAAAACAATGGATATGAGTTGCCGGCTACAAACGAATTGCCGAAACCGGGTTACTTCTTGTTTGTGGACAATACGAAGGCAACAGACATCTTTGCTAAACAATATGATGCAACTTACGACAATACATTGCAATATGCTTTGAAGTCAAATGTAGGCGTTTACACCAATACCAAACTGTATGCTGCCACTTCTCTTACTGCTTCCAAATCGGAATGGAAGGAGATTGCAACAATCAATCAGGCTACTGGTGAGATTACCTATGTGAAGAATTCTACATCTGAATTCTTGTTGAACTATTATGGTCACTCCAATGCACAGTTGGTTGCACAAATCGGTGTTGTACCTTATACTCCGTGTGCTATAGCAATGGCTACGCAGAACAGTGTATATCCTGCCAAGTTCTTGCGTCCTATTGATGCCAACCCGGTAGAAGACGGTGAGTTTACTGATGCCGAGGCAAATGGTTCTAAATTGAATATCGCAGACTTGTTCCACTTCTCCGACTGGCGTGATAAGAAGTTTGTTGACTTTGATGCTGATCCGGTGGACTACTCAAACGCTTGGTTGTTTGCATATTATAATGTAAAACAAGTTAAGGTGCTGATTGATAAGATCACTACTGATATGAACGGTCACGATATCAACAACAAGTTGTTGTCTCAGGTGTCAACAAAAGTTAAGTTCTCTCAATTGAATCCATCTGGCGTAGATGTGACTGGTACTGGTGTAACTGTTAGTTTCGCTGCTTACAACAAGCAATCTGCTGGTACGGAAGCAACTTACGATGCTATCAAGGCAGCTATGGGACAAATCAAGTATGAGAACAACGGTAACAACGTAGGTACTTTCAAGGTACGTATTCCGGTTGAGTTCACTTACGATTGGGGCGTTATCCAGAAAGTGTGGGTAGACTGTGTGGTTAAAAACACTATCGGCAACAATTAATGATGTAAATAGTTACATTATACTATACTAATGAAAGAGGAGTGTGTTCATAAGGGCATGCTCCTCTCTTTATAAATAGGAATACAATGAAAAAAAGAGTAATAAATCTCACGCTATTTATTGCGACTGTTCTTATCGGTATGAATTCATGTACCAATAGAAAAGCGAGTGTAACAGAAGACGTTTATAATATTAGTTCCCAAGATACGGCTGTTGTCTTGAAATTAGCTTCTTCGTGTATGGACGCTCTGCAAGAAGGCAGAACAGAAGCCGCATTGGAAATGATGTATGTTACACGGAATGATACTCTGATGCCAATCAGTAACGAACAGAAAGTGAACATGGCAAGACGATTCAAGCTTTTCCCTGTATTGGATTATACTCTGGAAAGCTTCGGTTTTTCTCAGTACACCGGAAATGAAGTGAAATTCAGGGTGAAATTTGCTGAAGAAGATGCAGCGGACAATAAACCTGCTGCTTATACCAGCCTCAGATTCTGTCCGGTGAAGTATAACGCAGACTGGTATCTGACCATCGAATCCGAATAAACGAGGTAGCAATTAATAGGTTGGAGGATGTTTATTCAGAAACATCCTCCTTTCCATAGAATTACTATTGCATGTTTTCTATCAGCCGTTCTTTAACAGCTTTATAGCCTTCAATAGGGTCAAAAGGCTCATCTGGACGGAGAAGCAATTGAGTATCACCCAGAAAATCCGGATCAACCATCTTTTCTTCCATATTAGCAACGAATTGTTTGTATGTGGGAGGTTGCTGAACTGCAAAACTCATGTAGCGATGATAGCAGCGCATAAGTTCGTTTACATCAACTTCTGCTTTTGTCAATGCCACATATAAGTCAAATAAGTCACGCCCTTTTTTACGTTGGTATAATGCTCTCAGTTTCGTGCCCAGAAGTTCATTAAGCCGATAGGTTGTAATCTCACATATTCCCGTGAACCAACTATTCTCAACTATAAAAGGAATCTTTACCAATCCCAGCTCATTGAAGTGCTCAAAGCAATTAATTTCAATCTTCAATCGTATCTGGATTGTTGGCGGAAACTCAGATTCCATTCTGAACAGCATTGTATTATTATAGCGTTTCTGTTTAGTAACACGATTCGGTAAAAAATCCAATACTTCTCCTAATCTGAACATAATGGGCTTGATTGGTCCCGGATTTATTTGTACTAAATCAATGTCTTCACTATAGCGTGGCTGTGGAGAAAGATAAAGTTTGTGTAATGCCGTTCCCCCACGAAAGGCTAACTGTGAAGAAAGGAATTCATCACTAAAAATGGCAACCAATGCACGTGAGATGATTAAATCCTGCTCGATTTGCGCATTATCATTCCACGGCACCTGCTTACTCCATTGTATGATAGAGGCTCTGTTAATCATATGTCATCAACTTCTATATTTGTATTTATTTTTATCTTCCAGCGCGTATTCTTCTCCTGGACATCAGCACTATGGCGCGTGCTGAGGAATACGTATTTGAACGTTCTGGTGTATTTGCATAACAAATCATATAAATCATTGGCTCGTTGTTCTTCTTGCAGCACTACATCTAAAATGAATCCAAGCCGCTGAATTGCCGCTAAAGAGGTGTATGCAAACAAAGATTCTGAAATCTTCGAAAAGTCTATCAATTCCGACAATTCTTCCAGTATGGTTGCCGCACGTGACAAGCCACCAATATGTTGTTCATATTGTACAAGATCTACAGCCGTCAGCTCTGCATTCGAATAGTATATGGTACCCGTTTCTGAATTTCTTGTTAGAAGAAACTCAGAAGGCATTTTGTTTCTATAATTCCACACCAACAGATTATTCTTTGTAGGAGATACTGAGGACTTAGGCAAAATTGTTGTGACAGAAAACCTCTGTGGACGTTGATGAGCTGAACCGAGAAGCTCTGCTGCATTGAGAAGACTTATATAATAGGGCTTATCCAAATAAGACATCAGTTGGTCAATGTAGTATATAGGAGGAATAATACCTTTTGCCGCATATTGGGGGGGCATAATTACATAGAACCCTCGATATACAGGTACTATGATTTTTTGCGTAGAAAGGCGGAACAAATCATTTTTGATAGATTGTTCTGTTATATTGGGGAAAAATCGTCTTACAGTACTAAAGGAAAATGTAGGTGTTCCCCCAATTTCTAATTCTCTTATCCATTCTCGAATTGACATATCCGTCCTTTTTGGTGCAAAAGTAATCAAAAAACGATTATCTTTGCACTATTTCGGGACAAAATTTAGAATCATGCCAAACAAATTAAATCTCATTAGTTTCAAGTACAAGTTCCAATAAAAGTAATAGGTTGATTTTATTCTAATTTGCTACACTCATAATTTACTTTATCATATCCAACTGTTATTATAAAACATTTAGTCCGATATAACAAAAGTATTCAATGGGAGGGCACTCTTTTTTTATTTCTCCTCTCAATTGTATATAATTGCAAGATAAGTCTTTTATAAATTATTTCGAAATGAGAAAGAATGAAATTACCTTACAGGAGATGTTCTCGACAATCGTTGAAGAACTTCGGGAAAGCGGGAGATGGGGAACGGCACACATTTATCAGGCCTCCTCAAATGCGTTCTCCGCATTCACCAACTATCAGGCGCTACCTCTGCGGAAGTTAAGCCCTACGGTACTCAAACGCTTCGAAAACCACCTGCGACACAGGAACTGCAGCTGGAATACGGTATCTACTTACATTAAGACAATCCGCTCCACCTACAACAGGGCTGTGGATATGAAGTGCGTACGCTATACTCCCCGGCTCTTCGAACATGTATATACGGGTACACGGGCCGATAGGAAGAAGGCTTTGGAAACATCGGATATCAGCTATCTGGTACGCGAAACGGAAATGGGGATGCAGGAAAAGGCATTTCCCAATAACCTGCAGAAAACCAGGATATTCTTTGTACTCATGTTCATGCTGCGAGGCATTCCGTTCGTCGATTTGGCCTATCTGCACAAGAGGGATTTGCAAGGCAATACACTATCGTACCGCCGCCGAAAAACGGGACGCGCCTTGACAGTGGCGCTTACCCCCGAAGCCATGCAGATGATACGTCTGGTGGCCAGCAGGAATCAAGATTCGCCTTATCTATTTCCCATACTGCACAGCGAGGAAGGCACCGAAGCCGCATACCGGGAATACCAGTCCGCCCTGAGATGCTTCAACCAGCGGCTGGCTGTACTGCGGCAGTGTCTGGGCATGAAGTCGGCACTCAGCACCTATGCAGCCAGACACACCTGGGCTACAATGGCTTACCATTGCGAGATACACCCCGGAATCATATCGGAAGCCATGGGGCACTCCTCCATCACGGTGACGGAAACCTATCTGAAGCCTTTCAGCAACAGAAAGATTGACGAGGCCAACCAGAGGGTAATTTCTTTTGTAAGAAGCGGAGCGTGTACAGTATAAAAGACGTTACTTCTTTTGATAGGATAGAATAGATTTGTTGCGCATTTTCCGGAGTCTTCAAAATGAGTTTTGAGGAACGGAATGGCGTTGTCTTTACGGAGCTCCAATCGGTGCTATCAATATACTGTCATTCAACCTTTTGAACTGAAAAATACACACTTTCATTCTTTGAAAGCCTCATTTCATCACTTTCCCACTGTCACTTTTCTGGACTTTCAATCCTCTTTCCAATATCCTAACGGGCTGATTTTTACTATTTTGAACAAACCCAACCTATTTTATCCTTATTCCTTGATTATTAATGGAATTAACAAGATTTCATTACCTGCGAAGTAACGGAATACTTAGTAACAAAAGAAGTATGCGAAAGGGATTCAAAATGAGAGATTATTCACTTTTTATTTTTTTAAATTTATAAATTTAAAGTTTTCAATTATGAACAAAAAGTTTCTAAGTGCAATCTTGTTTGGAGCTTTAATGGTTGGCTCCACAAGTACATTTGTTTCTTGTAAGGACTATGATGATGACATCGATGGCTTGCAGGAGCAGATCGATGCAAACAAAAAACAGATTGATGACATCCTTGCTGCAATCAATGGCAAGAAATTCATCGAAAGTTATGCTCCTGTTGAGGGTGGTTATTTACTGACTTTTACCGGTGGCGAAACTTTAACTATCAAGAATGGTGCTCAAGGCGAAAAAGGCGAGCAAGGACTTCAGGGTATTCAAGGCCCGAAGGGTGAAACCGGGGCTACAATCGTTCCGAAGTTCAAGGTAGATGCCGAGAACTACTGGATGATTAGCGTAGATGAAGGTGCAACCTATGAGTATGTATTGAATGACGCAGGTGAGAAAATCAAGGCTGCAGGTTCAGAAGCTAATGTTGAAGAAGCTATCGGAAACTACGTGAAGGTAGACGAAGAGGGTTATATCTGCATTGGAGAGTATAAGACTTCATTCAAATACAATGCTAACGTTCCTTCAATGATCTACAATGAAAAAGATGGAACCATGCAAGTTACTATTGGCGGTCAGTCATATACTTTGTTAATGGAAGGTTCTGCTTTCAACGGTTTACAGAGCATTGCTTTCAGAAAACCCTATGCGGATAATTCAACTGTTGGTGGCTCTGAGGTGGCTAAATTAGATGTTTATGATTGGTTCGAAAAGACTGATGACCCTGGTAAGTGGGAATACAGAAAGGCAACCAGAGAGGATGAGAGTTACAAAAACTGGATTAATGATTCAAGACTCGATCCGGATAATACTCAAGAACCTTTCCGTCTGGTAGGTGTTGTAACCGCTCTTGGGGAAAAAGCAGATGTTAATGCTTATCAACTCTATTCTTATGATGAAGCAGCCAAAGAAAACAAATTGTTTGCCGCCATACCGGGTGTCGCTGAATTTAAAGTTTGGCCTAATCAATATAGTCAAACAGATGCTGAATACTTCTTCTCAGATTCTTATAAAACACGTGCAGTTGATACTCCGGTTTGGAGTGTGAAAGGAACTCCTGAATTGAATAATGGTATTCTGTCAGTGAAGATGATTGCTAAGGAAAACATTGTAGACGGACAAATGTATATGTCTTCTTTGGATGTTACCATGTATAAGCAATACACTTCTTCTTCTGATTATTTCAGCATCAAATCAAGTTGGGTAAATACAGAGTGGATTTTTGCAGCCCACTCTCACAGAACTGAGAGCGGCTGGCCTTTTGATTTACCTGGTGCTTCTGAGCATTCCGAGAAAAATTCATTTACTTATAATGAATCTTATAATTTGAATGACTCTATAAATGCTTATATGTCTAACGTATCCGGTACACCGGAATTGTCTGAAATAGGTCTTGAGTATACTCAGAAATTTGAGTTGTTGCCAAACGATACTAAATTCATGTTGAATGGTAAGGAAATAAAATCCAAACAAGGTATCTTCCAGATTAACGATGGTATCCTTTCTGTAAAAGAACAATATCAGGCATCTGCCATTAACGAATATGCAGCAATAAAACTTACAACGACTGTGAAGTCACAAGTTGAAGGTGTTGCTGACTATGTATTTGAAAATACATTCCCTATTCAAGCTATTCGTAAGGCTGAAGATCCATATACATATGATTCTATTGAGCTGGTTCCGAACGAAGGTACTCTGACAATGAATTATAATGCTAGCAAAGAAACTGTCATCGCATTGAATGTTCGTAAGTTTGAGTCTGAAATTGGTGGACGCGACCTTGTGGCTGGTAACAATAACGTAAATGCAAATCATCTGTTACCTCTCTTTATATACGATACTAAAACAAAAGTATACACGCGACTTTCTAAGACAAACGGTAAAGCATACATGCAGAATGTTGGTTCTGCCTTGAATTCTGACAACTTGAAGGTTGGCGCAGAAGATATCTACCTATACTACAGAAACGGTGGTGACAATGCAGACAAAGACTCTTTGTTCCTGGTTGTAGGGCCGAAGGTAGAATTGGCAGAGACGACTCTTTATGTATCACCTACAGCTGAAAATGCTGACAATAATGTTATCCCTGTTTGGAATGGTCGCTGGGAAAAAGGTGATCCTTATGCAGTTGACAACTTCTATGACAAGAAATTCTTTATGTTGACTCTGAATAAAGTTTCTGTAAATCGCACATTTGCAGTTTCTATCAAGAAAGCATACGAAGCACGTACAATCATTGGTGACTGGAGTGATGCTGCTAACGGCAACTTCGGCATTAAGTCTGAAAACTTCGCTCACATGTATGATGTAACTCCTGCTGATGCTAAAGCTGTATTCGAATTGAATAAAGATAAGCAGAATGCATTTGTACAAGATTTGATGAAGAAGAAGCAATTAGTTGTTGAAGAATCAAATGGCGAATGGAGAATAGCATTCACTGCTCCTATTGATATCAAGAAGGTTGGCAATCTGAAAGTTGATATTTATGATGCAAGTGGTTACGATGCTACTGACAAGAACCGTAAACCTGATGCAGAAGAATTATGGACTGTAGCTCGTCCGATAGCAGATTTCACCGGTGGTGCTGCACTGAAAGCATTTAACGATCCGAACTTGGCTGAGAATACTGAAATCACATTGAAACAATTACTTGTCAATACCGCTGGTACTGAAGCTAAGGCTAAAGACTTCTGGAAGAATCTTGTATTGAAAGACTATGCAGGTGAGAAAGTTGTTACATTCAATGGAACTACATTCAATGCTGAAGAAGTCACTGTTCGTGCTGCTTTGTACAAGAAGTCTGTTACAACCGGTCTCCGCTACATTATGTCCAACGGAACAGACAAAGATGAATACTTCAAGGTAGAACCTACAACTGGTAAGCTGACTTGTATCGCACTCCCGACAGGTACTGAGTTTACTCATACAGTAAATGTGGTTCTGCAGTTCGTTCACGACTGGGGTACTAGTGAGTATGCATACAACGTAACTATCACACGTAAACAAGCTACTAGATAATCTGAGTAGTAGAAAATTGTCTGAATAGACAATTATAAAATCAAAAGGAGGATGTTCCCATAGAACATCCTCCTTTTTTTCTCCAGAAACTTTTTTCTCCCTACTTTGCTTCCACACTTCCACCCACCTCCCACATCCCCCTATCCATCGGCATTTGCCCCACTGTGGAAGCATCCTCCAAAGGTGGAAGCAAATTTTGCTTCCACCTACTCAAAACGCCATAGTTTTACCATAACTAACTCACTCTTATTTTAATACATCGAACAAAGCTTATAAAACGCTTGCACCAGTTTCCCCATACTTCTACACCCATCCGACCCATAAAATCTGCAATACCCATATATCCCCTCCTTTATCTTCATCCCAAATCCACAACAGCCTCCTCCCTCTCCTCAGCATAAAAAATGCCCCCGTTCATTTCATTCTCCCTCCACTTTCCACTATCTTTGTCCCCACGATGAAAAAGTTTGCCGACGTCATATTGCCTTTGCCTTTGCACAGCTGCTTCACCTATTCCCTGCCCGACGAGTGGGCGGATGAAGTGCAGATTGGTTGCCGGGTGGTAGTACCATTCGGACGGAAGAAATACTATACAGCCATCGTGCGCAACGTGCACTATTGTGCCCCCACCGAATACGAAGTAAAGGAAGTGTCCGCTTTGCTGGATGCCCGCCCGATACTGCTTCCGCGGCAGTTCAAGTTCTGGGAATGGCTCTCCGATTACTATCTCTGCACGCAAGGAGACGTCTACAAAGCTGCCTTACCCTCTGGCTTGAAGCTGGAGAGCGAAACAATCGTAGAGTACAACCCCGATTTCGAATCCGATGTCTGCCTGCCGGAGAAGGAACAGAAGATACTGGATATGCTCTCTGCCGACCCGGAGCAATGCGTGACGAAACTGGAGAAGGAGACCGGCATCAAGAACATACTTTCTGTCATCAAGTCACTGCTCGACAAAGAGGCCATCTTCGTAAAGGAAGAATTGCGCCGTACCTATAAGCCTAAGACCGAAACCCGTGTACGCCTCACCGCCGCCGCCCGCAACGAACACCGCCTGCACATCTTCTTCGACGAGTTGCAGCGCCGTGCCCCCAAGCAACTGGACCTGCTGATGAAATATCTGGAACTCTCCGGCTACCTCAGCGGACGAGATATAAAAGAAGTCTCCAAAGCCGAACTGCTGCAACGCACCTCTGCCACCCCTGCCGTATTCAACGGTCTTGTGGACCGTGGTGTATTCGAAGTCTACCAGCAGGAAATAGGTCGCATAGACAAAGCACTCCTCAAAGAAGTCATCCCCGTCAACCCGCTGAACGAGCACCAGCAACGCGCTTATCACTCCATCTTAGAGAATTTCCAAAGCAAGAACGTCTGCCTGCTACATGGCGTCACGGCAAGCGGCAAGACCGAAGTCTATATTCATCTGATAGAAGAAACCATCCGGCAAGGAAAGCAGGTGCTCTATCTCCTGCCCGAAATAGCCCT
>OLRV01003189.1_pt1 | contig 11738 bp, 9 predicted proteins | sample 1672421 | NCBI WGS metagenome assembly OLRV01 (sample SAMEA3136684, study PRJEB25190) | human gut metagenome | biome: human gut; feature: human-associated habitat; material: faeces | place: Austria | collected 2013
CAAACTCTACGTGCCCGAAATGCAACCGCAGGAGTTGTGCCTCAACGACATTTCACGGGTTCCGGAACAGGAGTTCGAACAATTGCACCTTCCCTACACGCTCTTTATCGCCGACGGTGAGTGCAACTACCCGGAGCGCACGTTTGACCGCATCGTATCGGCATCTGCCATGCAATGGTTTGAGAACATCCCCCGTTTTCTGACCTCTGCGGCAAGCCTGCTCAACCCTGACGGCCTGCTGGTGCTGTCGACCTTTGCAGCCGACAACCTCGTAGAACTGCACCAGGCATCCCCTTTCTCGCTCAACTATCTCTCGCCCGCGCGGTGGGAGGAAGCGCTTGATTCGGCAGGATTTACACCGCTGGAAATCAGCGACGAAAAAATTCAGATGACGTTTGACTCGCATCTCGACTTGCTTCGCAGCCTGAAGCAGACCGGCGTCAATGGCTTGCAGACTCCCCATCAGTCACCCGTAAAGATGGCCTCTACGCTCGCACGGACACTCCCGCGAACGGAAGAAGGAGCCTGCCAACTGACTTACAATCCTTTGTTTATTATAGCTAAGAAAAAATAATGACTATGAGTAATATATTATTTATCAGCGGAATAGGCACCAACGTGGGCAAAAGCTATGCCACCGGATGGCTTGCCAACTACCTTACAGACAAGGGGCATAAGGTAATGACTATCAAGATGATTCAAACCGGCGACGTCGGTTATTCGGAAGACATCGAGATACACCGCCGGCTGATGAAGCTCCCTATTCTGCCCATTGACAAGGATTTCACGACAGCCCCGATTATCATGTCCTACCCGGCCTCTCCACACCTGGCCGCAAGAATCGACAAATGCGAAATCGACCTTTCGAAAATTGACCGTTCCGTCGAGAAACTCTCAGCCGACTACGACACGCTGCTGATGGAAGGTGCAGGCGGCCTGATGGTACCCATCACGGAAGACTATCTGACCATCGACTACATCGCCGAGCATAAACTGCCGCTTGTGCTTGTCACCAACGGACAGCTGGGCTCCATCAACCATACGCTTCTCTCGCTGGAAGCCATCAGCTCACGCGGAATAAGCCTGCCCTACGTAATCTACAATCCATTCTTCGACGAGGATAAAATCATTGCCGAGGAAAATATGAATTATTTCAGGCAGCTTATCGGAAAGAAATATCCGGACACCGAACTACTTATTATGAATGAAACAACCGTTTAAATGATTTCTCCCAGATTCACACTTGCCATAAACAAAGAAGAATTAGCCGAACTCGAACGCGTTGAGTTTCCGGGTGTCATCAGCGTGGTCAACACCAGCGCTGAGGCCCGAAAAGCCGTCAACATACTGAAAAAATATCCCATTCTCGGATTTGATACGGAATCACGCCCCACGTTCAAGAAAGGCGTGCCCATCCGCGTATCGCTGGTGCAGATTTCTGCCGACGACGTGTGCTTCCTCTTCCGCATCCGGAAGATTGGCGACCTGGAGCCGCTGCGCGAACTCATCGAAGACCCCAACATCCTGAAAATCGGACTGTCGCTCCACGATGATTTCAACAACCTCGGCCACAACTACACATTCGCACCGAAGGGATTCGTCGACCTCCAGAAGCTCGTCCCGTCCTACCAGTTTGCCAACACGAGCCTGCAGAAGATTTACGCCATCGTCTTCGGACAGCGCATCTCAAAGAGCCAGCAACTCTCCAACTGGGACGCTGAAGAGCTGTCGCCCGCCCAGCAGAGCTACGCCGCCATTGACGCGTGGGCATGCATCCGAATTTACAAGCAGCTGACATCGGGACAGTTCAACCCCAACGACTCAAAGTACAAACAATATCCGATAGTAACAGAAAATGAAAATTAAGAAATCCACCTTTCTCCCGGCAGTGCTCTTCATCTACCTGCTGGTCATGGCCTACATCGGCCGGGGCATGTATTTCCGCGGAGAATATTTCAACTACTTTGCCATTTTCGGCGTGTCGCTGTTGGTCATCATCCTGCTTCGATGTGCTTCTCCATGGTAGAAGTGACCATCTGAGGCATATTACGAGACATGGCAGAGCAGCCGATGGTGTGGAAGCGCTCAATGTCCTCGGCAAAGTTTGCGTCGTGGATCTGCGCATAGACGCGGCCCGGCTGGTGAGAAGCGGCATAGACGATGTCGTTGTAGGGGCAGCTCTCGTTGGCGAAGCGCTCACCGTTGCGGTTGACCTTCAGGAACGGCTGGGTGCCGGTGTTGTACTGGCTGACGGTGCCGGGGAAAGCCTTGCCGCCAAAGGCACTCTCGCTGTCCACATAACCGGCATCCACGCCGGGAGCCACGATGCCGCGGTCAAACAGCATGGGAGCGGATTCCTTGTCCAGGTTGGCACCGGCCCACACAGCAGCGCGGATGCCGTAGCCCTTGGTGGCGGGGGAGTAAGAGCAGGCAGTGGTGACGCTGGTGCCCAGAGGATCCAGCTGCTCCATCATGTACGGGTTGCCGGCGTAGCCGCCGCAGGCCAGCAGAACGCCCTTGGCTGCGTTGTAGCGGATGAAGTGGTCGTCGTCCATGTTCTGAGCGATGACGCCGGTGATGCGGCCGGAGTCGTCTTTCTCCAGCTTGGCCAGGCTGACCTTGAAGTCCACATCGTAGCCCAGCTCGCGGATGTAGTCCAGCAGCAGCTCGTTGCGGGGCTTGCCGGACTGGTTCTCGCTGGCCATGTAGTTGTGCTCTTCCACGGGGAAGAGGTAGTCGGTGTTGTGCTCGGCGTTCTCGGCGGGCCAGGCAGCCTCGGAACCGGAAGTGAAGTCGCACTCCCAGCCGTACTTGTCTTCCAGGATGCTGCGCATGAAGTCGTGCATGGCGGCGGACTCATTGATCCAGGTGCGGACAACGCGCTGGTCGCACTTGCCGGAAGCGTAGCGGGAGATCTCGCTCAGCAGCTTGGCGCGGTCAAAGGGCTCCTCACCGGCAGCCTTGGCTGCGGCGGAGTCGATGGCACCGTACCAGTGGCGGGTGTCCTGCACGTTGCCGTTCTGCTCGATGACGCGGAAGTTCAGGCCGTTGGCGGCTGCGTAGGCAGCGGCAAACATGCCGCCGTTGCCGGCGCCCACGATGAGGATGTCGGTGTCCACCGTCTCGGTGATGGCAGCCTCGTCGATGTCGGGCTCGGTGCCCAGCCAGTCGTTCTCGTCGCCGGTGGGCAGCTGAACGGAGGACACAACGGCCTCGCCCTTGGCCTGTGCATAGCAGCTCTTGGCGGCCTTCATGACGGCCTCGGAGGTGATGGTGGAGCCGGACACGCCGTCGATCTCGGCAGAACCGGCAGCCAGCAGCTGATCGCGCAGCTCGTCGGCAGCAGCAGCACCGATGGAAGCGGTCTCGCCGGAGGTGTCCACGACCACGTCGGTCACGGCGCTGTCGGAGAAGGTCATGGTGACCTTGACGGTGGAGGAAATGCCCTCGGCAGTGCCCTCATAGGTGCCGGGGATGTAGGTGCCGGTTGCACCGGAAGCGGCAGCGCTGCCGGAAGCAGCGGTGGAGGTGGAGCCGGAGGCTGCATTGCAGGCAGCCAGAGCACCGGCGGTGACACCGCTCATGGCGGCGGCAGCGGCGATCTTCAGAAAGCCTTTGCGGGAGATCTTGTTCATAGGTATGCTCTCTTTCTCTTCATTGTTTGAATTCTTCTTTGTCCTTCTGCAATGCACAAGGATTGCGGAATCTTTAACAATTATAGCGATGACGGAGGGATTTTACAATTCAAATAAATTATATTATAATGAAGCAAAACTTATTTATTGCAAAAGGAGCAACACCATGAGCTTGAAGGCATTGCAGGGATTTGTGAGAATCGTGGAACTGGATAGTTTTTCGGAGGCGGCAGATGCGCTGTTTTTGTCACAATCTGCGCTGTCTCAGCAGATCCGCGTGTTGGAGGCACAGCTGAAAGTCCAGCTGTTTCAGCACGCGCAGCGCCGGGTGGTGCTGACTCCGGCAGGATGGGAATTTTATCCAAAGGCAAAGCAACTGCTGGAATTATACGATGATGCAGTAAACTGTGCGCAGGCAGCGGAACTGAATGCAAACCCGCCCAAACGGCATCTGCTGATCGGGCATCAGAATATGCCGCTGCAGATGCTGGGATTTGACCTGTTTGCCGTCACAGAAGAGCTGAGCACCCGCTTTTCCCCCTTGATGTACAGCTGTGCCAACCGAAAGGATATCGGGCGTGCACTGCTAAACGGTGAGATCGATCTTTCGCTGCAGATCGAGTGTGCGGAGATCGCAGCAGGAGGTCTGCATTTTTACCCGGCAGTTTATATGCCGGAGATCGGCATCCCGTTCCATACGCCGCCAGAGGTGCCCCGCGGACACATTCCATTGGAGCAGGCGGTAAAATATCGGTGGATGTTTGCTGGAACACCGGAGCAATCCCTGTACGAGACGGCATTGCTGCACGAGGCTTCGAGGCGGCGGGCAGAGATCATCCGCGGCGTAAAAAGTGTGCAGTATAAGCTGCCAAGCCTGATGCTGACCCCGGCGGTGTACTACCGCAGACCGAATCTTGAGCAGGTGTTTGTTCTGGATTGGAACAAGGGAATGCGGTTTGGTATCGTTACAAAAGCGGAGCCTGATCCGGTGGTGGAAGAATATGTGCGTCAGTTACAGCACCTGCTGCCCCTGCTCTCTGAAAAATTGTTCGGCATGAAGCTGGAACCGGTGGAGGAATAAAAACAGAGCACCTATTGCCCTGAAAAGGCAGCAGGTGCTCTTTTTGCAGTTATAACGCGATGACAGGTGCTTTACTCCACCACGTCCTCGAACTGGCTGTTGTACAGGTCGGCGTAGAAGCCGCCGGCGTCCAGCAGCTGGTCGTGGGTGCCCTGCTCCACGATGTCGCCGTCCCGCATCACCAGGATGAGGTCGGCGTCCTTGATGGTGGACAGGCGGTGGGCGATGACAAAGCTGGTGCGGCCCTCCATCAGGCGGTCCATGGCGGTCTGGATGCGCTGCTCGGTGCGGGTGTCCACACTGCTGGTGGCCTCATCCAGAATCAGGATGCGGTTGTCGGCCAGAATGGTGCGGGCGATGGTGAGCAGCTGCTTCTGGCCCTGGCTCACGTTGGAGGCGTCCTCGTTCAGCTCCATCTGGTAGCCGCCGGGCAGGGTGCGGATGAAGTGGTCGGCGTTGGCAGCCTTGGCGGCGGCGATCACTTCTTCGTCGGTAGCATCCAGACGGCCATAGCGGATGTTCTCCATGATGGTGCCCTTGAACAGCCATGTGTCCTGCAGCACCATGCCGAAGCCCTCGCGCAGAGCGCTGCGGTCAAAGTCCCGCACATCGTGGCCATTCAGGGTGATGGAACCGGAATCCACATCATAGAAGCGCATGAGCAGCTTGACCATGGTAGTTTTGCCCGCGCCGGTAGGGCCGACGATAGCCACCTTCTGGCCGGGCTTGACCTCGCAGCTGAAATCGTGGATGACGGTCTTTTCGGGCGTATAGCCGAAGCGGACATGGCTGAATGTCACCTGACCGTTGATGCAGCCGGGGTCGGCCCGGCGGGCCGGGTCTGCCTGCTGATCCTCTTCCGGCTCGTTCAGAAACTCGAACACCCGCTCAGCGGCAGCGGCCATGCTCTGCAGCATGTTGGACACCTGAGAAAGCTGCTGGATGGGCTGGGTGAAGTTCTTGACGTACTGGATGAAGGCCTGAATGTCACCGATGGTAATGGTGCCGTTTGCCGCAAAAATGCTGCCCACGATGGCCACTGCCACGTAGCCCAGATTGCCCACAAAGTTCATAATGGGCATCATCAGGCCGGAGAGAAACTGGCTCTTCCATGCGGATTCGTACAGCTTGTCGTTGGCGGCGTTGAAGTCGTTCAGCACCACGGCCTCGCGGTTGAAGGCTTTGACCACGTTGTGGCCGGAGTAGACTTCTTCCACCTGACCGTTCACAACGCCCAGAATGGCCTGCTGGGCCTTGAAGTATTTCTGGCTGAACTTGACCACGATGAGCACCAGCACCAGCGAGACCGGCAGGATCAGCAGGGCGATCAGGGTCATCTTCGGGCTGATGGACAGCATCATGACCAGCACGCCGATCATGGTGGTCACACTGGTGATGAGCTGGGTGATGCTCTGGTTCAGGCTCTGGCCCAGCGTGTCCACATCGTTGGTGATGCGGGACAGCACCTCGCCCACGGTGCGCTTTTCAAAGTAGGCAAGGGGCAGGCGGTTGATCTTTTCGCTGATCTGCTTGCGGAAGTCGTAGCAGACTTTCTGGGAAAGGCCGGTCATGAGCCAGCCCTGAATAAAGCTGAAGGCGCTGCTCAGCAGGTACATGCCCAGCAAAAACAGCAGGATGCGGCCGATATACACAAAGTCGATGCTGCCGGTGCCGCGCAGCTTGGCGATCCAGCCGGTGGCAAGAGCCGTGGTGGCCTTTGCCAGCACCTTAGGGCCTGCAATATTGAAGATGGTAGAAAGAATGGCAAATACAATGGCGGTAACGAGCGAAAGGCGGTAGCGGCCAAGGTTGCGCACAAGCTGCAGCAGGGTGCCCTTGAAGTCCTTGGCGCGTTCGGTCGTCATGCGTCCGGGTCTTGGCATATCACTCACCCTCCTTTTCGGTATTCAGAGATTTGAGGTCCAGCTCCTTCTGGCTCAGCTGGCTGCGGGCGATCTCCTGATACTCCGGGCAGGAAGCCATCAGCTGGGCATGGGTGCCCTTGCCCACCAGGCGGCCTTCGTCCAGCACCAGGATCTGGTTTGCGTGCAGCACAGTGGAGATGCGCTGTGCCACAATGATAACGGTAGCGTTATCGGTCTGGGCTTTCAGTGCACGGCGCAGGGCAACATCGGTCTTAAAGTCGAGGGCAGAAAAGCTGTCGTCGAACAGATAAATTTTGGGGTCCTTGGCAATGGCGCGTGCAATGGAAAGGCGCTGCTTCTGGCCGCCGGACACATTGGAGCCGCCCTGTGCAATGGGGCTTTGGTAGCCCTCGGGCTTTGCGTCGATGAACTCGGTGGCCTGCGCAATGGCAGCAGCCTTTTTCACATCGGCATCGGTGATGTGCTCCCCGCCGAACTTCAGGTTCGAGTCGATGGTGCCGCTGAACAGCACGCCCTTCTGGGGCACATAGCCCAGCAGGTCGTGCAGCTGTGCCTGCGGCATATTGCGCACATCGATGCCATCCACGGTCACGCTGCCGCCGGTGACATCATAAAAGCGGGGGATGAGGTTGAGCAGGGTAGATTTGCCGCAGCCGGTAGAGCCGATGATGGCGGTGGTCTCGCCGGGCTTTGCGGTAAAGCTGATGTGCTCCAGCGCATCGCTGTCCGCACCCGGGAAGCGGAAGCTCACATCGTGGAACTCTACCTCACCCTGCCAGTTTTCGTGCTCCTGCGCAGGCTTTGCAGCAGCTTCGTCCGGGTCGTTGATGGTGGCCCTGGTGCGGATCACCTCGTCGATGCGCTCCGCAGCCACACCGGCGCGGGGCAGCATGACGGCCACCATGGCCAGCATCAGGAAGGACATGACGATCTGCATGGTGTAGGTGATGAACGCGATCATCTCGCCCACCTGCATGGTGCCGTTGTCCATGGCCTTGCCGCCGAACCAGACGATCAGCAGGCTGGTGCCGTTCATGATGAGGGTCATAAAGGGCATCATGGCAACCATGGCATGGTTGGTGAACAGCTGGGTGCTCATCAGGTCTTTGTTGGCCTTGTCGAAGCGCTCCTCCTCAAACTTTTCACGGCTGAAGGCACGCACCGGCATGATGCCGGTCAGAATCTCGCGGCTGACGAGGTTCAACCGGTCCACCAGCTTCTGCATGATCTTGAACTTGGGCATGGCCACACTCATCAGGAAGAGGATGAGCAGCAGCAGAACGGCCACATCCAGCACGATGATCCAGGAAAGGCCGGTGCTGCTGTTCAGCACATGCAGCACGCCGCCAATGCCCAGAATGGGCGCATAGGCCACCATACGCAGCAGCATGACGCAGACGAACTGCACCTGCTGGATGTCGTTGGTGGTGCGGGTGATGAGAGATGCGGTGGAAAAATTCTCGATCTCTGCATTGGAGAACCCGATGACGCTGGCAAAGGTCTCACGGCGCAGGTCGCGGCCAATGGCGGCGGACACACGGGAGGCGAGGAAGCCCACCGCAATGGACACAGCCACCATCAGCAAAGTCAGGCCCAGCATCTGGCCGCCTACGCGGTAAAGGTAGCGCATCTGCACATCGTGGGCGATGCCCTGTGCCTCGTATTCCAGCTGCACCAGCAGCATGGACTGGCTTTTGAGGTTCTCCATCAGGGTATCATCCAGACTGGCAAAAGCACCGGCCAGCTGCTGTTGGACAGCTTCGCGGGTGAAGCCGGGCATCTGGCTCATAGCGGCAAACTGGGCGCATACGGTGTCCAGATCTTCGGCAGTGGGGGTGACGGTCTCGCTATCCGTGGTGGTGCTCTCAGAGGATGCCGCCTGCATGTCAGCAAGGCCGGTCATGCCCATGGTGTCCTGCCCGGCGGGGGCGTTCGCTGCCTGCGCGGCGGCCATATACAGCACGATGTCCGGCGTGGTGACGGCATACTCCAGCGCGGTGCGCTCGTCATCGGTCAGGTCGGTGCGCAGCTTCAGCACGCCGTCGTCCTGAAGATAATACCCGTAGGCGTTCTGGAGCGCATCGGCGTCCTCTTCGCTCATCAAAAGCGTGAGGGCGTCCAGCGTGCTCTGGCGTATCGTTTCCGGCAGGGGGCTTTCAATGCCGCCCTGCTGGATGCCGGTGTCCACGATCCTGCTGGTGTAGTCCGGCAGCGAAAGATCGCAGTACGCCTGCACGAACAGCAGCGCGAACACCACAAGACAGACGGCCCAGTGCCGGGCCAGCTGCTTGAAAATTTTCGTCATAGTTCGGTTCTCCCTTCGTTGTTTTTTGCTTCACGGGAAGCGTTTTCCGCAAGGATGGCATCCATCAGTGCGCCGCGCAAAACGTTCATCTGCTGAACCTGCTCCGGTGTCAGCCGGGCCATCACGCAGGCAAAATAATCGCTGAGTGCATCCTCACACCGGGCACAGGCGGCGTAGCCCTCCGGCGTGATGCGCACCAGCGTTTTGCGCCGGTCAGCCGGGTCCGCTTCGCGCAGAACAAGGCCGTCCTGTTCCAGCTGGCGCAGGCTGCGGCTGATGGCCGGCAGCGGCTGGTGTGCCTCCCGGGCAAAATCGGAAACATACACCGCTCCGTTCTGCCCGCGGGTACTGATCGTGTGAGCCAGACCCTCCAGCATGGGAAAGTGGCACTTGGGACAGCCCCGCAGAGCCGCCTTCATGCCGGCCCGGGACGCCTTGCTCAGCCGTCCAAAAAAATGGCACAGACCGTGAAAGCTCGCGGCGGCTTCGGTCTCGTTCAACATTTTATCCCTCCTCATTGCAAAATGCTTAACAGCTGTTAACTATTAACGCCTGACAATAATATTCCTCCCGCACCCAGAATGCAAGGGCAGTTTAGGATAATTTTAAAAAAGTTCACAAAAAGGGGAGAACGGCAGAAAGCCTGAACCGCCCGGCAGCTGCATAAATAGAATAAGAAACGTTTCTGCGGGAGGGGCGGCGGCAGTGGAACAGAACCTGACAAGAATTTTTACACTTTTTGGCGGCTTGGCACTGTTTTTATACGGCATGGATGCGCTCAGCCACAGTCTGGAAACAGCGGCAGGCAGCCGCCTGAAAAGCCTGCTGGCCGCTGTGACCGGCAGCCCGGTGCGGGGCGTGCTGGCGGGGGCTGCGGTCACGGCGGTGCTGCAAAGCAGCTCGGCAGTCACGGTGATGGTGCTGGGCTTTGTAAGTGCGGGCCTGCTGACCCTGCGGCAGGCGGTCCCGGTGATCTTTGGCTGCAACATCGGAACGACCATTACCGCACAGCTGCTGGCCTTCCGGCTGGAAGATGTGCGCGGCCTTGTGCTGCTGGCCGGGCTGCTGCTCTGCTTTGTCTGTGCGGGGCGGAAGGCCCGGGCCATTGGCCGGGCGGTGTTCGCCTTTGGCCTGCTGTTCGAGGGCATTGCCGATATGGGCACTGCCATGGAACCGCTGGCGCAAAGCCCGGTGTTCGTGCACTGGCTGGGTCGGGTGCGGCAGCACCCATGGCTGGGGCTGCTGGCGGGGCTTGGCATGACCCTGACAGTGCAGAGCAGCTCGGCTACCATTGCCTTGCTGCAGAACTTTGCAGCCCGCCCCGGGCTGGACGGCAGCAGTCTGTTGGGTCTTGCGGGTGCGCTGCCGGTGCTGCTGGGCGATAACATCGGCACCACCATCACGGCAGTGCTGGCATCCTTGAGCGCAAGCCGGGACGCAAAGCGGGTGGCTGCGGCCCATGCAGTGTTCAATCTGACCGGCGCGGCGGTATTCTGCGCCGGTCTGCCGTTGTATGTGCGGCTGACGGCTGCACTTTCGCCCAAAGGGCCGGAGCTTGCCGTGATCGCCCGGCAGATCGCGAATGCGCACACCGTGTTCAATGTGGTGTGCACGCTGGTGTGGCTGCCGCTGACCCCGCTGATGGTGCGGTTTGTGTGCCGCCTTGTGCCGGACCGGGCAGTGCGGTAAGCTTTTACTGGACAAACATACCAATTGCGCATATACTGAAAGGGATGAAACCTACCGCGGAACAAAAAGGAAACATTGCTATGCGACAGAAAATCGGAAGAGTGTGTATGGTGCTGGGCGCGCTGCTGATCCTTGCGGCAGCAGCCCTGCTGGCCTATAACAAGTGGGATGCATCCCGTGCAGACAAGGCCTCGCAGGAGGTGCTGGGCGAGCTGGAGCAGACCCTGAACGCTGCCATTGAGGAAAAGGCAAAATCGGATACCGTGGCGCTGCAGCCGGAGCTGGACCCCACGCAGGAAATGACCGTGACCGAACTGAACGGCTGGGATTACATCGGCTATCTGTCCATTCCGTCCATCGGGCTGGAACTGCCGGTGATGAGCCAGTGGAGCTATGCGGGTCTGAAAATCGCACCGGGCCGTTACTCCGGTTCCACCTATGCGGATAACATGGTGGTCTGCGCCCACAACTATGCAAAGCATTTCAGCCCCATCAAGTGGTTGACCGAGGGCGCGCAGGTCTATTTTACGGATATGGACGGTATGCGCTGGACCTACGAGGTCTCCTATGTGGAAAACCTGCAGCCCACGCAAATTGAGGAAATGACCGAAAAGACGGAGGAGTCCGATGAATGGGATCTGACCCTCTTTACCTGCACCACCGGCGGCAGCGCCCGGTGCGCTGTGCGGTGCGTGCGGACGGGCTACCCGGCACTCACAACGGAGACCGCAGAATAAGATGCAAAAAATCCCCTGTGCACTGGCACAGGGGATTTTTCATATCCGGTATTCAGTGGGCGGTGCCCGCCTTCACAGGGGATTACTTGCTCTGAATGTACTCGTCAATGGCCTTTGCAGCAGCCTTGCCTGCGCCCATGGCCTTGATGACGGTGGCTGCGCCGGTCACGGCATCGCCGCCGGCGTACACACCATCGCGGCTGGTTTTGCCGTCGTCGCCGTCGGTAACGATGCAGCCGTGCTTGTTGGTCTCCAGACCCGGGGTGGTGGAGCGGATCAGCGGGTTGGGGCTGGTGCCCAGACTCATAATGACCGTGTCCACATCCAGCTCGAACTCGCTGCCCTTCTTTTCGATGGGGCGGCGGCGGCCGGAAGCATCGGGCTCGCCCAGCTCCATCTCCACGC
>OLRV01003196.1_pt1 | contig 11716 bp, 8 predicted proteins | sample 1672421 | NCBI WGS metagenome assembly OLRV01 (sample SAMEA3136684, study PRJEB25190) | human gut metagenome | biome: human gut; feature: human-associated habitat; material: faeces | place: Austria | collected 2013
GCCGAAGAAATCCTTGCTGTAATCGACCTTGCCGTCGGGCGTTCTCGGCGGGTTCTCCAAATCCAGCGTCGTGACCTGGAACATCTCGCCCGCGCCCTCGCAGTCGCTGCCGGTGATGATGGGGGTGTTGACGTAGACAAAGCCGCGGCTCTGGAAGAACTCATGCACGGCGTAGGCCGCCGCGCTTCTCACGCGGAAGGCCGCGGAGAAGAGGTTCGTGCGCGGACGCAGATGCTGAATGGTGCGCAGATATTCGACGCTGTGGCGCTTCTTCTGCAAGGGATAGTCGGGCGAGGACGCACCCTCGATCTCGATCTCCGTTGCCTTGACCTCGAGCGGCTGCTTGGCCTCGGGCGTCAGCACGACGGTGCCGCGCACGATGAGCGCGGCGCCCACGTTCTGCGCGGCGATCTCCTTATAATTAGAAAGAGAATTCGCATCCATCACGACCTGCAAATTGCGGAAGCACGAGCCGTCGTTCAGCTCGATGAATCCGAAGGTCTTCATATCGCGGATGGTCTTCGCCCAGCCGCATACGGTGACGCTTGCGCCGCCGTACTGCTCTTTGTCGGCGAAGAGCGCGGCAATTCTCACTCGTTCCATAATAATTTTCCTTCCTTTTGTGGGTTTTCACGGGATAATAGAGGTATTATATGCCACTTCCCGTGCAAATTCAAGCCCCGCTTTGTATTGACTTTTGACAAGTTGTATGTTATGATGCAATCTTACCTCAAAAGGTAAACGTGAAACTTTCACCTATTACTTTACAGGAGGATTTTAACGATGAACAAGTATCTGGATATCGCCCCCGAGGTTGCCGAGGCCCTTGCCGCCGGTAAGCCCGTCGTGGCGCTCGAATCCACCATCATTTCCCACGGCATGCCCTACCCGCAGAACGTCGAAACGGCGCTCAAGGTCGAGCAAATTATTCGCGACGCGGGCGCAGTGCCCGCCACCATCGCCATCATCGGCGGACGGCTCAAGGCCGGTCTTTCCAAGGAAGAGATCGACTACCTCGGCCGCACCGGCGCGGGCATTCCCAAGGCCTCCCGCCGCGACCTGCCCGTGCTCGTCGCGCAGGGCAAGGACGGCGCGTGCACCGTCACCACCACGATGATGATCGCCGACATGGCGGGCATCCGCGTGTTCGCCACCGGCGGCATCGGCGGCGTGCACCGCGGCGCGCAGGAGACGTTCGACATCTCCGCCGACCTTGAAGAGCTGGCCAACACCTCCGTCATGGTCGTGTGCGCGGGCGCGAAGTCCATCCTCGACCTCGGATTGACGCTCGAATATCTCGAGACCCACGGCGTGACCGTCATCGGCTACGGCACGAGCGAGCTGCCTGCGTTCTACACGCGCAAGTCCGGCTTTGGCGTCGACTACGAGCTCGACACGCCGGAGCAGCTTGCCAAGGCGTTTCACGTCAAGCGCGAGCTGGGTCTGCGCGGCGGCTTACTCGTCACGAACCCGATTCCCGAAGAGTACTCCATGGACAAGGAAGTCATCGACAAGGCCATTGCCGAGGCCGTGGAGGACGCGAAGAAGGACGGCATCCACGGCAAGGCCACGACGCCGTATCTGCTCGCCAAGATCAAGGACCTGACCGGCGGCGACAGCCTGGATTCCAACATCCAGCTCGTGTTCAACAACGCGCGCCTCGGCGCGGCGGCGGCTGTGGAGCTCAGCAAGCTCGAAAAGTGAGATATTTTGTCATCTATCTCGCCGCGATCAATCTAATTACTTTCTGCGTCTACGGCGCAGACAAGCGCCGCGCCAAAATATCGGGCGCGCGGCGCGTGCCCGAAAAGACCTTATTTGCACTCGCGCTGCTGCTCGGCAGCGCGGGTGCTCTTTTCGCAATGAGGGTCTTTCACCACAAGACGCGGCACTGGTACTTTAGGTTCGGCATTCCGGCGATCTTACTCTGTCAGATTGCGGCGGGAGTATATGTGTACGCGCGATTTTTCGCGGCATAAAAAATTTTGAAAAATTTGAGATTTTGTGAAACAAAATCGACGCTTTCTGCGTCTAATAAGTGACACAAGGGGGAGGCGGCGAACGGGAAGATGAAGAATTTATGAATTTTGCGTTTTCCTGTTCCCTTATTCCCCGCGGCATGGTAAAATGCCGATGTATGAGAAAGGCTCTGTGCGCGCGGAGCCAAGATCGAAACAACAAGAAAGGATGAAGAAAATTATGAAGAAATTTCTCTCATCGCTGCTGGCGTTGACTATGATTTTAAGTCTGGTCATCGTTCCGGCGAACGCTGCGGATAGTATCACTGCCACAGCAAGTAGTATCAAAGTGGGAGAAACTACGACCTTAACGGCTTTTGATAAGCCCACCGAGGTCACTGTTGAGGGAACCAAGTACACGGTTACCTCTGATGCTCCGACATATAATTGGACGAGTGGCACTCCTGCACACGCAACTGTTCCTGATGATGGACATACCTCTAACACTGTTGTTGTTACCGGCGTTGCAGCAGGCAATTCTGTGATTACCTGCACGATGACGGTAAGCTATACCATCCCTGCGCATGATCAGGTTGCTGAAAGCACGGCACAAACCACGGTTAGTGATACTTACACCGTCACTGTTACCGACCCGCAGGGCGATGCCAATGCAGCCTTTGCGGCCGCAATCAAGGCCGCCGGCATCAAGTATAATGATCGTCCCTGCACGATCAACAATGCTAACACTACGATCACCTATTATACCATTCCTAACGAGAATGCGACGAATCCTTGGGCGACGGCAACCGTTCTTCAGGATTACGAGAATATTACTTTCGCCCCGTCTATCGGCAAGCTGACCATCACGGCAAAGCCCAAAGGCAACGACGCTTCTGTTTCGTCTGTTACTGCCGAATACATTCTCGATGCTTCTGTTGCTGGCCTTACCCTGACGTCCTCTATTACCGGTCCCAATGCTGCAAGTGAACAGCTCTTGAGCAACGGTTCCATCACTCTGACGGCAACCTACACCGGTGGTACGAGTGGTATTTCTTATCAGTGGGATGTTGGTGATGGTTACAAGAATGGTACTTATAAGAAAACTTTCCTTGGTTCTGACCTGACTGTTGGCAAAACCTACACGATTCACTGTAAAGTCATCGAAAATGAAGTTGAGACTACTAAAGACTGCACGATCACTGTCAAAGATGCTAGCAAGGTTACTATTGTGACCGAACCCACTTCTTTGACAATGAGCGATAAGGCTGCTTCTCAGAACCTTTCAGCTACACTCAAGGACAATGGTGCCATTGTCAAGGATTCTGTGAAGTACAGCTTCGTTTCCGAGAATACTAGAGTTGCAACCGTATCTCAGGAAACCGCCGGAAGCCCCAATGCTACCGTTAAGCTGGCCGGTAACGGCGAGACCTACATTAAGGTCACTGCCGAATATCTCGGCGGCAAAATTGAAAAGAGCGTCCCCTTCTACGGTGAAGTGCATGAAGTGACGCTTGACGAGGTTGAAAACGGCAAGAGCGAGACTTACAGCTACAACACCCTGCTCTCCGCCGCTGACAAGACCTTTAAGGGTGTCAGCATCAAGAGCATCAAGGTCAACCCGACCAAGACCACCTACGGCGAGATCAAGGATTCTCGTTACGCCGATGAGTACGTTTTCGAGGCTGCCTCCGGCAAGATCGGCGTGTTCACCTTCACCGTGACCGCCTACGAGGGCAATAACCTGAACGGCGCGAGCTACACCGTTACCTTCAATATCCCCGTTACTCCCATCAAGACCACCTACGAGTCCCAGTATCCCCAGCCCAGCGGCACCTCCAGCAACTATAAGTACAGCGTGGCCGTCCCCGATGGCTACGAGAGCTACTATGTCGTTGCGAAGAACCCCGATAAGGCCCCGACCGACTACTCCGAGAAGCTGAGCGGCACGAGCTCTTCCTACTCCGGCAAGAGTCTCTACACCCTGTCCGGCAACGACTTTGATAAGAGCGGCAAGTGCGAGCTTTATATCGTGACCTATGATAGAAAGACCGCTTACTACGGCGTGCTCACCGTCTATCAGAAGTCCTACAACATTGAGTACAGCGTGGTCGCGGGCGAGACGCTCTCCTTCGACCAGAAGGCTTTCGAGTCCTTCATGAACGACTACGCCGATGACAACATCAGCACCAGCAAGGGCGACTACTTCGAGTTCGACTACGTTAAGTTCAACTCCCTGCCCAACTCCACCAGAGAGGGCGTCCTCTACGAGGGCAAGGACAAGATCAAGACCTCCACTGAGGTTGAAAATCTCGACAAGGTGAGCTTCGAGTCCGTCGCCAAGGCCAAGGACACCATCAAGGTTCCCTTCACCCTGTATGCCAAGCAGTACGACAAGAACGACAAGGTCATCGACAAGAAGGTCAGCATGACCGGCGAGGTTGTGATCTCCGTTGTCAAGGAAGACATCGTCTTTGAGGTCGGCGTGAACAGCGCGGTCAAGCTCGGCTCCGACAAGTTCATCGACTTCCTGCGCGATTCCGACAAGAGCTACAAGAAGGCTGACCTCGACTATGTCACCTTCGATGTGGGCAAGAACAGCGCCATCACCTCCTACTTCAACGGCACCGGCGCGCTCTACCGTTACTACAACGGCAGCACCGGCATCAACGCCACTGTCAGCGCCAAGGACGAGTTCTACTACAACCCCAAGACCAGCAGCAAGCACTATGACCTCGACGACGTGACCTATGTGACCTCCAAGTTTGCCAAGGTCGGCGATATCGTCTATATCCCCTTCACCGCCTACGGCACCAAGTCCGGCCAGAAGGCTGAGGGTACGCTCGCCATCAAGGTCAAGCAGACCATGAACTTTGTCGACGTGAGACCCGGCGACTACTTCTATGATTCCGTCCAGTGGGCCGTCAACCTCGACATCACCAAGGGCACTTCCGCCACCACCTTCTCCCCGAAGCAGGGCTGCACCCGTGCGCAGATCGTCACCTTCCTGTGGCGCGCCGCCAATTCTCCCGCGCCGCGCAGCAGCACCAACAAGTTCACTGACGTTTACGCCACCACGCACGCCGACTACATGAAGGCGATCATCTGGGCCACCGAGCAGGGCATCACCACCGGCACCGGCAACGGCAAGTTCTCTCCCGACGCCACCTGCACCCGCGCGCAGATCGTCACCTTCCTGTACCGCTACAAGAACAACCCCGCGGTTTACGGCTCCCTGAACTTCTCGGACGTCAACAAGACCGAGCATGCCGCGTTCTACAACGCCATTCTCTGGGCTGTGAACAACAAGATCACCACCGGCTACGGCAACGGCATCTTTGATCCCAACGGCACCTGCAACCGCGGTGACGCTGTGACCTTCCTGTACCGCGCCCTCGCGTGATCTGAATCTCCGCGCAGCGATTTCCCGCGAATCAAGAGGCCGCCCGTTTGAAAACGGGCGGCCCTTTTTTGTAAACTTTCTGTGATAGCCCTTTCCCCCGCCTGCAAACCGTGCTACAATACACCCATCTTGATTTTCCGGGGAGTTGTTACTGTGAGCAAATTCCGCAATGCCCTCTACCGTTTCATGTACGGCCGCAACGGTGTGGACGCGCTGAGCTGGGCGCTCGTCGTGCTTGAGGTCGTCCTCAGCCTGCTGAGCTCCTTCATTCACGTGCGCGGCGTGTCGCAGGCGCTGTACTTTGTGTCGATGGTGCTGATGTTCATCGTGCTCATCCGCATTTTTTCGCGCAATCTCGCGCGCCGTCAGGCCGAGAATGCGAAATTTTTGACCTGGTGGACGCCGAAGGCGAACGCCATTCGCGGCGCGCGGGCCCGCCGCGCCGACAAGGCGCACAAATACGTCCGCTGCTCCTGCGGCGCGTACTGCCGCGTGCCGAAAAACATCGGCAAGGTCGAGCTCACGTGCCCGAAGTGCGGCAAGAAAAGAGTCGTGAAAACGTAAAAGAAAAAATCCGTCCATCGGGACGGATTTTTTTGTAAGAAAACCGGTTTTCCGCCGTCTAATAGACAGAAGGGGGTGAGGGTGCTGACGGATTTTGAAGAGGTGTACGCCGTGTACTTTGACGATGTGTACCGCTATCTTCTCTCGCTTTCCGGGAGCGAGAGCGTCGCCGAGGAGCTGACGAGCGAGACGTTTTTCCGCGCGATGGACGCCCTCGGCCGCTTCCGCGGCGAGTGCAGCGTGCGCGTCTGGCTCTGCCAGATCGCGAAGAATCTGTATTATTCGCACCTGCGGCGCGAAAAGCGCCTTGTGCCGCTCGAAGACTGCCGGATCGCCGAGGAACGCCACGAGGAATCGCTTGAAGATCGCAGCGAGGCCGAGCGCATCCAGACGCTCCTGCACGCGCTCAAAGAGCCGTACAAGGAGGTCTTTATGTGGCGCGTGTACGGCGAGAAGAGCTTTCGCGACATCGGCGCGCTCTTCGGCAAGACGGAAAATTGGGCATGCGTGACCTACCACCGCGCCAAGCGCATGATCCGCGAGGGATTGGAGGACTGAAATGAACAAGGATTGCAGCATCGTGCAGGATCTTCTGCCGCTTTACGCAGAGGACATGCTGCGCGAGGGAACAAAGGAATATGTTGACGGGCACCTCGCTCAGTGCGAAGCCTGCCGCGCAGAGCTCGCAGCGCTCAAAGCGGACGTGCCGTCCGCGCCCGTCAACGCGCAGCCACTGCGCGCCCTCAAAAAACAATTGCAGCGCAAAAAGCTCACCGCCGTGCTGCTGGCCGTCGCGCTCGCGCTGACATTGGCGACGGCGGGTTTTGCGTACCTCACCGCACTGCAGTATCTGCCGTATGACGAGACAGAGTGGATGATCACGCGCTCTCCCCGAGCGCTCGCGGACGGCTCGATCATGGCGGACGGGCTGACCGATCTCAGCGGCATTGAGAGCATTTCCGTCAACCTGCTCACGCCTGTGTCCGGCACGGAGGTCACGAGCACGCAGGAGCCCGACAGCGGCAAGACGGTCTATTTCATCACCGCATGGCGCACGCCGCTTGACACATGGCGCGGCGCATTTGACGAAGCCAAGGACGCGCCGAGTGCGACGAATACCGCCGAGCGAATGCAGCGCGAGGCGGACACGCTGCAAGGCGCGCTTGGCAAAGTGGAGTCCGCGCGAACGCTCTTCACGCTCGACACCGAGAACTGCGCGGCGGTCTACTATTCGCCGAACAACGGACAGGACGATGTGCTGCTCTGCGGCAGCATGGACGGCGGCATCATTTCTATGCCGCGGCTGGCGCTCGGTTATTACGTTTTGCTATCATTGGCGCTTCTTATTCCGCTGAGTATTGCCTTTTTCCTCTACCGCAGGAAAAAAGCGGGCAAAGCGCTCGGCCATCTCGCGCTGATCCCCGCGTGCTATCTCACTGGCCACCTGCTCGTCAAGGGCTTTGTCACGACGAGCTACCAGATGCAGCGCGACTTTTCGCTCATTGTCCTCACCGGCGCGCTCCTTTACGCCGCGATCCTGTTGGCAGGAGACCTCCTGCGGCAGAGGCGGGCCGCAGCAGAATAAAAAAGAAGAGACACCGTCAGGTGTCTCTTCTCTTCTTGGCGCAGCGGGAGGGATTCGAACCCTCGTGCGATTGCTCGCAAACTGATTTCGAGGGAAATAATCAGAGAAAAGAGCTTTTATAGCCTCTTAAATAGTGATGTAAAACGTCCGATACAGCTATATTTTTATCGATCTTTATGTGACATTGTTTTTCGCAGGAGCAACGTATTATAGCGCCGCTAAATTCTCTGTCACCATTTTGGCACCAAGTAATATCTCCCTATCATTAAGGCGTAAAGGCAAATCCCTCATGTAGCCTGATTATAGCATTCTTGCAGATACTGTCATGGTTGGGCCAGTCACGAGCAAGCGCTTTAATGCTTTCGCTTTTCAGCCTCGTTTAAGCAAGCGCAGATTACTTTTTATTCTTCTTCAGCTGCTCTTTGAACGAGCGCTTAAGCATATGATATAGCACATCCTCCAAATTGTCACTTTCAAGCAAGAAGTTCAGAGAATCCACATTGTCCGAATACTGACTTTTATATAGCAATAATCTGGAAACTGCTTTTTCGGACAGACCTGTCATGTCATAGATATCTGAATTACCTTTTTTCTCTTTGGAGTACTCCCCAAGCAGATATGCAACATCGCAATCAAATATGGTGGCAAGCGCAATCATTCTTTCTAAAGGCGGCAATGTAACGCCTCGTTCCCAACTTGATACCGTTGTTTGCCCTATTACTCTTTCCTTTGTAGGCGCTATGCAGGCAAAATCGTTTCCTATTGCTTCACCGTCTGTTTAGGACGAGACTGCAACGGAAAGCAAATCCGAAAATAGCACCCAGCCCTCTTTTATTTTCAAGGGGATTGGTAGTGCAAAAACGCAAAATGGGTCGGGGTTATTTATTAATCGCTGAAGTCTTGCAAAATGCACGTCTAATATGTAGAATGGCAATATATTATTAGTTGAGAGCAATATCAGAGTGCATATCATAGAACACCGTTTGCTAAAATCGTGTTAGAGATCATCCTTTATGCTTTTAGGAGATGAGAATATGGACCGACAGAAGGAAGATTCTTACCAAATTGTGAATTATTACAAGAGAAATCGAACCATCGATATGCTCCTTATGGAGGAATTTGCATTTAGTCTGCTTTTCAATAATATTGCGCCAGATAAGCTTCAGGTGGCGCTCGACAGCGTGGGATTAAATCGTATCCCAAGTCTTTTTCTGCTGATTCAGGTCGATGACCATCTCAATGAATCCAAACGCTTGAACACGGAAAACGAATTTGTGCTGAAAGTACGTATTGCTGATATCATTCGCACCTGCTTTGAGCGGAACGGGCTCGAGCCTGTAGTTGCCAACCTGACGGGAACAGATAAACTGGTTGCCTTTCTGGTTATGGATGAAAGCGTAGAGCGCGATAACCTGATAGTACGAATTTCCAATGAAATCTGTGAGAAGGTTAACATTTTTGCTGGTTATTCCGTGAGCATCTGTGCTTCCGATCCGTGCAAAAACCTAGAGGATTTCCCCAGGTGCTATGAGCGTACGAAGACGATGCTGCAAGAAAGCTTTTTCCTTGGCAAGAATATGCAGACCAACGCGATGAAATCGTTACCTCTACTTACGTCTACATCTATAGTCAATGAACTGGACGGCGTGATACAAAATGTCTATCTCTCGCTCAGCAGAGGGAATCGCGTTCTTTTCAGCCGGACAATGGTAAAACTTTTTTCCTTGCTTCAGGAAAATGGGCGCAGCCGAGAGCAGACACTGCTTCTTGCTGGTATGCTCATTGACAAGATGGATGAATACACAACCAGGTGTGGTGTAAAAAAAGAGAAACGACTTAGCGCACAGCTTTTGCAATATAAAGAGATGTTGTTCTCCTGCTGCTATGCAGATGATATCTGCTTTATTCTGGTAGAAAGCTATGAAATGCTTCGTGAGGAGTTGGAGAAACTTCAAGGCCGGCTGCCAGAGGACGCATTTCGAGAAACCGTCAACCAGTATATCAAGGACCATTTTAATGAGAGAATCTATCTGGAGGAAATCGCGAAAAGCTGCGGCTACAGTAAATATTATTTCTGCCGCCAACTCAAAAAGTGTTTCGGTAGGGGGCTGAGCGACTGCGTGAACCGGTTCCGGATAGAGCGAGCGAAAGAACTCCTGTGTACAAGCAATCAGTCGATTGAGAGCATTGTATATGAAGTAGGCTTCAGCAGTGCAAACTACTTTGAGGTTGTTTTTCGTAAAGAGGTAGGAATGCCGCCGACAGTATACCGCCGTATGCACCGAGAATAAGTGTACTGAAAAGACTGCGCCGCGATTCGCGGGCAGTCTTTTTTTGCGCTGGTAGCGCAATATATTTAAACTTATTTGAAAGATAATAATGGAGAATCACCTCGTGTCCATTTATGATTGCAACATAGCAATTTTATTCATAAGGAGGAAATATCCATGAACAAATATGAAAAGCTTTTTACCCCGATCCGTATTGGCAACCGCATTCTGAAAAATCGTATCGAGGCGGCTCCGGCGGCATTATCCAATTTGACGCCTGAGGGTTATTTTACGGACCAGAATATTGCTACTTTTGAACGCAAAGCAAAAGGCGGCCCTGCGATCGTCAACATGGGCGAGGCACGCATTGACCTGAAGACGGGCATTTCCCATAAACTTTGCCTTGCGCTCGATGACGATGGTGTACTTCCCTCCCTGCTGATGGCGACCGATGCCATTAAACGCCACAATGCCATTCCCGCGGTCGAACTAATCCATCCAGGCGGACGCACCAATCCTGAGTATTATGATGGCACTATTTGGGCTCCCAGTGCACACAAGGGCCATCTTGGTAAGGATTATACCGAACTTGACGAAGAGACTATCAACTATATTGTCGAACGGTTCGGAGATGCTGCGGAAATGGCCATGTACGGCGGAGTGGAAATGATCATGATCCACGGTGGCCACGGCTGGCTAATCCATGAGTTTTTGTCGCCTCTGCATAACCAGCGTACCGACAAATTCGGTGGAAGTCTCGAAAACCGCGCTCGTTTCGCACTAATGGTCATTGAGAATATCCGCAAAAAGTGTCCCAATCTGATCATTGAGTTTCGCATGAGCGGCACAGAGTATGTTGAAGGTGGTCTGACCATTGAAGATCAGGTAGAGTTTGCCAAGCTGATTGACGGCAAGGTTGACCTTATCCATGTTTCTTCCGGTTCTTTCCATTATCCTGAGACCAACCAGAAGATGTTCCCCAACATGTTTATGCCGCACGGTTGTAACGTGCAGTATGCCGAGGCAATCAAGAAGGTGGTCAAGACGCCAGTTGCCACTGTCGGCGGTCTGGGTGATCCCGATTTGATGGAGGAAATCATCGAATCCGGCAAGGCAGACATTGTTTGTCTGGCACGTCCTCTGCTTGCGGATGCGGAGTTGCCCAACAAGATCCGCTCTGGCCATGCTGACGATATCACTCCCTGCCAGCGCTGCAATGCCTGCATCAGCGAATCTTTTGTCCCCTATGTTAAATACTGTTCCCGCATCATTCGCTGCACGGTCAATCCGACTGCTGGTCGCGAGTATACGGAAAGATATGTCAAGCCTGCAAAAGTGCAAAAGAGGGTGCTGGTCATCGGCGGCGGCCCTGCTGGCATGGAAGCGGCAATTTGCCTTGCTGACCGCGGGCACGAGGTCATCCTTGCTGAGAAGAACGAACATCTTGGTGGTGCAATCAACTTTGCTAAGTACGTTCCTTTTAAGGCAGATCTGGATAAGTTCATGAACGTTCTCATCCGACGCGTGGAGGATCGCAAGATCAAGGTCATGCTGAATACCACGATGACTCCCGAGTTTGCCAAGCAGATCAAGCCAGATGCCATCGTTATGGCAATCGGCGCTCAGCCCATCGTTCCACCGATTCCTGGTATCGATGGAGAAAATACCGTGATGGCTATTGGTATGCATGAGCATATGGAAGACGTTAAGGAGAATGTTCTGATCCTTGGTGGCGGCCTTGTCGGCTGTGAAGAGGGCATCTTCCTAAGCCAGAAGGGGCATAATGTTACGATCGTCGAAATGAAACCGGAACTGTGCCGCGATGCGCCGTATCTTCATCACGAGGCTGTGTTGCTTGAGCTTGAAAAGCTCGGCGCGAAGACCTATACGAACACGCGCTGCGTTGAGGTTACATCTGACGGTGTTGTCGTTGAGCAGG
>OLRV01003202.1_pt1 | contig 11699 bp, 9 predicted proteins | sample 1672421 | NCBI WGS metagenome assembly OLRV01 (sample SAMEA3136684, study PRJEB25190) | human gut metagenome | biome: human gut; feature: human-associated habitat; material: faeces | place: Austria | collected 2013
ACAACGGCGTGGTGGCTCAGGGCGTGAGCCAGACCGACCAGAGCGTGACCCGCGCAGTGGCGGAGAATCTGGCTGCCCGGCGTACCAGCGTGTGCCAGATGGCCCGTACTGCCCACTGCGATGTGGTGCCCGTGGACATGGGCATGGCCGGAGACCCGGTGCCGGGGGTGGCAGACTGCCGCATTGCCGCCGGTACTGCTGATTTCACGCAGGGTCCCGCCATGACCCGCGCCCAGGCTGTGGAGGCCGTCGGCCGGGGCATCCGGCTGGTGCAGGAGCAGAAAGCTGCCGGTGTGCAGCTGCTGGCCACCGGCGAAATGGGCATTGGCAACACCACCACTTCCAGTGCGGTGGCAGCGGTGCTGCTGGGCCAGCCGGTGGAACGGATGACCGGCCGGGGAGCCGGCCTTTCGGATGAAGGGCTGGCCCGCAAGGTGGATGCCATCTGCCGGGGCATCCTGCGCAACAAGCCGGACCCCACAGACCCTCTGGACGTGCTGGCCAAGCTGGGCGGCTTCGATCTTGCCGGGCTGTGCGGCGTCTTTCTGGGCGGTGCGCTGGAAGGCGTGCCCGTGGTAATGGACGGCTTCATCAGCGGCGTGGCGGCCCTGTGCGCCGTGCGGCTGTGCCCTGCCGCGGCCAAAGCGGTGTTTGCCAGTCACTGTTCCTCGGAGCCTGCCGCCCGTCTGGTGCTGGATGCACTGGGCAAGGCCCCGCTTCTCACCGCCGGGCTGCATCTGGGCGAGGGCACCGGCGCTGTGGCCAGCCTCCCGCTGTGGGACATGGCACTGGCGGTGTACGACCACTGTTATTCCTTTGCGGAGGGCGGTATCACGCCGTACACCCCGCAATGCTGACGCTGGTGATCGGCGGGGCGGCCAGCGGAAAAAGCGAATACGCCGAGAGTCTGGTACTGCGCAGCACTCTGCCGCGCTATTATCTGGCCACCATGCAGGTGTGGGACGCCGAATGTGCCGCCCGGGTGGAAAAGCACCGCAGAATGCGGGCGGCAAAACAGTTTGAAACGGTGGAGTGCCCCCTGCATCTGGACGCCGTGCATCTGCCCGCCTGTGGTACCGCGTTGCTGGAAGATCTGGGCAACCTGACTGCCAACGAGCTCTATGATCCCGCCGGGGCCGGGCCGCAGACCGCGCAGGCCATTCTTTCCGGGCTGGACGCCGTGTATGCCCAGTGTGAAACCCTGATCGTCGTCTCCAACGAGGTGTTCAGCGGCGGGGCCGACTACGCAGGCGACACCGACCGCTATCTGCTGGCGCTGGCGCAGGTGAACAACGCGCTGGCCGCCCGGGCCGACGCCGTGGTGCGGGTGGTGTGCGGCATCCCTGTTTATTATAAAGGAGTGGAAAAATTATCGTTTTGCAGACCGTTGCCGTGGCGTTCGCCATGTTTTCGGCTGTGCCGGTGCCGCAGTTCAACTGGACCGAAAAGAACATGCGGTATGCGATGTGCGCCTTCCCGCTCATCGGGGTAGTCATCGGGCTGCTGTGGTTCCTGTGCGGCGTGCTGCCCCTGCCGGGTGCGGCGCGGGCGGCGGGCTTCTGCCTGATCCCGGTCTGGGTCACCGGCGGCATCCATCTGGACGGCTACGCCGACACCTGCGACGCACTTTCGAGCTACGGCGACCGGGAAAAGAAGCTGGAGATCTTAAAGGACCCTCACTGCGGGGCCTTTGCCGTGATCCGTCTGTGCAGCTACTTTGCGGCCTATCTGGCCCTGTGCGCCTGTGTACAGTTCACCCCGCAGGCAGGGCTGCTTTGGATGATGGCATTGGTGCTGGAACGGGCGCTCTCCGGCTATGCGGTGGCGGCGTTCCCCATGGCAAAGAACACCGGCCTTGCCCACACCTTTGCCTCGGCAGCCGACAGAGCCACTGTACGCCGGGTGCTGGCCCTTCTGGCCGCTGTACTGTGCTGCGCCATGCTGGCACTGGGTGGTTGGGCGCTGGTGCTGGCCGCACTGGCTGTGCTGTGGCGGTACCACGCCGTTGCCTGCAAGCAGTTCGGCGGCATCACCGGTGATCTGGCCGGGTGGTTTTTGCAGAAAACCGAGATCTGGATGCTGGCGGCACTGTGTGCCTGCCAGTGGGGAGGACAGTTATGATCTTTATCACCGGGCCGCTTTACAGCGGCAAGCGCACCTTTGCCAAGACCCTGCCCGGACGGTGCATCTGCGATGTACAGGAGCTGGCCGCCGGGGCCGAAAATCCGGAAAAACTCGCGGACGAGCTGTCCGCTTACGATATCGTGCTTGCCACCGAGGTGGGCGGCGGCGTGGTACCCATGGACCCCGCCGAACGTGCCGGACGCGAAGCCGCCGGGCGGCTGGCCTGTCTGCTGGCCGCACGGGCAGACTGCGTTGTGCAGATGTTCTGCGGCATTCCCACCGTTCTGAAAGGAGAACTGCCAACATGCTGATCTATTTCCTGCGCCACGGCCTGACCGAATACAACGCCGAGAAGCGCTATCAGGGCCAGCGGGACATCCCGCTTTCTGCCGCTGGCCGCGCGATGCTGCGCAAGGCAGACATTGAGCCCAAAACCGTGTACATCACCCCGCTGTGCCGCACCCGGCAGACCGCCGAGGTGCTGTTTCCCACTGCAAAGCTGGTGGTGGTGGACGGCCTGAAGGAGATGTGCTTTGGCAGCTTTGAGGGCCGCAATTACATCGAGATGGAGCACGACCCGGACTATCTGGCCTGGGTAGCCGCCAACTGTGAGAGCCCCTGCCCGGACGGCGAGACCAAGGCCGCTTTTTCTGAGCGCATCTGCCGCGCCTTTTCGGCACTGGTAGACAAGGCACTGGCCGACGGTGAGGAACTTCTGGTCATCCTGGCCCACGGCGGCACCCAGATGGCCGCGTTGGAGCGCTACGCCCTGCCCCATAAAGACTACTACGAATGGTGCGGCCCCAACGCGGGCGGCTTTGTGCTGGACGCCGCCGACTGGGCCGACAAGCGGGTGCTGCACCTTGTAAAGACCGTGCAGTACACCAGGGAGACCGACGTATGACCGGGCTGGCCGTTCTGGGCGGCTTTGTGCTGGACACCCTCTTCGGCGACCCCGCGTGGCTGCCCCACCCGGTGGTGCTCATGGGCAAGGCCATCTCCGCGCTGGAAAAGCGCCTGCGCGCCCGCCTGCCCAAAACGCCCCAGGGCGAACTGCTGGGCGGCGGCATCGTGGCTTTTTGCCTGCCGGTGGGCACCTTTGTGTGCACCGGCCTTGTCTGCCTGGGCGCAGCAAAGCTCAGCCCGTGGCTGGGGCTGGCCGTACAGATGTTCTGGTGCGGGCAGGCACTGGCCGCAAAGGGCCTTGCGCAGGAGAGCATGAACGTGCACAAGGAGCTTGTGAAGGGCGACCTGCCCGCAGCCCGCAAGGCTGTGAGCCGTATCGTGGGCCGCGACACCCAGAATCTGACCGCTGAGGGTGTGACCAAAGCCGCCGTGGAGACCGTGGCCGAAAATGCCAGCGACGGCGTGATCGCGCCGCTGCTGTATATGCTCATCGGCGGGGCACCGCTGGCGCTGACCTACAAGGCCATCAACACCATGGACAGCATGCTGGGCTACAAAAACGAAAAGTACCTCTACTTCGGCCGCATCCCCGCCAAGCTGGACGACGCGGCAAACTATCTGCCCAGCCGTCTGGCGGGTCTGCTGTGGTGCGCGGCGGCGGCCCTGACCGGCAACAGCGCCAAAGGGGCGTGGCGTATCTGGCGGCGGGACCGGCGCAACCATGCCAGCCCCAACAGTGCCCAGACCGAGAGCGCGTGTGCCGGAGCACTGGGCGTGCAGCTGGCCGGGCCTGCCTACTATTTTGGGGAATATTACCCCAAGCCTACCATTGGCGACGCCCTGCGTCCCATTGAGCCGGAGGACATCCGCCGCGCCAATAAAATGATGTATGCCGAAAGCCTGCTGGCCCTGCTGCTGGGGCTGGCGATCCGAGGGGTGATCTTATGACACAGCTGACACACGGCGGCGACTGGGCCGGATATCGGGCACAGTACGGGCACGACGCGCTGGATTTTTCGGCCAACGTGAGCCCGCTGGGCCTGCCGCAGGGCGTGGCGAACGCCATTGCTGCCGCCTTGCCTCACGCCGACCGCTACCCCGACCCCCTGTGCCGGGCACTGCGGGCAAAGCTGGCCCCGCACGAGGGGATCCCGGCAGAATCTATCCTCTGCGGCAACGGCGCGGCAGACCTGATCTTCCGGCTGGCGTGGGCGGCAAAACCCCGCACCGCGCTGGTGACCGCCCCCACTTTTGCCGAGTACGCCGCCGCGCTGGAAAGTGCGGGCTGTGCGGTGCGGCGACATTTTCTGCAGGCAGAGGTCGATTTTGCCGTGACGGATTCCATCCTCTCCTCCATCACGCCGGAGGTGGACATGGTATTTCTCTGCCAACCCAACAACCCCACCGGGCAGCTCACGCCGCTGCCCCTTGTGGAGCGCATCCTGCGCCGGTGCGAAGCCTGCGGGGCACTGCTGGTGGTGGACGAATGTTTTCTGGATTTTCTGCCCGACTGCGACACCTTGACCGCCAAAACCCTGCTGGACAGCAAAAATCTGCTGATCCTCAAGGCCTTTACCAAGCTGTACGGCATGGCCGGGGTGCGGCTGGGGTACTGCCTGTGTGCCAACACGGCCCTGCTGGAAGCCATGCAGGCCGCCGGGCAGCCGTGGGCAGTGTCCAGTCTGGCGCAGGCCGCCGGGCTTGCCGCACTGGACGAAACGGCCTATGTGGCACAGGTGCGGGCACTCATTGCGCAGCAGCGGCCCCGGCTCACGGCCGGGCTGCGGGCACTGGGCCTGCGGGTGCTGGACGGCCGAGCAAACTACCTGCTGTTCCAGGGGCCGGAAACGCTGGGCGATGCCCTACGGCAGTGGGGCGTGGTGCTGCGCAGCTGCAGCAACTACCCCGGGCTGGACGGCAGCTGGTACCGCACCGCCGTGCGTACCGGGCCGGAAAACGATGAACTGTTAAAGACCCTTGCGGAGGTACTGGCATGAACAAAGCAACCTGCATTATGGTGCAGGGCACCATGAGCGGTGCAGGCAAAAGCCTGCTGTGCGCCGCACTGTGCCGCATTTTTGCACAGGACGGCTACCGGGTGGCTCCTTTCAAGAGCCAGAACATGGCCCTGAACAGCTTTGTGACCCGGGACGGGCTGGAAATGGGCCGGGCGCAGGTGGTGCAGGCGCAGGCCGCCGGGATGGAACCGGACGTGCGCATGAACCCCATCCTGCTCAAACCCAGCAGCGACACCGGCAGTCAAGTGATCGTGAACGGCGAGGTGCGGGGGCAGATGCCCGCCGCCGCCTACTTTAAAATGAAGCGGTCGCTGATCCCGGACATCCTTGCCGCCTACAACAGTCTGGCCGAAGAGGTGGACATCATCGTCATTGAGGGAGCTGGCAGCCCGGCCGAGATCAACCTGAAAGCCGACGACATTGTGAACATGGGCCTTGCCAAGCTGGTGGACGCCCCTGTGCTGCTGGCCGGAGACATCGACCGGGGCGGCGTCTTTGCACAGCTGTACGGCACGGTGGCCCTGCTGGAGCCGGACGAGCGGACCCGCATCAAGGGGCTGCTCATCAACAAGTTCCGGGGCGACGTGGAGATCCTGCGTCCCGGCCTTGCCATGCTGGAAGAAAAAACGCAGCTGCCGGTGCTGGGGGTCATCCCCTACCTGAAGGTGGACATTGAGGATGAGGATTCCCTTTCCACCCGGCTGGAGGCAGGGCGGGCCGTCAAACCACTGGATGCGGCCATTCTGCGCCTGCCGCACATCTCCAACTTCACCGACTTCATGCCGCTGGAACAGCACCCGCTGCTGGGGGTGCGCTATGTGCAGAGCCCCCGCCAGCTGGGCACGCCGGATGTGGTGATCCTGCCCGGCACCAAAAACACCATAGACGACCTGCTGTGGCTGCGTCAGTGCGGGCTGGAAGCGGCGGTGCTCAAGCTGGCCGCGCAGGGCACCCCTGTGCTGGGCGTGTGCGGCGGCTACCAGATGCTGGGGCACACCCTTGCCGATCCGGACGGCGAAGAAAGCGGCACCCCCTGCACCCTGCGCGGGCTGGCGCTTCTGCCCACGGACACCGTGTTCAACGCCGAAAAACAGCTGCGCCAGACCCATGCCACCGCCGAGGCCATCCCCTTTGCCGGGGCAAAGCTGACCGGCTACGAGATCCACGCCGGGCGCACGACAGTGCAGGGCAGCCCGTTCTGCATTCTGGCCGACGGCACGCCGGAAGGGTGTGTGCAGGCCAATGTGTTCGGCACCTACCTGCATGGGCTGTTTGACACCGGCGAGCTGACCGAAAAGCTCACCGCATTTTTGTGCAAAAAGAAGGGCATCTCCCCCGCCGACGCACCGTTGCTCTCGATGGAGCAGTACCGGCAGCAGCAGTTCGACCTGCTGGCCGACGGCGTGCGGGCCGCGCTGGACATGGATGCCGTATACGCCGCCATGGGCATGGACCGCAAAGGAGGGAACCGCGTATGACCCCGCAGCATCATCTGCCCGCCGACATCGAGCGGACAAGCCTTTCCATCATCACAGCCGAGCTGGCGGAACTGGGCCTGACGCCTCCGCCGGAAACCGCCGCCGTGGTCAAGCGGGTGATCCACACCACCGCCGACTTTGACTATGCCCGGAATCTGCACTTCACCCCCGGTGCCGTGGCGGCCGGGGTGAAGGCCCTGCGGGCGGGCACTCCCATCATCACCGACACGAACATGGCGCTGGCCGGCATCACCAAGCCCGGCCTTGCCCGCCTGGGCGGCACGGCCCTGTGCTACATGGCTGACCCGGAGGTGGCCGCCCTTGCCAAAGCAGGCGGCACCACCCGGGCGGTGGCTTCCATGCAGCGGGCCGCGCAGGAGCACCCCGGTGCCGTGCTGGCCGTGGGCAACGCCCCCACCGCCCTGCTGACCATCGCCGACCAGATCGAAGCCGGGCTGCGTCCTGCACTGGTCATTGGCGTACCGGTGGGGTTCGTGAATGTGGTGGAGAGCAAGGAGCGGCTGTTTGCCACCTGCAAAGCCTTTGGCGTACCCGCCATCGTGGCCATGGGCCGCAAGGGCGGCAGCAACGTGGCCGCCGCCATCTGCAATGCCCTGCTCTACTCTGCCGCCGAAATGCTGGACCCCGCGGCCCGGGGCTGGCGGTGACCTATTTTTGACCGGAATACGCAAAAAGGACAGAACTGCTGTCATGCAGTTCTGTCCTTTTTCTTGTATTCGTTCAGGGGCTCACCGGGTAAATCTCGGTTGACGGTCTCTCATTTTCGGGGGGGGTAACAAGGTACTTCCGGACAGCACGCTCCAGCACCGCAATGTCCACCGGCTTGGACAGATGCTCGTCCATACCGGCTTCCTAGCTCTTTTCCATGTCCTCGGTGAAGGCGTTTGCGGTCATGGCAGAGAAAGCCCCGGCGGCCTGCCGCGTTTGCAGCATACCGCCGGGACCTTTATCGAATTGCAAAATACAGATCTGCGCAAGCGGGACCGCACTGCCCGCCAACCATGCTGCCCCCGCGCAAAGGACCAGTTTTCCAGAGGCCGCCTGCTTCAAGCGGACGTTCAGAACAAGCTGCCTGTGCCCCGCTTGACCGTACCCGGGCAGTCTTCAAAGGCATCCTCTGCGATCTCGGTATCGTCCGACAAAACGGCAATGTTCTGCAGAGAGTAACATTCCCAAAACGCATGCTCTCCGACTTTTTCCACTCCCGCCGGGATCACGATCCGTTTGAGCGCCCAGCAATGCGCAAATGCGTCCTCCCCGATCTCGTTCAACTCCTCCGGCAGTTGAACTTCCTGCAGAGACTGACAGTAGTAAAACGCTGCTCGTTCGATTTGTCTCACCTGCGCGGGAATCGTGACCTTCTGCAGAGAACGGCAATATTCAAATGCGTCATCCTGCAGTTCTTCCAGCCCGTCCGGCAGCTGCGCTTCCAGCAAGGATGTGCAGTTCTCAAAAGCCCCCCGACAAAGCCGTTTCAGGCTGGCCGGCAGAACGATTCTAGTCAGGGTGTCGCAGTCCTCAAACGCAAACATTCCGATTTGTTCCAGTCCTTCCGGCAGATGGACTTCCTGCAGAGCCCTGCAGGACTGAAAAACTGCCGTTTCGATGCATTTTACGCCGACAGGAACGGTGATCTGCCTGAGCGACCGGCATCCACTGAATGCGTCACTTCCAATTTCTTTCAGTCCATCCGGCAGCCGGATCTCCTGCAGGGCGGTGCATTCACAGAACGTTTTCTCCCGGATGGACCTTACTCCCTCAGGGATCACGATCCGTTTGAGAGAACTGCACCCCTCAAATGCGCTTTTCCCGATTTCTTCCAGTCCTTCCGGCAGTTCGATCTCCTGCAGCGACATGCAATTCACAAAGCACTCCTTTGCAATGGCTGTCACTCCGGCAGGCACGATCACGCAGGCGTCGGTCCCGTGGTATTTCTTCAGGACCGTACCGCCCTCGGCAAGGTCCATCGGGCCGGATCGTTTCACTCCCTCAACAGGGTCCTCCGGACGTTTCACGACGCCCGGACAGTTCCGAAAGGTATCCGTCTCAAAGGTGGTGTCCTTAGACAACAGCGTGATCTCCTGCAGGGCGATGCAGTCCCGGAATGCGCTCGCCTCGATTTGCTTCACACTGGCCGGGATCGTGATTTTTTTCAGAGCACTGCAGTTTTTGAATGCGGATTCTCCAATTTTCTCCAGTCCCTCTGACAGTTCGATCTCCTGCAGGGCGGTGCAATCCTGAAATGCTTCCAACTCGATCTGCTTCACACTGGCGGGGATCACGATTTTTTCCAGAGCATTGCAGCCTTTGAATACATAACCGCCAATTATCTCCAGTCCTTCTGATAGCTCGATTACCCGCAGGGCTGTGCAGTCCCGAAATGTTTCCGTGTCAATCTGCTTCACAGAGGCCGGGATCTCGATTTTCCTTAAAGCACTACAGCCATAAAATGCAGCGCGGCCAAGTCTCTTCAGTTTGTCTGGCAGCCGAATCTCCTGCAATGCTGTGCACTCCTGAAATGCACCTTTCAGGATCATCGTCAAATCCTCTGGCAGTTCGATCTCCTGCAGTGCCGTGTCATTATAAAAGCTGTATTCTTCGAGCTCCTTCACGCCTGCAGGCACCACGACCTTTGCTTCCCTGCCAGAGCAGCTCAGCAGCGTGTCCCCCATGATCGCAAGTTCAACCGGATGGTCGGAGTCCTGTTCATCGGCAGAGTCATCGCCGACCCAGGCCCCGCAATTCGGACAGATCCGGCTCGCAAAGATCCAGCTTCCACAATTCGGACAACTCCACATAGTGTTTTCTCCTCTCCTGTGCATTCCCGCCGCTTTTGTTTCTTCCAGTCCACAGCCATTCGCCCGGATAGTCTATCCCCGACCGACTGCCGGATGTTTTTTTTAGTATACTCCCCCGGGCAGCATGCGGTCAATCTTTTTTGCGATAATCCCGGAAATTCATCCCCATGCCATGCTCAGCTGACCCACATCGGCGGCTTATCTTTTTGCATTTCAGTCAAACACTTCAATTTTGTGCATATTTTGTTGTATATAGAAAAGATTTGCAACAATTGGTACTGGTATAAGGCTTCGTTCTAACACTCTTCAAAAAGAACTGGTCGTAGGAACAACTTTTTATCGAGCCTATCTGGTTCAGCATAGAAGGGTATAACGAAAAAACGGTGACGTTCCGCATTGTGGAAAGTCACCGTTTTCTCTTATGCTGTGCAGTGGTCGTTCACTGCACAGATTGATAAGAAGGAGAACTTAAATTTCATACCATCTGATTTCATTGGCATCCAGATGCAGGTCAAAGCTGTTGCCATCAGTCGTATAAACTGTGGTATCCTGCGGCTCGTAAGTGTTGTTCACAACGCAATACTTGCCATTTTTGACATAAGCATGGACTTCCACATTGTAGTTGGAACTGAACCAAGTGTGCAGTTCATCCTCGCTGTGGGCACTCCACAAGATGGCTCGGTAAAGGGTGCGGCTGTTGGCAAAACTATACGGTACACCGCTGATGTATACGGCACGTCCCTTGCCGAAATCATGCGCCGCCATCTGCACTTCCTTATTCCGCTGCACCAGCACTTCCGTGCCTTCCAGGGCATAAATGTTCTTCTTTCCCTCACCGAAGTCGATGGGTTTGTCAGCATCCTGCAAGATGAAATGATTCGGATGCTCTTCCCAGTTGTACTTGTCGTAGTTCAGGGTAAAGCCATTTTCTTCCTCCACGCCCAGAACACTGGCCATCTGGAGGATATGACCCTGATATGGATGACCGGACGGTTCTCCAACGCCGATGAAGCCGCCGCCGTTCCAGACGAACCGGCGAATGGCGGAGGAGATTTCCGGGTCTTCCCACCAGATACCGCCAGTGTGGGCGGTGTCGGCATCGCCTACATTGATGATGACATCCACCGTTTCCAGCAGCTTCGGATCGTTCTTGATATCCTCAAAGCTGATAAACTTCACATCAAACGGTGCGCCGGACAGCATTTCGATCACGCCCGAATAGCTGTAGTTCTGCTTGTAGTAGAGGGCATGATGCACCATGTGACAGCCCCATGCCCGCATTTTACCCCAGCAGTTCAGCACCGCCACACGCTTGACGCAGTAAGGCGTAGTGCCCTTGATATTCTCATACAGTTCGCGGAACTCCTTGCAGACGCTCTCCACATAGTCCACAAACTCCGGGAACTGCAATGCCAGCTTCAAATAGCCGCCATAGCCAATGCGGTCAATGGGCTTGCGCAGGATGGCGCGGCGGGCTGTGACCCAGTTTTCCTTGGCTTCTTTCACCGGGTCGCCGCCCTCATGGAACGTGTCCGGGAAGAAGTAAGGCAGAAAGCGTCCTTCCGTGTACTTCACGCCCTCAATGTCGGAGATCAGGCGCAGCGTGGAGCCATTGCCCACGCTGCCCACCACGGCATCCAGCCCGATGGTCTTGAACTCCGGCATAAAAGGCTCGGTGCCGATCCAGTGATCGCCCAGGAACATCATCGCCTCGCAGCCGCACTCGTGCGTGATGTCCACCATTTCTTTGGCCAGCTTTGCTACTTCGCGCCGCTGGAACGCCTGAAAATCACGGTATTCCTTGCTGGGCACACGATACTGGTTGTTGTAGTAACCCTGGTCGATGATATACTCCGGGCGGAACTTGTAACCCACTTCCTGCTCAAACTGATTGAGGATATAGGGGCTGACGGAAGCAGAATAGCCATACCAGTCCACGAATTTTTCCCGCTTGAGTTCATCGAAGATCAGGGTGAACTGATGGAAGAACGTGGTATAGCGGATGACGTTCACATACGGATGCTCTGCAATGAATTTCCGCAGACGCTCCATGGAATATTTGTGGGTTTTCGGCTGGCGCACATCAAATGTGATCTGATGCTCGAAATTCGTCCAGCCGTTGGTGGTGGCATTGTACATATGCACCGGATCCCAGATGAGGTAGGCAAGGAAGCTCACGGTATACTCATGGAACGGCACCGCCTGCACGGTCACGCTGCCATCCGCATAGCTCCACTGTTCTGGCGGCACAGGCTGACCCGTGGAGCGATCCATGACCTCCCACCAGCGGGTGATGTCATCGTTGGTGTTCACCTGCATCAGCTCCGGGCTGATGCCCTTCATCAGCGGGATGG
>OLRV01003204.1_pt1 | contig 11690 bp, 8 predicted proteins | sample 1672421 | NCBI WGS metagenome assembly OLRV01 (sample SAMEA3136684, study PRJEB25190) | human gut metagenome | biome: human gut; feature: human-associated habitat; material: faeces | place: Austria | collected 2013
TGAGATTTTACTCTTTTTCACACAAAAAAGCCCCACCCTTTTTGCCAAAAAGGGTGGGAAAATGAAAGTTTTTTTTTAATTTTTTTGATTTTTCTCCCATTTGCCCGCGAATATGGATGGAATCAGGAGCCGGGAGTTGGCGATCAAATCCGGTTTCTTCCCCCAGGGAAGTTGAACAGCCAAGATGTATGACGGCAATCGCGTAAATAAAATATTTCATCATTTTTTTAGGTTTATTTATTTTGACTGGTTGATAAATAAGTGCTTATTATTTTTTTCTGTGGACCTGCTGACGGAACAGTTGAATTTGGAAACCGTCGTCGTAGCTATTTCGTTGACGACGTCAATCCAGTCGTAAAAAAAATGCTGTTCAACAGTCTGGATGGTTTTTACATCTTTCCCGTCGACATTGATGTTCCAGTCGCAAATCCATTTATAAGTTTGCGGCAAGTCGTAAAATCTTAATTCCGAAATGAGTTTTTTGCTTCCAATATTGTCAGATAGCCTGTTTTTGTTGTCAAGGCGTACTGGTGCAGGATTGGGATCATGTGGGGCTGCCAGGCTGCCTTCAGCCGGGGCGGGAACGCAGCCCTTATCCCGTTCAATAATATGGACATTTCGAAAATTCACGCTTGTAGGGAGGAACGTTAATTCCAGGACAGCTGATGCCCCTGCCATTTCTTGATCACCATCCTTTGGCAGATCAAAATAAATGACTCCTCTTTTATTAAAATCCGGATGATTTCTGTCATATGATTTCCGTAAATGTTTTGCGCTGATCCCTTCGGGAACAATGGCTGATAACGTGATTTTCGCTTCTCTTCCTTCTTCCGTGACTGCTTTAACGGTAATGTCGCCTCCTTGGGAGAGATCGTTTCTAATAATCAATGTTTGAATGACAGAGTTACTTTTATTTTGAAAAGAAGCCAGATTTTCTCCTTCTTCAATTGTCCATTCGATCTGGGATGGGTCTCCAATGAGCTGGGGCTTGTCTGAAACCAATATTAGAAAAACTGTTTCACCTATGCCCAATTTCTTTCTTTTTTGATCGTTCTCTTTCTCTTTTTCAGGTACGGAGCCTTTTTCTTCTTCTTGAATATAAATTTGGGCAGAGTACTCTGCTGCCTGCGATTCGATGCGCAATACCTCATTTGCCAGTAAAGGCGCTGTGAAGCAGAGGCCCAGCAGCATCATGGCGAGATGGCGTTTTGCCGGCATTCCCGGGGATAAGACGTATTTTTGGAAGAATGGGGCGGATGCCCGGATGATGGCGTTCGCGTTCATGTTAAAATTCTCTGTGCTGGTTACCGGTTCTGCCGCAGGGGCGAGACTTTATTGCCGCTGATTTTGTTGATCAATATTTCCCCTTGATGCTTTAATTTTTTGTCATTCCATATTTCCAGCAGACGGCGGTAGGTTGCCACATAGTATGTGCGGGTCTGTTCTCTTTTTTCCAATGCCGTGATGGCGCCTTCCATCATGCCGGCGGAGTATCTTTTCATTTTAGGCGTCCATGAGGCATTGTTCCCTTTCCTGGCCCAGACGGAAAGATGCTTCCCGATGAATCCCTCCCTGTATTTGATTATCTTGCCGATTTCAGGGCAATCCGCCACGAGTTTGTTCCAGCACAGCCTCGTGAAAAGTTCCTCCGCCGCGGGAGAACAGTCAGGGTCCAGGAAACAGGCGTACAGTTCATAGGGATTGACCTTGCTTTCCCGTATTTTGAGTATGTTTACCGCTGCATGATGGAGGAGGTTGTGTTCATGGGGCATGGCCTGCGCCAGTTCTTTAAGCAGGGTGAGTTTTTGCCGGTCATTGATTCCTTTGGCCTTCATGCTCAGGTAACGACTCCATGCCGGATAATTAAATGGGTTCATCTTGCAGGCTTCTTTCAGCAGCAATTCCCGTTGGACGGGACGCGGAGAGCAGTCAGATAAAACCGTCATCAGGAAGGATTCTTCCGCCAGACCGTGATGAATGAAGGCATTGTAAGCCGGGATGAGCTGGACGGGGCCGTTCCAGGGTATCTGGCTTTTTCCCGTTGACCAGTTCCATCCGCTGATGTTGTTGCCGATTTTCCAGTGTCCGCCGGGGTGTTTCCAGATAAAGGCGCAGTGTCCCGGCTGTCCGATGGCCCACGCGGGGACGCCTTTGGCTCTCAGAAAGCCTGCCGCTCCTTTGGAGACGGCTCCGCACACGCCTCCGTATTCCGTATAAAGCTTTAATGTGACCGGTTTGTGGTCGTAAAAAGCGGCTCCGGCATGAACGCTGACTCCCTGAAGGTTTTTCCTGCGATAGGGGATGAACCCCATGAATTTATTTCCAGCCTGTTCGGGAGGGATCTGTTTTTTCTCTATGAACTGCTGGGCCCAGGACAGGTCTTCCAGGCTCTCTCTGCCACGGAAAACGATGGCCCATTCCCACGGCTGCATCGTGTCCGCCTGGGGATGGCATGCGGATTGGAAGTAGGATTCCCGGTAAAAATTGAATTTGGACAGGCATTCTTCAGGAGGGATGACATTTGAGGCAAGCCCTGCCCCCAGAGCCATGCTGGTTTCAACGGGGCGGAGCGTTTTATTGTTCGCGTTCCAGATGCGGTAAAATATGGATAGGGTTTGTTTGCCGGCTGCCCCGGATAGGGCAAGCATTCTGAAGACTTCCGGGTGGGTGGAGAGCCATTTCCTGAATGACTCGTCCTTGAGTTCATGCTGCGTGAACGGTTCTCCGTTTTCCGCGGTGCTGAAAAATTGGTACAGGTGGCATAACAGGGCGACTTGCGGGGCGTGCGCCATGGCCCGGATTTTATCCGTGTCAAGGTTTGCGGTTCCCAGTTTCCTGCACAGAATATCCCGGGCTTTTCCGGAGATGAACGAGGAACGTTCGGCTGAAAGTAGTGTCTGGATATCCGGTTCCTGCGCTGACGCCTGGATAACGGGAAAGGCTGCCAGGGGGAGCGCTCCTAAAAGGAGGATTCGGAAGAGATGATTCATGGGAGATGGGCGGAATTGTATCCATACCTAATATAATCCATCATATGGCAAAAAGATGATGAATTGTCAACGGAAATGTTTTTGTTTTCTGGGAAAATGATTGAACGAAGAGTCAATGGAAATAGAAACCCAGTGAATGAAAAGGCGCCGCGAAACCATGTCCGCCCGTTGAATGGAGGCGTCAAGGGCGGATCAGGTTTTCCATATTGCTTTGGACCAGGTCAACCAGGTTGTTGACGGTCATGCCCAGTTCCTGCGCCGCGCGTCGGTAAAGTTCCGGAAGGGTTTCCGGATGCCCGTCCGATTCCAGCGCCAGCCGATGGAGCGGTATGGAGGCAAGGAGTCCCGGACGTTCCATTTCCCGCAGCCCTACGGAAAGAAGCCAGTTTCCCGAAGGAAATTCCGTGCCGGGATGCAATGTCCCCGTCCAGCCGTGCAGGACAATGTTCAAACGGGGATATTTTTTCAGCATTTCCGCCAGCGTGCCCCATGCGCGGCAGCAGTGCAGGGAAGCGGGGCGGTCCAGACGCACGGCCAGTTCCAGATGCCGTTCCAGCGCTTCCTTCTGGAGAGGCAGCCCCGGGATGCCGCGCCGGCATTTGTCCAGCCCCGTTTCCCCAACGCCCGCATGGGGGATTTTTTGCAGAAGGGATTCCAGCCTGGGCATTTCCTCTTTCCATTCAGCCGGGTTCAGGAACCAGGGATGAATGCCGAAAAAGGGGGTAACATGTTCATCCCGTTCCGCCAGAAGGGCCACCTGTTTCCAGTCCGCCGGGGAGGTGCCGCAGATGAACCGCGGCGCCGTGCCGGAAGCGGCTGTAGAGGAATGGGTGTGGGCGTCCGGCAGATTCATCGTTGCTTAATGGGACAGAGATGGCGCGTCCGACGGTTCAATAATATCAAAACTCTGCTTTGCCAGGCGCACGGCGGCGGCGCCCGTTTCCATTTCATCATGGATGACGTTGGCGATGCCCGCGTGATGCAGGGAAGCCACTTCCGAACGGAATTTGGCGCGGGCAATCACCGTGATGTCCGCATTGGCGCCCTTGATCTGCATGTAGGTGGACAGGGCCGGGGAAGGGTCCGGGAATGTAAAGGCAATCAGCCGCGCGGTACGGACGCCCGCCAGGTCCATGGTGATTTGGTGCTGGATGTCTCCCAGAAAGGCCAGATGGCCGCCGTTGAGCAGGGATTTGACGGTGTCCGCATTCAGGACGATAATGATGCAGGGGATGCCGTACTGGGACAGGCTTTCATGAAGCCTCCTGCCTACGGGGCCGTAGCCGCAAATGATGGCATGGTCCCTGATGCCTTCCATGCGTGTGATCAGGGTTTCCACGTTGAGGCGTTCCCGTTTTGTTTTCAACCCGGGAATGCGCACCAGCAGCGGGGTGAGTTTCCGTGCCGCCTTCATCAGCAGCGGAGTCATACCCATGGAGACGGCGGCAATGGCGTAAACGTTGGTGGTCACCAGCGCCGGGATGGGGGATATTTCCTGCATGAAAGGGATGAGCACCAGGGAAAATTCCCCCACATTGGTGAGTGCGGTGGAGGCCATGATGCCCATGCGCCCGGGAATTTTCAGGAAGCTTGCGGCTGTAAGGCAGGCTACGAATTTGATCGCGAGGACAAAGGAGGCGAAGGTCGCCACCTGGCCGATGTGTTCCCATAGTCCATCAATGTCAATCAACAGCCCGGCGGAAACGAAGAAGATGGTCAGGAAAAGGTCCTTGAAGGGGAGCACTTCGCTAAGAACCCGGTGGCTGTAGTAGGAGCTGCTGACGAAGAGGCCGGCGGTGAAAGCGCCCAGGGCGATGCTCAGGCCCAGCAGACTGGCGAGCATGGCAATTCCCGAGCAGATGGCGAACACCATCAGGGTGAAGAGTTCCCGGCTTTTGGTCCGGGCGACGGCCAGCATGATGCGCGGAAGCAGGTAGCGGCCGATCAGCCAGGCGGCTCCCAGAAAGACAAGCCCCCGCAGTACGGCCATGCCGATGTTGAGCGCTGTTTCCCATGAGTCGGGCGTGGCGGTGAAGATCTGCGGCATGATTGCCACCAGCATGATGGCGGCGATGTCCTGGAACAGGGCAATTCCCACCGCCATTTTTGCCCCGGAGGTTCCGCTCAGGCCGAATTCCTGGAAGGATTTCAGCGCCACCGCCGTGGAGGATAGTCCCATAATGGCCCCGACCGTCAGGGAGTGGCTCATGTCCATGCCTGTGGCGTAATGAAGCCCCAGGCCGAAAGCTGCGGTACAGATGAACATCTGAATGCCTCCGCCGACCAGAGCGGTTTTCCGCAGGTGCTTGAGTTCATCGACGGAAAATTCAAGCCCCAGCGTGAACATGAGCAGGATAATTCCTACCTCGGAAAGAGCCTGGATGCTGACGTCGGAATTGGGGATGTGGTCCAGAATGCCGCAGTTGGCCAGAATTACCCCGCAGATGAAGTAGCCCGCCAGCAGGGACTGCCGGAAGTGGGCCAGAATGAGGGCAATCGCGATGATGCCCATGAAGACGACAGTAAGCAGAATGAAGAATGGAGGCGCGTCATTAGGGCCTCCGGAGGCCAGCAGAGAGAGAACCATGGCGGTCAGGTCGGGAAGTTAGGGAATGGTAATGAGGTTGATTTCCGGCGGGCAGTTGAAGCGGCCCGGCCCTATATAGCCTATGCCGCGGGTGACGAATACCTGCTTGTCCTCATAAGGATGGAACCCGGAGTGCATGGTTTCCCCTTCCGACGCCAATAGCGGGGTGGAAAAGAAAGGCAGTTTGATTTGGCCTCCATGCGTATGGCCGGAGAGCATCAGGTCCCAGCGGTAATTTCCCAGCAATTCCCTTCCTTTGGGGTTGTGGCTCAGGACGATGGTCGGCATGGGCGAGTTTTCCTCCAATTCGCGCGGGCTCATGCACCGGTCCGGGAAAAAGTCCCCCTCCCGCAGGTCTCCCAGCCCCACCAGTTTGAATTCCACGTTTCCCAGCCTGGGGATGGAGACGAAGGCGGCGGAATTCCTGAGCAGCGTGAAGCCCCCTTCCTTCAGGACGCGTTCCACATTGTCCGCAAGGGCCATGTCATGGTTGCCCAGACATGCGTAGGCCGGGGCGACGGAGGAGAGGCGTTTCATCTGGGCGATGTAGTCGCCTGCATTAGTGACCCGCAGAAAATCCGTGTACAGATCTCCCAGAAACACGATCATGTCCGGTCTGGCCTGTTCCGCCATTGTTGCCGCTTTTTCCAGCAGGGGCAGATTGGTGTGGATATCCGACAATACCAGGATACGAAGGCCGGAAAGGCCGGGTACACATCCGGCAGGGGCCGTGTTTTCATTAAATTCCAGATGATTGGCTTCCCAGTGCATATAGGAGGCCAGCAGGGACCCCAGCAGAATGACAGCCGCGGCCGCATACAGGAGCTTGCGGAGCTGGGAACGCTTTTTGGAGAAAGGGTGGGTGGTCATGATAGGGAGGGGTTGAGAATGGCCAGTTCCGGCAGGGTGAATAATCCGTTGCGGCGCACCAGCTTACCGTCCAGGTAAATATCTCCGCCCCCGGCCGCTTCCGTCTGGATGCATACCATGTCCCAGTGGATGCGGGACTGGTTGCCGTTGTCCGCCACGTGGTAGGCCTGCCCCGGCGTCAAGTGGAAAGAGCCGGAAATTTTTTCGTCAAACAGGATGTTGCGCATGGGGCGTGTGATGGCCGGATTGACGCCGAAGGCGAATTCCCCCAGCCTCCGCGCGCCGGGGTCTGTGTCAAGAATGGCGTTGAGCTCCCCTGTTTTATCTCCCGCTTCCGCATGCACGACCAGTCCGTTTTTCAGCGTCAGGCGGATGTTGTCAAAGGGGATGCCCTGGAACAGGCTGGGCGTATTGAAGGAAATGTGGCCGTTGGCGCTGTCGATGACGGGGGCGGTGAACACTTCTCCGTCGGGCAGATTGCATTCCCCCGCGCACGGGATGGCAGGCAGCCCCTTGATGGAAAAGGAAATGTCCGTTCCCGGTCCGGTAATTTTCACATATTCAGCCTTTTCCATCATGGCGGCCAGCTTCCGCATGGCGGGACGCAGGGCGGCGTAATCCATCAGGCAGGTGCGGAAATAGAAATCCTCAAACTCTTCCGTGCTCATGGATGCCTGCTGGGCCATTCCCCCGGACGGCCAGCGCAGCCCGCACCAGCGCGTATGGCGGATGCGCCGCTGGGAGACGGGGTTCAGGGCTTTCATGGCGGCGGCCATATTTTCCTGTGGAACGGAGGACAGTTCAAAGGCGTTCCCCCCGCCGCGTATCTCAATGTAGGTGTCCATGTCCTCCATTTCCGCCAGGCGGTGGCGGCCGATGATGCCGTATTGTTCTTCCGTTGCTCCTGAGAGCATTTCCCGGTTCAGGAGGGATTGGTTCAGGCGCAGAAAGGGCATTGCTCCCGCATTCCTCGCCTCCCGGATGAGGGCTATTCCCATTTCCTCCGGAATATCCGTCAGTTCCAGCAGAACCCTGTCTCCGGGGCGCAGGGCTGTGGAATACCCTGCAAGCTGGGCTGCAAGGGCCTGAAAACGGGGGTCTCTCATGTCTTTATTAGGCAAATACGGCAGCCTTTTTGTCAAGCCGGAGACTTGCCACGGGCAAAAAACTGTGGTTTTATCCCCCGGATGTCCAGATTGCCCAAGTTAGGAATACTCGGTTCCGGTTCCGGTTCCAATTGCCAGTCCATTTATGATGCCATCCAGTCCGGTTCTCTCCGGGCGGAAATCGCCGTGGTGATGTCTGACAATCCGGACGCCTACATTCTGGAACGCGCCCGTTCCTGGGGCATTCCGGCGGAGGTTATTGACTGCGGGGGATTTAAAACCAGATTTCCGGAGGAATCCCAGGCATCCGTTGCCGCGCGCCTGAAGCAATACGGCGTGGACTGCGTGTGCCTGGCGGGATTCATGCGCCTGGTGAAACTTCCGCTGCTGAAGGAATTTCCTTCCCGCATCCTGAATATCCACCCTTCCCTTCTTCCTGCCTTCCCGGGGCTTCATGCCTGGGAGCAGGCTGTGAACGCCGGAGCTGCGGAGAGCGGCTGCACCGTCCATTATGTGGATGACGGAATGGATACCGGCCCCATCCTGGGCCAGGCTCGCGTGCCCGTGCTGCCGGGGGATACGCCGGAAAGCCTTCACGCCCGCATTCAGGAGCAGGAGCATACCCTTTATCCCGCCATGATCGCCCGCGTTCTGGAAACGCTGGCATGACCTGATTCTCCTTCTGGCCGGAAAGCAATCCGGCCTCCTGCCGGGAGAGGATGACAGGATGACCGATTCTCTTGTCTTGTGATATGAACGGAATCCGTTAAAAAGGAGTCCTCTTTTCAAAGAAAGGATAAAAATACCATGAAGATGAACCCTTCCATCGCCCTGTTTGCCGCTTCCGCTCTTCTGGCGGGTGTGGCAGGCGCGCAAGAAAAGGCTGCCGAAGCTCCGGCGGCCGACCAACCCAAACAAGAGAAAGAAATTACTGTGTCTCCCGAACAGATGAAAAAGGACCTGGGCTATTTTCTGGGTTTCCAGAGCGGTCAGCAGCTTGGTTCCATTCCTACCCTGACCTTTGACGACCTGGACCAGGAATCTTTCCTCCAGGGCATCAAGGACGGCATGGTCCGCAAGCCCGCCAAGGACCAGGAACAGCTGAAACCTGCCCTGGATGCGTTCCAGAAGCAAATTGACGAACGCATTTCCGCCAAGGCCAAGGCCAATTTGGAGGCCAGCAAGAAATTCATGGAGGAAAACGGCAAAAAAGAAGGCGTCACCACAACGAAGTCCGGCCTCCAGTACAAGGTTGTGAACAAGGGCGGCGAAGAAAAATTTGATGAAAAGAAGTTCAAGAACCCCATGTTCAAGGTGAAATACAAGGGCACGCTGCTGGACGGCACCGTGTTTGACGACACCAAGGGCAAGTCTGTGGAACTTCCTCTCCAGGTCATCCCCGGTTTTGCCGAAGCGCTGACCACGATGCCCGTCGGCTCCAAATGGATTGTCTACATTCCTTCCGAGCTGGCTTACGGGGAAAACACTCCCGGCGCTCCGATTGAACCCAATTCCCCGCTCATCTTTGATTTGGAACTGGACGGCATTTCGGAAGCTCCTGCTCCCCAGGGAGGCCCCATGAGCATTTCTCCGGAACAGCTTCAGGAGATGCTTAAGCAGAGCGGCGCTCAGCAGCAGTAAGGAAAAAATAGTTCAAGTCAGGGCCGTTCCCGGGAGGGAGCGGCCTTTTTGTTTTTATCTGTACCGCTTTCATCAGGAAAGCGAATGGGCAGACTGGGAATTTATAATCCTGCTTCTTTCCTTAATCCATGTATATTGCTTGTAATGAAAGAATGATGATTTTGTTCTTCTGGATATGGAGGTAGATATGCTGGACAGGCGGATGATATTTGTTTCCCATTATTTGTTTAATGTGAGCTTTTTTCGAAAATTGGCTTGCCAACGGATTATAAATCCGGGTATTACTGGCCACAATATCTTTGATCAGTATGAGACTTCATCTTCCTCCGTCTTTGCGTTCCGCCCTTCTCGCTTCCCTGGTTTCCTTCTCCGGCATTTACTCTTATTCCCATGCCGCAACCTCGGCGGATTTCTGGCAGATTCCCGATTTTGGCGGTCCTGATTTTACATGGACGGGGGATGGGGAAGGCGACGCCGTAGGGACGGCAGACAACTGGGAGGGAGACGCGGCTCCCTCCCGCGTGGACAATAAGGGTCCGCATTTGATTTTTAATGGCGTGGATGTGACGGTTACGGGAACGCCTCCCAATACCTCGGACGGAGGCGGTGTTTCCGTTACAGGGAACGGCATCGTATCCGTGGGGCTGGGACAATGGGGCGGCAATGTGTACGTGGAGAAGGGCTCCTCCCTTACCACATCCTTCAGCAACCAGATCAAAAATACGGAAGCGGAAGGCCATGCCAATATTTATGTGGACGGCATTCTGAACATGACGACTCCGGGAGGGAATCTCAATTTTGACAATGGCACTGGTTCCGGCAATCATTACTGGCATATCGGGTTTGACGGAATGGTCAACCTGTCAAACACCACCACAATTACCAAGAACGCCAAAACATGGAATGTGGAGGTAGTGGTTGCCAGCGCCATGGAAGAGCTTGCGGTCACCAATCGCGAGATGGTTGACGACGCCCTGATCACACGCTATTTCATGTCTACAGGGGCCGATTTGGGGGCATCCCTGGATTCCCTGCGTATTTGGAAGCAAACCGGGGATGATACTTATGAGGCATTGACGAGGGTTGATTCCGCCGGCCAGCTGGGAGCGGGTAATTTCCTGCTTGTTTCCAACGGTTCCGGCATGTCCGTGCAGTACAAGGGGGAAGGGTATGATGCAGAAACTCTGGTGTGGAATTCCAACGGAACATGGAGCAATACGGGAACGGGCTGGTACAAGCAGGGTGACGGAACCAAGACGGATACTTCCTTCCTGAATGGGGATGCCGTCATTTTCACGGCGGCGGAAGGCTCCAAAACAGTCAATTTTTCCGGAGGAATCAATGTCTCCTCCATGACATTTGAGACGGATTATACGCTCCTGCCCGGGGAAGGAGCTACTCTTTTTGCCCAGGAAACGGTTTTAAGCAACGGCTCGTCCCTGACGTTGGGTGACGGGGATCACCGTTTTTCCGGTTTTGAAAGCCTGGTGACGGGTGGGGAAAATTCTTCCCTCACGGTTTACATGAAAACGGATGCTTCTTCTGCGGGAAGCGTCAATTTGCTGGAGGGTTCGGCCCTTCAGAATCTTTACGTTTATGGAGCTTTGAGACTGAGGGCTTCTTCCCAGTCGGGATCATGGATGCTTGGCGGAGCCAGCCTGCATATGATGGCGGGTTCTACCATGGTGTTCGGTTCCGATGCGGGGACATCCATCGGAGCGGGGCAAACGGTAATAGCGGAGGGCAGCTTGAATGTCTATGCGCAGAATGTTTCCGACAGCAACACGTATCTCTGGAACCTGGAGGGCGGCGAGAATGTCTCGACTGGAGATACGCTGACCTTTAACGGGACCAGCAATCCGACCGTGGCAGGGAATATCACATACGCCGGGAATATCGTATCTGGCGCCCAGACCGGTTCCACGGTGACGTTTACGGGAAATATCCAGGCGGAATCGTTCAAGGTAGCCCATTATTACGGCAGGGTTCATATGGCCGATAATGAATTGGAAGTCAATAAGCTGTGGGTCGGGGCCGGCGGTGGGTATGACAATTCCTTATATGGGGCTCTTGATCTTGATTCCGGCAATGTGACTACGGCAGGCCAGGTCCGGCTTGCCGAGCTGGGGCATGGGGTGCTTAATGTGAACCAGGGTTCCTCTCTGACTGTCACCGGCAGCAATGATGTGCAGCAGGCTGTACAGTCCATCCTGGGTAAATGCGATGCCCTGTATATCCCCACGGACAATACCCTGGCAGCTTCGGCGGCACTGGTAGGATCTGCGGCGCAGACAGCCAAGATCCCGGTATTCTGGGGAGAGGGGAACTGTGTGGCAGAGGGAGGATTGGCCTCGCTGGGACTGGACTACTACAATCTTGGCCGGCAGACCGGTGAGATGGCAGTGGAAGTCCTGGAAGGTGCTGATCCGGCAGTCATGCCCATTCAGTCGCAGAGCGATTACAGTTACACGATCAGCAAATCCATGGCAGAGGAGA
>OLRV01003206.1_pt1 | contig 11683 bp, 8 predicted proteins | sample 1672421 | NCBI WGS metagenome assembly OLRV01 (sample SAMEA3136684, study PRJEB25190) | human gut metagenome | biome: human gut; feature: human-associated habitat; material: faeces | place: Austria | collected 2013
CGCGATTGGCGAAAATGCGTTGGTGGAAATGGTGAAAATTATATTGACGCTAACAACCCCGCGCGCGAGCAGCGCCTCCCGCCTCTCGACCAGCCTCCGCACGCCCTTGGCGGCATGCCTCCGGGCGCCCCGGTCCGGGGCCTGGCCCTTGGCGAGGTCCTTCGGCCGCCCCGAGCACGTCAGGTAGTGCCACGCGGCCTCGACCAGCGTCTTCCTCAGGTGCTTGTTGCCGGCCTTGGTGATCGCGCCCCTGCGGTCGCTCTCCCCGCTGGAGTGCTCGGAGGGCGTCAGGCCGACCCACGCCGCGAACGAGCGGGCATTCCTGAACCTCGAGAACTCGCCGGCCTCGAACACGAGGTCGGCGGCGGACGCGGTGTCTACGCCCTTGAGGCAGCGGAGGGAGTCGACCCTCTTCCTCCACCTGGGCTTGCGGGCCTCGGCCTCGACGAGCCCCTCGAGCCTCGCCTTCTCCTCCGCCGCCCGCCTGACCGCGTCGACGTAGTAGGCGAGCACGTCGTTGTCGGCCCTCTCCGCGAACCTTATCGACTCGATCCAGGACCAGTGCGCCCGGGTCCAGTTGCCCTTCCTGCGGCCGGTGGGCGTCCTCTCGTCGAAGGCGAGCCCGTGCCTGAGCAGGAACTTGGAGAGCCGCTGCTTCGAGCGCGAGAGGTCGTCCCTCGCGTCCTCGAGCGCCCTGGTCAGGTCGCGGGCGGCCTCGCACTCGTCGTCGGGGACCCACACCTCGACCACGTTGCCGACCGACAGCATGCGGGCGAGGAACTCGGCGTCGTTGCGGTCGTTCTTCCTGCGCCTGTCCGCGCTGGGCTTGATCATCTTCGAGACGGCGCCGACCACGCAGTCGACCCCCAGGCCGGAAAGCCTCTTCTGCAGGTCGAAGCCCGTGACCCCGGACTCGTACACGCACCTGGCCCTGGGGTCCACGGAACGGACCCACTCCGCGACGGCGCCGGCGTCGTAGCCGAAGGTCGCGGCACGCACCTCCCCGGTCATGACGTCGAGGGAGACGGCCTTTATCGAGCGGGCGTGGACGTCGAGGCCGATGAAGGTGGTAGTATCGAGCATGGGAGCCCCTTCCATGAATGCGGCGTGGCCGCCACGGTTGGATTAGACACTCACCATTGTCGGCCTAATCCGCGGTCTTTCATGCAGCAGGGGCTCTCAATGTTTTTATGTCCTGCTCATATCGTCTCTGCCGGCAGTTAAGGAACGTCCCTAAGTGCCGGGTTTTGAGGAGGTTGGCATGCTCAATGCACTGGTTTGGGCACTTGCCTGTTTTGGCGTTGTTGCTGCCGATATTGCCCTGAGCATGGTTCTGTTTTCAGTTCTCGATGCCGTGTCGGTGCTGACGGGCTATCCGATCGACAATCTCGATATCCAATGGTTCCAGGCTGCCGCTCAGACGGCGTCATTTTTGATGGCGCTGCTGTGGTGGCGCTATCTGTGGCCCCGCTCCTTCATGGCGCGCCGGCAAGGCGAACGCCCACTCGGCGGGGGAGCAGGCGCGGCATGGAAGCGCATTGTCTGCATTGTTGTGATCGGCCTATCCATGCAGGTGGTCATTAGCTACCTATGCGACGGCGTACTGTCGCTGCTGCCCGAGGCCGCGGCAGACTATAGCGAGCTCGTCGAGGAAACGGGCATGGGCGATACCAGCCTTCTTGCTGTCCTGACCACGGTGCTCGGCGCTCCGTTTTGCGAGGAGTTGCTGGTGCGCGGCATTATTTTTGAGTTTTCGCTCCGAGCGTTTAACCCGCAGTGCCGCCCACTTTGGAAGCGCCGACGTCTCGTGCGACCGCAAGACGGCGCCATGGTGCCCTGGGCGGCCCCAAGCACGTGGGGTATCGCCGCGGCAATCGTGCTGCAGGCGGCCATCTTTGGCTTTATGCATATGAACTGGGTGCAGGGCTGCTATGCGGGCGCTGCCGCCCTCATTTTTGGTTGGGTGCTCGTGACGACCGGAAAGCTCCGCTACACGATTCTGCTGCACTTTGCGTTTAATGCCGGGTCGTATCTCATGGGGCTGCTGTGGTTTGTGAGCACACCGCTCGACGTTGTGGTCACGGTTGGCATCGCCGGCTTTGTGCTGGTAGAGGCGATGCGCTCGCTGCTTCGATTGCGCATTCCCGTGTCGCGCGAAGCTGATCGGTCTGAGTAATAACGCCTTTAATTAGACCGATGCGTCCTGAACGCACCTGGCGTTTCGCCGAATGCTTCTTTAAATTTTGAGTAAAAGAATGACATGTTGGAGATGCCGACTTTTCGGGCCACATACTGCACGCTGCGCTCGGTGTTATTGAGAAGATATGCCGCCTCTGTGAGCTGCTGGTTGAGCTTGATTTGCGAAAACGTTTTGCCGGTTTTTTGCTTGATCAAGCTGCTGAGATAGCTGGTGCTATAACCCGTATCGCTCGCAATGCTTTCGAGTGTGCAGTCGCCGTAGCTTCGTTCAATATGATTCAGAATCGACACGATGCGTTCGTCCGACATGATCGCCTGGTTATCAGTTGCGGAGCGTCGGTACAGTCCTCGAATGAGAACAAGGAATAGGCTGACGGCGAGGTGCCTCATGAGTTCATTGGAATAGGCATCTTTAAAGTGATATTCGATAAAGAGCATCTCGATGAGGCGTCGCGCATGTCGGGCGTATTCCTCTGGAAGAATGAGATATTTTCGGGCCTCGCGGTTTTTGGACACAAAATCAAATAGAAGATTCGTTAATGGTGACGCGCCGGGTAGCTGGCTCAGGAACAACGAATCGAACATTTCTTTTTTGAAGACGATCGAAATGACGATATCATGCTCGCCCTTAACGTATGGAACGCTTCTGACTACGCCGGTGTTGCAAATGAGCACGTCGCCCTTTTTAAGGAGTAGTCGCCGTCCGTTGACGATAAACGTGCAGACGCCGTCGTACACGTAGTTAAGCTCCATATCCCGATTGATATGAGGAGGAATATCGGTAAAGCGCGACTCCTTGATAAGGCCCACGGGGTTTTCGTCGAGAGTTTCTTTCCAATCAAACAGATAGACCTCTTCGCCGTTAATGGTTGTGGTTTCCACCCTGTTATATCGCGGGCTGAGCTCTCCCGGATGTGTGCGATGCCACTCTTCGGTCTCGGTATGCGTATAGAGCAGCTGTTTGAGATTCGAATCCATGGGGTGCTCCAGGGGTGAACGGTAGAATCGATGCCTTAAACGGTATTATATCTAAAAAAATGTTATAAACAAACGCTTTCTATGCGATATCTTATGCATCTTGTTCTTCCTAGTATTGGGTTATCCGCTGGAGCATCCGATCAAGGAGGGCAAATGAGTAAGTTAAAACATGGGTTTGACTCCGACTTTTTATGGGGCGGAGCCATATCGTGCTCGCAGGCCGATGGCGCCTGGAATGAGGGCGGAAAGGGAAAGTCGACGCAGGATTGTCGATGGCTGGATGGTACCTGGACTCATGACCAGATTGAGGACAAGCATCAAAACAACCCCTTCTGCCATGACGAACTAATGAACGCTCTCGCAGATGATGGTGTTGAGTTCTACCCGTTTAGGCGTGGCAACGACTTCTATCATCACTATCGTGAGGACATCGCGCTTTTTGCGGAGATGGGTCTCAAGCTGTTCCGCACCTCTATTTGCTGGAGCCGAATCTATCCTAACGGAGATGATCTTGAGCCTAACCGCGAAGGCATCGAGTGGTATCGAAGTATGCTGGGTGAGTGCAAAAAGCACGGCATTAAAACCTTCGTCACCATGCTCCACTATGACATCCCGGTAAATCTTGTCACCACATATGGGGGATGGAAGAATCGCAAGACGATTGATTTCTTCGCCCGCTATGTCGAGACAATCGTTACGGAATTGGGCGATCTGGTCGATTTCTGGCTGCCTTTTAACGAGTTCAATGCAGCGCGTTTTTCGCCTTGGGACGGGGTCTGTCTGGTCAAAGACGAAGAGGGGGAGAACTTCGATCGAGCCATTTTCCAGTGCCTGCACCACGAGTTCGTTGCCAATGCGCGTGCCGTCGAGATTGTCCATCGTCTTTCGCCCGATACTCCCGTTGGCGGCATGATCGCTCGATTCTGTACGTATCCCGCCACCTGCCGTCCCGAAGATAACATGCAGGCTATTCACGACGACCAGTATTCCAACTGGTTCTATACGGACGTGATGGCTCGTGGAAAATACCCCGCTTATATGAATCGCTATTTCGATGCGTGTGGTATCGAGATTCAAATGGAACCGGGCGATGAAGAGCTCATCGCTCGCAACACGGTCGACTTCCTGGCCTTTTCGTACTACTTTTCCCAGGTATCCACCTGCGATCAGGGATGGGAGAAGACTGCGGGTAATCTGGTCATGGCAAACAAGAACCCTTATCTCGAGACGAGTGAGTGGGGCTGGCAGCTCGATCCCATTGGTCTGAGGGTTACCCTTAACCAGATGTATGACCGCTATGGGCTGCCCCTGTATATCGCCGAGAACGGCCTCGGTACATCTGATGTAGTCGAGGAGGATGGCAGCATCCACGACGAGTATCGAATCGATTATTTGCGCCAGCACATAAAGTGCCTTAAGGAAGCAGTGATCGATGGCGTTGACGTGCGCGGATACATGATCTGGGGATTCATTGACCTTGTTGCCTGCGGTCCTCTTACGATGGACAAGCGCTACGGGCTTATCTATGTCGATCTGGATAATTGCGGCAACGGCACTGCGGAGCGCTCGCGTAAAGACTCTTTCTATTGGTATCAGAAATGTATCGCCACTAATGGCGAGGATCTTGGGTAGGAGTGATTGTCGTGGCAGACAAGAAGGAACTGGCCGCTCGTGTCCTCGAGCTCGTGGGCGGCGCCGATAACGTTGTTATGGCAACGCACTGCATTACAAGGCTCAGATTCAACCTGAAGGACGATAGCAAGGCAGATCTGGAGGCCCTTAAGACGCTTGACGGCGCCTTGGGCGCGCAGGTTAAAGACGGGCAGTGGCAGGTTATCATCGGCGCCAGCGTGGGGTCGGTATATGACGAATTGGAGCCCATGCTAGGCGACAGGATGGGTGGCGAGGTCTCCGCCGACGCCGAGCAGCCTGAGCTCCAAAAAGGTTCGGCTCGCGTATTCGATATCATCACCGGCATCTTCTCCGCTATCATTCCCGCACTGGTGGCGGGAGGCATCGTAAAGGGCATCCTGGCTGCTATTGCGGCTTTTGGAATCGACACGGGTGCCGGCGACTTTGCGATATTCAATATGATTTCGGATATCCCGTTCTACTTCTTGCCGTTTTTGTTGGCAATGTCTACAGCTGATAAGTTCCGAGTCAACCGTTCGCTTGCGCTTTGTGTCGCCGGATCGCTGATGTACCCGACCATTGTCAACGCTGTCGGTACGGGCGAGACGCCTCTTGCGCTGTTCGGTTTTACGGTGCCGATTTTTAGCTACGCCGATTCCGTGTTCCCGGTCATCTTTGGCGTCATTGGCTTGTCTTTTGTATATCGTGCAATCGACAAAGTCGTGCCGGATCTTTTTAAGCTCGTTGTCGTCCCGGCGCTCTCCCTTGCCATCGTGATTCCCGTCAACCTGTTTGTGCTCGCTCCGATTGGTGCCTGGTGCGGTCTTGGTCTCGCCAACGGTATCGTTTGGCTATTCTCGACATTGGGCCCTGTCGCCGGTTTTCTGCTGGGCTTCTTTATGCCGCTTATCGTGCTCTTTGGCATGCACCAGTCAACGAGCCCCATCCAGATTTCCAATATCGCAACGCTGGGGTATGACTATCTGCTCCCGATCTCTTTCTGCCATAACCTCGCCGAAAGCGGTGCGTCTTTTGGTGCGGCCCTGCGCATGACCGATGAAAAGCTCAAGTCCGCTGCGATGACGTGCGCCTTCTCGGCATTTATGGGAATTTCCGAGCCTGCCTTGTTCACCGTTCAGGTTCCTAACAGGACTCCGCTTATCGCTGCGATGATTGCGGATGGCATTGGCGGTGCGCTTACCGTTGTTCTCGGCGCAAAGTGCTTCGGCTTTGTTATGCCCGGCATTACCTCGTTGCCCGTTTATGCCGATCCAAGCGGCAATCCCATGAACCTGATCATGATTGTCGTCTGCATCGCTTTGACTTGGGTTATCTCTGCGGCGCTCTCGTTTGCGCTCTATGGTCGTTTCGACAAAAAGTAACGACGTTTTGAGATAGACAATATTAATCGGCCGCTCGCCGGGGAATCGTTCTGCGACGCCCCAGCGAGCGGCATTTTATTGGTGGGGCGTGTCGTGTCGCCAACGGCGGCATGCCGCCTCGCCGCGCTAGTTGCGTCTGCCGCCTCCGTTGGCGCCCTGACGCCCCTGTGCCGCGCGATTGCGACCGGCAGTGTTCTGCGCGCGGGACATACCGCCGTATCCCTTGCTGCCCTTAGGCCCCTTGCCAGCGCCGGCACCGCCGTGTGCCTTGCCGCCCTTCTTGCCAGTGCCGTGTCCGCCGCCGGCAGACGTCTCGCCCGGGCGCGGCGGCACGGGACGGATTAGGCAATGCTTGGTGTAGCCGATCAGGTCGCGGCGGCCAGCCTTTTCCAGTGCCTCGCGTACCAGCTTGTAGTTCTCGGGCTTGCGATATTGGATGAGCGCACGCTGCATGGCCTTCTCGTGCGGATCGCGCGCCACATAGATCGGTTTCATGGTGCGCGGGTCCACGCCGGTGTAGTACATACACGTCGACATAGTGGACGGGGTGGGGTAGAAGTCCTGCACTTGCTCGGGCATGTAGCCCATGTCGCGCACGGCCTCGGCAAGGTCCACGGCTTCCTTCATGGTTGAACCGGGGTGGCTCGAGATCAGATACGGCACCACGTACTGCTTGAGTCCGTATTCGCGATTCAAGCGTTCAAATTTACGGCAGAATGCATCGTAGACGGCGCGGCTCGGCTTGCCCATCACGGACAGCACCGCGTCGCTCACGTGCTCGGGCGCTACGCGCAGCTGGCCCGAGACATGGTGTTCCAGCAGCTCGCGCAAAAACTCGTCCGAGGCATCGGCCATGGTGTAGTCAAAGCGGATGCCGCTGCGCACGAAGACCTTTTTGACGCCTGGCAGCTGGCGCAGGTCGCGCAACAGCTGCGTGTAGCCGCTTTCGTCGACCACCATGTTCTTGCATACGCTCGGCCACAGGCAGCGCTTGTTCTTGCACACGCCGTGCTTGAGCTGCTTGTCGCAGGCGGGACGGCTAAAGTTGGCCGTCGGCCCTCCCACGTCGTTGATGTAGCCCTTAAACTCGGGATCGCGCGTGAGCAGCTCGGCCTCGCGCATGATCGAGTCGTGGCTGCGCATCTGCAACACGCGGCCCTGGTGGAAGGTGAGGGCGCAAAACGAGCACTCACCAAAACAGCCGCGGTTGGAGCTTATGGAAAACTTGATCTCAGCAAAGGCCGGCACGCCGCCCGCCGCGTCGTAATCGGGATGCCAGTCGCGTGCGTAGGGGAGTTCGGCCACCTCGTCCATCTCATCGGTAGTGAGCGTCGCCGACGGCGGGTTTTGCACCACATAGACGCTGTTGGGGTAGGGCTCTACCAGGCGATGTCCGGTGATGGGGTCCATATTCTGCTGTTGCACGTTAAAGCTGCGTGCGTAGTTGAGCTTGTCGGCGGTAAGGTCGTCCCAGCTGGGCAGCAGATCGTAGTCGTAGACCTCGTCGAGCGAGCCTGTGCGGTAGACGGTGCCGTTGATATAGGTGATCTGATCGACGGGCAGCCCCGCGTCGAGCGCGTCGGCAATCTCGACAATCGCGTGCTCGCCCATGCCGTAGATGAGGATGTCGGCGCCCGAGTCGAGCAGTACCGAGCGCTTGAGCTTGTCCTGCCAGTAGTCGTAGTGGGCCAGGCGGCGCAGGCTCGCCTCGATGCCGCCGATGATGATGGGGGCGTCCTTGAACGTCTGGCGGATGAGGTTGCCGTAGACCGTGACAGCTCGGTTGGGACGGTGCCCCTCCTCGCCACCGGGAGTGTAGGCGTCGGTGTGGCGGCGGTGCTTGGTCACCGAATAGTGGTTGACCATGGAGTCCATGTTGCCGGCACTGACGAGAAAGCCCAGGCGCGGCTCGCCGAGCACGGTGATGCTGGCGGGGTCGGTCCAATCGGGCTGGCAGATGATGCCCACCTTGTAGCCGTGTGCGTCGAGTACGCGGCTGACGATGGCCATACCAAAGCTGGGATGGTCCACGTAGGCGTCGCCGCAGATGTAGACAAAGTCGCACTGGTCCCAGCCGCGCGCATCCATGTCGGCGCGGCTGACGGGGAGGAACTTATCGCGGCCCGGTCGCCAGGGGCGGGCGGGCGTCGCTTGGGAATGCTTGGTGCGGGCGACCGTGGCCTGCGCCTTACCGCCACGCTTTTGCTGCTGGCCCTGTTTGCCCTGTTGACTGCGCTGGTTGTTCTGAGCGTGCTGAGGCTTTTTTGCCACGATCCCTCCCGGTGTTTGTATGCTGCACGTAATTGTAACCAGTCTTTTTGGGACGGGGCTAAAAAGACTGGTGGAGTACATGAGCTGGCGGATCGGCGCGTCGATGCGGGTGTTGTTTGTTTCCAGACTGTGTATCTGCGCGTTGGAGAACCCGTCTCGCGCGCACGCCATGTTGTCAATGGGTTACAGTATGAACGGCGGCTATGTTTCCGCCAACGCACGAGAGAGTCGTCAACAAGGAGGATGCACGACGATGCAGCGTGCCAAACAGATATCGGAGTCTATTGAGCTGGGCATCATCTTGGCGCTCGCCGGTGGCTTTATGGACGTGTATTCGTACATTGGGCGCGACCATGTTTTCGCCAACGCGCAGACAGGCAACATCCTGCTCGTGGGCGTGAGCATCTCGGAGGGCAACTGGGCGCTGGCGGGACGCTATTTCTTCCCCGTGGTGTCGTTTGCCGTGGGCATTATGCTTGCCGACTTGGTGCACGAGCGGTTTGGCAGCGTGATTCACTGGCGCCAGGTGACGGTGTTTTTTGAAGCCGTTATCTTGCTGGGCGTGAGCTTTATCCCCGGCGGCAATTTCAACCTGCTCGCCAACTGCCTCACCTCGTTTGCCTGCGGCATGCAGGTCGAGAGCTTCCGCAAGATCCACGGTCACGGCATCGCTACGACCATGTGCATCGGCAACTTGCGCAACGCGCTGCAAAACGTGGACGATTACATCATCACCCACAGGCGCGGCTTTTTGGAAAACGGCCTGCTGTACTTTGGCGTGATCTTTACCTTTGTGTTTGGCGCCGTGTTGGGCAACTGGTGTATTGAGCGCATGGGCCTGCACGCTATCGTCGTGGCGAGCTTGCTGCTGTTTATCGCGTTTGCCATCATGTTCATCGACCGCGAGCGCGACTTGCACAGGAAATGGGCCCGCATCATAGCTGACTGGCAGACCGCGAGTCTTAAGCGCTAAGGTGCATGTTCGTAACAACATCCAGGAGCCAGAAAAAACTATCCAGCTCCTGAATGTTGCTACGAACTGCTTTTTGCGATTTATTCGAGATGCTCTTCAATCCGAGCCCTAAGAAGGGCAATGGCTGTAGGTATTCCAATTGCGGCGGCTAATTCGGCTTTATCAAAAACCTGTACGCTAAAGCACGATTGTTTATCACATTGAAGGACGATAACTGAAGATAGCTTCACTTCCTGTTGGCTGAATAAATCGTAATCTCCAAATAGGAAGTTACCTTTTATTGCGTAATTCGGTATGTTCGTTACGCACTTCATCTCAAGTCTGTTTAGGCCATAATCGAACACCGCAACTTCCTTGTGTTCGATGATGAGCGCAACCCTGGGCATGTTGCTAAAACCACCGTCGACGACAGTGAAGAGTTTTTCATTTGCATCGTCATAAACGGTATATTTAAGACTCAATAGCTGTCCTAGTGGACCCGTGAACCCATGTTTTTTGATGTTGAGGTTGTCTCCCGCTGGGTTGATGAGAGCCAGAGTATGCGGATAAGGGTTACCTTCAATTGAGATTTGATATTCGTTTGTAGCCGTCTTGCTCGATTTGGGACCACTAGCCACCATGTGTCATCGCCTCAATCGAATTGGAACCGTCTTCTGCTTCGTGCGGAGAATTACGCTGTACGTTGCAGTAGATGCAGCTGCAATAACCGCATGGGCAATTTCTAACAAAATGAATGACGTTATTTGCTGCATGCATGTTATTCATTACAAAGTATCTTTTTATAAACGTATTGTCAAACATATATTGCTAAAACAGAAACAATTTATAGACTGAGTCGGTCGTATTCTTTGGGCGATTGCTCCTATAATCTAGCCTTCGCTGCTGTCGGGAGGGAAGGACTAGGGCTCCGTTATTCTGTTGAAACGCTTTAACACTTTTGATGTTCTCACGCGTTTTTTGTTTCAAAAGCGTTAGGATGGGACTTATAGCGCGGGGCGTAATGGGTGCCTCGCACACGATGGGAGGCTATCAATGGCTAATCGTTTCGTTCTCAATACCATCTCTTATCATGGTTCCGGCGCCATCAAGGAGATCCCCGGCGAGCTCCAGCGTCGCGGCTACAAGAAGATCTTCGTCTGCTCCGACCCCGATCTGGTCAAGTTTGGCGTTACCGCTAAGGTGACCGACGAGCTCGACGCTGCCGGCATCGCTTGGAGCCTCTACTCCGAGATCAAGCCCAACCCCACCATCCAGAACGTCAAGGACGGCGTCGAGGCCTTCAAGGCCGCCGAGGCTGACGCTATCGTGACCATCGGTGGCGGCTCCTCCATGGACACCGCCAAGGCCATCGGCATCATCATCAACAACCCCGAGTTCGCTGATGTCCGCAGCCTCGAGGGCGTTGCTCCCACTAAGAACCACGCCGTGTTCACCATCGCTGTGCCGACGACCGCCGGTACCGCCGCCGAGGTGACCATCAACTACGTCATCACCGACCCCGAGAAGGTCCGCAAGTTCGTGTGCGTCGACACCAACGACGCCCCCGAGGTCGCCGTCGTCGACCCCGACATGATGGCTTCCATGCCCGCCGGCCTGACCGCTTCCACTGGTATGGACGCTCTTACCCACGCCATCGAGGGCTACACCACCAAGGGCGCTTGGGAGCTCTCCGACATGTTCCACTTTGAGGCTATTAAGCTGATCAGCGAGAACCTGCGCGACTCCGTTGCCGAGGCCAAGTCCGGTCAGCCCGGCTCCGGCCGCGAGGGCATGGCTCTTGGTCAGTATGTCGCCGGCATGGGCTTCTCCAACGTTGGCCTGGGCATCGACCACGCCATGGCTCACACCCTGTCTGCTCACTACGACACCCCGCACGGCGTCGCTTGCGCCATGCTGCTGCCGATCGCCATGGAGTTCAACAAGCCGGTTTGCGCTGAGCGCCTGGCCAAGGTTGCCGTCGCCATGGGCGTTGACACCACGGGCATGAGCACCGCCGAGGCCGCCGATGCCGCCATCGCCGCCGTCAAGCAGCTTTCCGCCGACGTGAACATCCCGCACGTCTGTGAGGCCATGAAGGCTGACGAGATCGAGGTCCTGGCCAAGGACGCCATGGCCGACGCCTGCTTCCCGGGTAACCCGCGCGAGGCAACGCTCGACGACGTCATCGAGCTCTTCAAGAAGATCTGCCCGGCTGCCTAGCCCAGTTTGGTGGTCCTTCGCCCGTAGGTGTATGGTCTTTTGACGTGCC
>OLRV01003208.1_pt1 | contig 11677 bp, 13 predicted proteins | sample 1672421 | NCBI WGS metagenome assembly OLRV01 (sample SAMEA3136684, study PRJEB25190) | human gut metagenome | biome: human gut; feature: human-associated habitat; material: faeces | place: Austria | collected 2013
GCTGATTAATTTTTATAATATTCCACCAATAACTTCCGTCATCAAACAAGCAAATTAAAAATCATCCCTCAACCACAACCTTGCATACCTTCTTGAAACATGCAACTCCATACTTGATAAAATTTTTCATACCATCCTGTCGTAAAAAGCACACTCCACAAATTTTCTATGCTTTTATCAAGCTCATCATAGGTAAGTTCTGGTACAACATCTTTCTCATTTTTCGTTGATATATCAGCCTTATCTATAAATCTGCGAACGATAGCATTACCACTTGAGTTGGACCAGAAATCCTGTGGTTTAGCAGCAGCATCTAAATAGAAACTTTTACAATATTGAATTACATCCCATGGACAATATATATCAGTGTTTCCAAAATGATAACCGTCATACCACTCTTTAACTTTCAAATAATGATTCGTCAGCACCTATTTCAAAAAAAGAGCGTAACATACTCATATTTAAGGTCTTACCGAAACGACGTGGGCGTGTAAAAAGAGTCACCTCTCCACCTGTTTCCACTAACTGTTCTATAAGCTTTGTCTTATCGATATAATAAAATTGATTCTTTCTGATTTTTTCAAAACTATCGATTCCTACTGGCAGTTTTAAAGTATTTACCATATAAAATAAACCTCCACGAAATGTTAGAAATCAAATGTCAACGGATCAAAACTTGTCCTGTGATTTTCATTCATATGATTTAACTCTTCCATATCTTCTTTTGTAATCTCAAAATCAAAAACATCAATATTCTGCTGTAATCTCTGCTCATTTTTGGATTTTGGAATTGGGATGATTCCCTGCTGAATATTCCATCTTAACAATAATTGTGCAGTTGTTTTATTATATTTTTCTGCGATTTCCTCCATCTTTTTGTTCTCAAGATTTCCTCTTAATAAAGGTCCCCATGACATGATCTGAATATTGTTTTCTTTACAGAAACTAATCAGTTTTTCATCGTGCATGAGCGGTGTATGTTCTACCTGATCGATCATTGGTTTGATCTCACAGTGTTCTAAAAGATAAGTTAACTGACTGATTTCAAAGTTGCAGACACCGATACTTTTTACCTTGCCTTTTTTGTATAGATGTTCCATTGCTTTCCATGTATCAAGCATTCTAGCTTTGTCTTGTCCTGGCCAATGTACTAAAAATGCATCGAGATATTCTGTCTGCAACTTTTGTAAGGATTCTTTAAAACTGCTGATTGTTTTTTCATAACCTTGGTTACAATTATTAACTTTGCTAATCAGAAAGATATCTTCTCTTGGAATTTTATTTTCTTTTAAGGCATCTCCTAATGCCTGTTCATTTTTATACATCTGTGCGGTGTCGTATAGGCGGTATCCACTTTGATAAGCATATTTGACTGCATCGTTCATTTCTTTTCCGGCTTTCATTTTATAGACACCTAATCCGATTTCTGGAATTTGTGTTTCGTTGTTTAGTCTAAACATTATTGTCTTGCTCCTTTCTATAGCATGAAATGTACTTTTCTTCAAAGTTATTATCGCTTATTTTGTACCTTTCTTCAAGATTTTGAATTTCTTTCTCCAGATATTCTATGTTTTCTCTTAAATTCTAGTATATGGATCTTTATACTGTCCATGTCGATCCATAATGTCCTTCGCCATGCTGCCAGCCTTACCTGTTGTTGTCTAATGCTTCCTCTTTTCTTTATTTGTTACTACATAAAATTCCCATGGTTGCTGATTTCATGCACTTGGGGACTGCATACCAGCTTTTAATATCCGAAGAATTTTCTCTTTTTCTACTGGCTGATTTTTATATTTTCTTATACTTACATGATGAAAAATACTATTCATATATATTCTCCTTTATGTCATAAAATATCATTCTCAATATCTTTTATTTTTTGGCCGGAATACCACCGATCACACAATTATCCGGTACATCTTTTGTTACTACCGCACCTGCTGCGACCACAACATTATTGCCAATGGTAACACCTGGAAGAATTGTGACATTGTAATTTGTCAAAAAATGATCAGTTCCATCACTGAAACAATCCATATTTTTTTATTTTGAAAAAACTTATGCTTTATCATTTGTATTCAAACTTCTTTCTACTTCACAAAACTACACAAATGCTTTTTTATCCTATCCTAAAAGTATGAATAATACAAGTTAGTAATAAGTCTGACAAAATCATCTGTTGATTTATATTTTTTAGTTTTTTATAAATTTTTTCATAATCCTTAACATAATCCCCACTGCGATCAATGCTGTTACCACATCTGAGCATGCCTGTGATACCAAAACTCCTGTATATCCAAATACATTTGACATGATCAAAAGTGCCAATACATAGATCACTCCCTGTCTGCTAATGGACAGTACAAAAGCTCCTCCTGCATTTCCCACTGCCTGACACACACAAGTTGAAATCAAGGTAACTGACATAAATATCATTCCCATCTGTTGGAATCTTAACATCATAGCTCCATTTGTTATGATATCTGGTTTATCCATAAATACTTTGATGATCTGTGGTGCGAAAATGCACATGATGATCGTAAATAATAATCCTAATCCAATTTCAAAAAGATAAGAAAATTTCAAGATATTTTTTAATCTTTTTTCATTTTTCGCTCCATAATTATATCCAACTAGCGGCTGTCCTCCGAATGCAAATCCTACGAGTACTAAGGCTGTGATCATATTAACCTTTAATGCGATTCCCATGGCTGCAACTTTGTCTGTTCCATATGGGAGTAAAAAATTATTTGTCATGACCATCATAAAGGTCTGCATGATATTTGTGATCGATGCTGGAATTCCGATCATTAAGATATCTTTGACTCTTCTTCCTGTAATCTTCATATGGGATGGGGAACATGTCAGTCTCTTTGATTTCTTGATCACTGCATAGACATAGTAAATATCCGCAATGATATTTCCAAGAACTGTTGCCATCGCTGCTCCTGCTGCCCCTTGATTTAATCCAAAGATAAAGATTGGATCAAAGATGATATTTACAATGGAGCCAATAATAGATTCTGCCATTGACTGGACTGCCAATCCTTCCGTTCTTAGAATGTTGCTTGGCACCATACTGAAAATGATGGATACTGCTCCGATCGCGATCCATGTGTAATAGGCATTGGCATATTCATATGTAACCTTGCTGACTCCTAATAATCCAAGAATCTGTGTGCGGAATAATAATAAGATCACACTGATGCATAATCCAAATACAAGAGAAACCCAGATACAGAACGCACATGTTTTCTTGGCTTCATTATCTTTCTTCTCTCCTAATAATCTTGAAATCACAGAACTTCCACCAAGGCCAAAGATATCTCCAAATGCGATCATTAAGGTAAACATTGGCGCTACGAGTGATACTCCAGCGACCAGTTCCTGTACACCAGTCAGTGCGATAAAATAAGTATCTATCATGTTGTATACAAGTGATACGATCATACTTAATACAACTGGTAAGGTCAGTTTCATATATGCCTTTGGTACCGGCATTTTTTCAAATAAATAATTTTCCATAAATTTTTAAATCTCCTTTCGATTGATACCATTTTATTTGTTTCAACGGCAAAAAACATCCATAATCCTTAAAATATATAATGGATTATGGATGTCCGAACCGTAGCATTGTAATACTATCATTACAACACCCTATCATATCTAATTTTTACACTGTGTGGTATTCTAACAGATTTTTGATGTTTCGTCAAGTTGCAAAGTTGTTATTATTTAAAACTGTGTTTCTCTCTCGATTGCTACCATAAACAGTTCATACATATCATCTTCACCGCTTAGTTTTGGAGAATTCTCTCCGCCACCGTTCGTACTTCTTCGCATTGTTGCATAAAATTCTTCTCCTGCGTTGATCAATTCCATTGGATAGATCTCATAACCAAACTCCTGGCATTTCTTACAAAAAGCAATGATTGGTTCCTTTTCTGTTCTTGTTGCTAATAAAGCCTGTTTCATTGTTTCATCATGCAGAGCTTTTTCCTGTAATTCTTCTAATTTTTCGTATACATCCATAATGTTTCACTCCTCTCTGACGACTCTTCTTACTTGATTATCATTATAGCATTTTTTATAATGCTTAAACAATCTATATATTTACTTGAACTTCAAAAAGGCGCCTGTGATTTCTCACAAGCGCCTTTGCTGCTATTCTTATTATATCCTCTTATCTTGCTTCTTTCAAGATGTCTTTAAGAAGATCTTATTTTACGATCAGGGATTTTCCTGTCATTTCTGCTGGCTGTTCCATTCCCATTAACTCGATTAATGTAGGTACGATATCAGCTAAGCATCCACCTTCTCTTAATTTTAATCCTTCTTCAGCATTTACAAGGATAAATGGTACTGGATTTGTTGTATGTGCTGTAAATGGAGCTCCTGTTTTGTAGTCTTTTAACTGTTCAGCATTTCCGTGGTCAGCACAGATGAACATCTGTCCGTTTACTTCTTTGATCGCTTCTACAGCATCTCCAACGCATTTGTCAACTGCTTCTACGGCTTTGATCGCTGCTTCTTCGATTCCTGTATGTCCTACCATATCGCTGTTTGCAAAGTTCATAATGATCACATCATATTTGTCAGATTTGATTGCCTCTACAAGTTTTGCACCAACTTCTGGAGCACTCATCTCTGGCTGAAGGTCATATGTTGCGACTGCTGGAGATTTTACTAAGATTCTGTCTTCTCCTTCATTTGGTTCTTCAACTCCACCATTAAAGAAGAATGTTACATGAGCGTATTTCTCTGTCTCAGCTAATCTTAGCTGTTTTAATCCGTGTTTTGCAAGGAATTCTCCGAATGTATTCTTAATCTCTACTTTATGGAATGCCACTAATTTGTTAGGGATTGTTACATCATATTCTGTGAAGCATACGAATGTTGTCTTGAAGTATCCGTTTGGACGATCAAAACTGTCAAATTTATCATCACAGATAGAACGTGTGATCTCTCTTGCACGGTCTGGTCTGAAGTTATAGAAGATTACGGAATCATTTTCTTTTAATGTTGCAACTGGTGCACCATTTTCCATGATAACTGTTGGTACTACGAATTCGTCTGTAACGTCTTCTTTATAAGATGCATCGATTGCATCGATTGCATTATCTGCTTCATTTCCCTGTCCCATAACGATTGCATTGTATGCTTTCTGTACACGATCCCAACGATTGTCACGGTCCATTGCATAGTAACGTCCAGAGATAGATGCTACTTTACCTACTCCGATCTCGTCCATCTTTGCTAATAATTCTTCGATAAATCCTTTTCCTGATGTTGGAGCTGTATCACGTCCGTCTAAGAATAAATGAACGTATACATTCTCTAAACCATTTCTCTTAGCCATTTCAAGAACACCATATAAATGTGTATTGTGGCTGTGTACTCCACCATCTGATAATAATCCAAAGCAATGTAATGCAGAATTGTTCTTCTTGCAGTTTTCAATTGCTTCTAACATTGCTTCGTTCTTAAAGAAATCTCCATCCTGGATCTCTTTTGTGATTCTTGTTAATTCCTGATATACGATGCGTCCTGCACCCATATTCATATGTCCTACTTCAGAATTACCCATCTGACCTTCTGGAAGTCCGACTGCCATTCCGGATGCGTTTCCTTTTACGAATGGGTATTCTTTCATTAATTTATCCATTACAGGAGTCTTTGCTTCTGCTACTGCATTTGCTTCTTTGTTTTCGTTTAATCCATATCCATCTAAAATCATCAGGACTGTTGGTTTTTTACTCATTATTTTCTCCTTCATTTCCCAAAAATTAATCTTATTTTATGTCCGTTAATATTATAACGATTTTCTTCTTGAAATTCAACTATTATATGTTTGTATTTATAGACGTACATTCTTATTCGGAGTATAATGGATTCAGATACAATTTTATATAGCTGATATGTTTGTTCATTTTCATTACATATTAGTTTTTACAGATTCGGAGGTGCTTAGTATGCTTCATGAAATTAGTTTTCATTCCTTTAATGATCGTGATGAAGTGCAGGGATGGGTTTATGTACCTGCCTGCAAACCAAAAGGAATTGTACAGGTAATCCATGGATTCGGAGAACATTCTCGCCGTTATTTCCATATGATCGTGAAATTTATGGATGCTGGGTATATCGTTGCGGCAGATGACCATGTTGGCCATGGGAAAACTGCCATGTATAACAACACCTGGGGTGACTGGGGTGATGCTGGTTTCCATACGATGATGGAAGATGAGCATAAGTTAAAAGAGATCGTCAATGAAATGTATCCTGATCTTCCTTATTTTCTATTCGGACATAGCATGGGATCCTTTATTACTCGAGATTTTGCTGCGAAATATGGGGAAGAGCTTGCAGGAATTACAATCTGTGGTACAACCGGACATTTCCGCGGTGCTACAGAAGCTGAAACTGCTCTGTTGGCTGCTGTTGCTGAAGGAAAAGGAAAAGAGTCTGATCCTTCCTTTACAACTGATCTGATGGGGTGGATGTGCGAGCGTTGTGGTAATGTTTCCATTGGAAATGAATGGATCTGTTCTGATCCTTATGTTCAGAAAGATCATGCTGAAGATCCATTTGATGCATTTACAAAACCAACAACCAACCAGTCTCTGCTTTATTTTGTCCAAATGATGAAAGCAATCACTGGTACGGAATGGGCAAGTAAGGTTCCTTCTGATCTTCCAATTTATAATATTGGCGGAGATCAGGATCCTGTTGGTGAATATGGAAAGGGTATCTATGAAGTTTCTAACTGGCTTGTTGATACCGGACATAACGTAAAAACTCGTGTTTATTCTGGATATCGTCATGAGATTCATAATTATGATGATCTGAAGGATGAGGTAGAGGCTGGAATTGTTTCCTTTATGGATTCAGTTTTGAATGAATAATTTTCTCATTATAATTTCGTAAAAGATAAAGGAAATTTTTATATCTTTAAATCATAACAAAAGTACCACAGAAATTTTATACTCCTGTGGTACTTTTTTGTAATTATTTTAATTTATCCAATAATGATGTTCCAATCGTTCCTTCTGGCATCTTGATTCCAAAGTTATCAGTAACTGTTGCTCCGATCACTGCAAAGGTATCTTGCTCTTCTAATTTTCCGCTGCTTTTTAAAGATTTTGAGTATGCAATAAATGGTGTATATTCTCTTGTATGATCTGTTCCTGTATAAGTTGGATCATTTCCATGATCTGCAGTGATGATCAGTAAATCATCTTCTTTTAAAACTTCTAAAAGATTTCCTAAACCAACATCAAATTTTTCAATCTCTTTTGCATACCCAACCGGGTTTCTTCGATGTCCCCAAAGAGTGTCAAAGTCTACCAGATTTGTAAAGCATAATCCGTGGAAATCTTCTTTACATACATCTACGGTCTGCTCCATTCCATGGACAGAACTCTCAGAATGATATGCTTTTGTGATTCCTTCTCCGCAGAATATATCATTGATCTTTCCGACAGAAATCACATCAAATCCCTCATCTTTTAATGCACTCAACGCAGTTCTTGAAAATGGTTTTAAAGCATAATCTCTTCGGTTGCTGGTTCTTACAAATTCACCTTTCTTCTTTCCAACATATGGTCTTGCTATGATTCTTCCGACTTTCCATTCATTTTTCATTGTAAGTTCTCTCGCAATCTCACAGCATCGATAGAGATTGGCAAGATCAAAGGTTTCTTCATTTCCACAGATCTGCATCACGGAATCTGCAGATGTATACACAATCATGGAACCATTTTTGATCTCTTCTTCACCTAATTCATCCAGAATCTGCGTCCCACTGGCACATTTATTTCCTATGACTTTCTTTCCGCATTTTTCTTCTAATTCGCGAATCAATTCTGGTGGAAATCCTGTATCTGTAAAGGTAAGAAATGGTTTCTCAATCTTTAGGCCCATCATCTCCCAATGGCCAGTCATGGTGTCTTTTCCGTTACTGCTTTCTTTTAATCTAGCATAATAGGCCATTGGATTTTTCGCTTCTTCCATTTCTTTGACTGGATGAAGATTCAGCATTCCTAGTTTCTTTAAGTTTGGAATGTTTAAGGTTCCTACTGTATCACAAATATGACCAAAAGTATCTACATCATAATCTCCAAATCTAGCTGCATCCGGCATCTCTCCGATTCCTAAGGAGTCTAAAACGATGACAAAAATTCTTTTATATCTTTCCATATTACATTCCTCCTTTTTCTTTTATTATAGACTGATTTACTAATTCCTTCTAGTATTTTAAAAAGAAAAAATCCCTCGGATATTCAATACCCGAGGGACCCATCATTTAATTAATCAAAATTATTTATAGTTTACGATTTTACCAAAGTCTGGTTTTAATGATGCTCCACCAACTAATCCACCGTCAATATCTGGCTGTGCAAATAATTCTGGTGCACTAGCTGCAGATACAGATCCACCATACTGAATGCGGATTGCTTCTGCTGTAGCTTCATCATATACTTCTGCGATACATGCACGGATTGCTGCGCAAACTTCCTGAGCCTGTTCTGTTGTTGCAACTTTACCAGTTCCAATAGCCCAGATTGGCTCATAAGCGATAACTGCAGTCTTAGCCTGGTCAGCACTTACTCCCTGGAATGCAACCTTGATCTGCTGGCGAACGAAGTCAATTGTAACTCCCTGTTCTCTCTGAGCAAGAGTTTCACCACAGCAAACGATTGGTGTAATTCCATGTTCAAAAGCTTTTAATACTTTTTTGTTAACAGTTTCATCTGTTTCAGCAAAGTATTCTCTTCTTTCAGAATGTCCAAGAATAACATATTTTACTCCAAGATCTGTTAACATATTAGGAGCGATTTCTCCTGTGTAAGCTCCACTTTCTTCAAAGTACATATTCTCAGCACCGATTGCAATATTGCTTCCTTTAGCAGCTTCGATTGCTGCTGGAATGTCGATTGCTGGTACACAGAATACTACATCAGAAGTTTCACTTGCTACTAATGGTTTTAATTCTTCGATTAATGCTTTTGCCTCGCTAGGAGTTTTGTTCATTTTCCAGTTTCCTGCTACGATTGTTTTACGCATAAGACTTATATCCTTCTTTCTTGATATATTGTTTAAAAATTATTTAAAAAATTTAATATCTACAACGATTATTTATCGTCGGCTGCTACTACACCTGGAAGGTCTTTTCCTTCTAAGAATTCAAGAGAAGCTCCACCACCTGTAGAGATGTGTGTCATCTTGTCTGCGAATCCTAACTGGTTAACAGCTGCTGCAGAGTCTCCTCCACCGATAATTGTTGTTGCATCTGTATCAGCTAAAGCCTGAGCAACGGCAATTGTTCCTTTTGCAAGGATAGGATTTTCAAATACTCCCATTGGTCCGTTCCATACAACTGTTTTAGCAGATTTTACTGCTTCTGCGAATTTTTCGCATGTAGCTGTACCGATATCAAGACCTTCTTTATCTGCTGGAATTGCATCAAATGGTACTACAGATACTTCGATCTCAGCATCGATTGGATTAGGGAATCCATCTGCCACTGTTGTATCGATTGGAAGATATAAATTCTTTCCTAATTTCTCTGCTTTTGCCATCATTTCTTTACAGTAGTCGATCTTTTCATCGTCTACTAATGAATTACCAACTTCATAACCCTGTGCTTTTAAGAATGTATAAGCCATTCCTCCACCGATGATCAGTGTATCACATTTTTCAAGTAAGTTATCAATTACTTTTAATTTGTCAGCAACTTTCGCTCCACCTAAGATGGCTACCATAGGTCTTTCTGGATTATTAACCGCATTTCCTAAGAAATCGATCTCTTTCTGCATTAAATATCCTACAACGGCTGTATCAACATATTCTGTTACACCAACGTTTGAGCAGTGTGCTCTATGAGCTGTACCGAATGCATCGTTTACAAATACATCACAAAGATCTGCAAGTTCTTTACTGAATGCTTCACCATTTTTAGTTTCTTCTGCTCTGTAACGAGTATTCTGAAGAAGTACTACTTCTCCATCTTTCATAGCAGCTACTGCTGCTTTTGCATTATCTCCGACAACATTGTCATCTGCTGCAAATTTAACTTCCTGTCCTAACAGTTCGCTTAAGCGTACTGCTACTGGTGCTAAAGATAATTCCGGTTTTGGTTCTCCTTTAGGTTTACCTAAATGAGAGCAAAGGATTACTTTTCCACCATCAGCAATCAGTTTCTTGATTGTTGGAAGTGCTGCTACCAGACGATTTTCATCTGTAATCTGTCCGTCTTTTAAAGGTACGTTAAAGTCACAACGTACTAGGACTCTCTTTCCAGCTACATTAATGTCATCTACAGATTTTTTGTTTAACATGTTTCGTTTTTCCTCCTAAGATTGTATGCCATAAGGCATCTCTTATTTAATTAGGGCTTTTAGTTTTAATTTAAAAATAGGGCCCGGTCCCCAAAGACCGGACCCTTGTTTGAGTCTTATCACACTGTATAATTAATTACAGGCCTATCCTCATTCAAATATCAAATTAAGCTAATTCAGCAAAGTATTTGATTGTTCTTACCATCTGGCTTGTGTAAGAGTTCTCGTTGTCATACCATGAAACAACCTGTACTTCATACAGATCATCAGCGATCTTGGAAACCATGGTCTGAGTTGCATCGAACAGAGAACCATATCTCATACCAACGATATCGCTGGATACGATTTCATCTGTGTTGTATCCGAAGGACTCTGTAGAAGCTGCTTTCATAGCTGCGTTGATTTCATCAACTGTTACATGTCCTTTTACAACTGCTGTAAGGATTGTTGTAGATCCTGTAGGTGTTGGTACACGCTGAGCAGATCCGATTAACTTTCCGTTCAGTTCTGGGATAACAAGTCCGATTGCTTTTGCAGCACCTGTGCTGTTAGGTACGATGTTAACTGCAGCTGCACGAGATCTTCTGAGGTCACCTTTTCTCTGTGGTCCGTCAAGAGTCATCTGATCTCCTGTGTAAGCGTGAATTGTGCACATGATACCGGACTCGATCGGCATGTAGTCGTTCAGAGCCTTTGCCATCGGTGCCAGGCAGTTGGTTGTGCAACTGGCGTTAGAGACAACGTTCATAGATGGATCGTAGGTGTCTTCGTTGACGCCCATGACGATCATTGGCGCGTCGCTGGATGGTGCAGTGATGACGACTTTTTTGGCGCCGGTTTCAAGATGGACGGACGCCGTTTCAATGGTTTTGAACTTGCCGGTAGAATCGATGACGATGTCGGCGCCGACTTCGCCCCATTTGAGATTTTTAGGGTCGCGGTCGGAGAAGAGGGTGATGCGCTGGCCATCAACGATGAGCACGCCGTCTTCATAAGAAACGTCCCCCTTGAAGATGCCATGGGTGGAATCATATTCGAAGAGACGCGCTGTCCCTTCAGCGTCTGAGGTGGAATTGATAGCGACCAGTTCCACATCAGGGTCCATCACAGCGATGCGTGCAACCAAGCGGCCAATGCGGCCAAATCCGTTAATACCAATTTTAATAGACATGATATCCTCCTTATAAAAAAGAAAGCGTTTATTCTCTTATAAGATACTCCATTTTGACTAAAAAATAAAGAAAAAGTCCTCATTATCCGGCGTGTTTTGTAAAAAATGTGGAAAAAATCCGCCTGGAAAAAGAAATTTACAAATTCTGCACAAAATCGACAAAAAAACC
>OLRV01003210.1_pt1 | contig 11672 bp, 4 predicted proteins | sample 1672421 | NCBI WGS metagenome assembly OLRV01 (sample SAMEA3136684, study PRJEB25190) | human gut metagenome | biome: human gut; feature: human-associated habitat; material: faeces | place: Austria | collected 2013
GCACTGCCAGGCAGGCAATTTCATCACAATGGGTTTCCACGCTGGACAGCGCGGGCGACAGCTTGTCACACAAGGCCGAATTATCCTTGCCAATCACGCCAAGATCAGCTCCAACGCGCAATCCCGCGCGCCGCGCCGCTTCATACACACTGGCCGCAACCGTATCATTAAAACAAGTCAGCGCATCGGGGCGGTTGGGATGGGACAGCATGCGCGCCACCTGCTCGATAAAGATTTCGTCCGTTGCGTGCATTTGCAGCGTCCAGGCCGGATCGATGGGCAAATTCAGCATTCGCAGCGCCGCCGCCAGCCCCATATTGGGCATGCCGGGCTGCGCGCTGATGTGATTGCACACATAGCCGATGCGCCGATACCCCTGGTTGTACAGATGCTGCACGGATAGGGTGCTGACGCTGATATCGTTGTACTGAATCACCGGCGCGTCGTACTCGGATTTGGGCTTGGACAGCAGCCACACCACCGGCACGCGCGCGGCATGCAAAAGCGCCGCCATATCCCGGCCATCCGAGCCGTCGGGGGCCATGGTCAATACGCCCGCGCAGTTGCTGTTGACCAGCCGGCGCAAATGGCTCATCTGCTTGCGATCGTTATGATCCGTTACGCAGCACACCACGTTCAACCCATGGCGCGCAGCTTCCTCTACCGCGCCTTTTTCCAATTGCGGCGATATGTTAATGTAATGCCGTAGGTAGGCAGCACCAGGCCGATAGTGCGGCGCGTCAGTCCGCCGCCCATCACAATATTGGCCGCGGGATCCGCCACATAGGTGCCCGCCCCGCGCAGGGCATATAGATATCCTTCGTTTCCATGAGAATTTCGATTTTGCGGCACAGGAGCTTATCGCGGCGCTGCCAGTTGACGGGGCCGATTTCGTAGAGCCAGTCCGGCAGGGCTTCCGTTCTCCCCGGTACGGCGCGCATCATTTCGTAAAAGCGGCCGTCGTCGATGACCAACCGTTCGTCTTCGATGTGCCAGCCCTGTTCGTAGAGGTAGCGGCGCAGGACGCCGGCTTCGCTCTGGGGCTGAAGGACGGCAAAGGACAGGGACTGCCAGACGTCGTACGAGGCCGAGAGGATCTTGACCATCAGCGGGCCGCCCATGCCGCAGATGACGGCACCGTCGGCTTCCCCTTTTTGGACGCACGTCAAGCCGTCGCCGAGGCGGCAGTCGATGCGGTCTGCAAGGCCTGCGCCGCGGACGTGGGAGACCGCCGCTGCCAGGGGACCCGGCACGATGTCGGCGGCGATAGCCGACGGGCAGCGCCCGCTTTCACAGACCGCCACGGGGATATAGGCATGATCCGTCCCGATATCGGCAATGACCGAACCGGGCGGAATCAAAGAAACAGCCGCTTCCAAGCGGGCCGTCAATTTCATTGATACCACTTCCTTTTCGTTTGGTTCCTGTCTATTATAGCAGAAAAAAGGGGCCGTCGCATTAAGCGACGAGCCCCTTTTGTGGTTCGTTTGTCGAAGATCCGTACAAATACAGGATTGCCCTTCTCTGCTTTCCTCTATCCTCACTTTGTCAAGGCGATGATGGTGGCTACGGCGGCTACGCCCATGGCGATGTTGGCCTTGCGGTTGGCTTTGTCGACGTCTTTCTGGGCCTGGGATTTATGGTCTTTTTCCCAGCGGCGCTGGTCTTTCTGCCAATCCCGGTCATCGCGGCGGTCATGGCGGTCGTTATCGTGGCGGTCCCACTGTCTGTCGCGCTGTTCCCAGCGCTGCGGATAGTCCCTGGGGCCTGCGGCCTGGGCCGTAATGGCGGCACCGCTGAAGGTCATCAAGGTGACGACCAGGACGAGCATCATGCGTACTATATTATTGAACTTTTTCATAAGTATCATCCTCCTTCATTGGATGACCTTATTATAGTCAGCGCCTGTCACGATTGCGTCACAAGGCCATTTCACCTGGGCTACAAATCGGAGGATTTTTGGTATACCGACCAGGTCCCCTTCTGCGTGCGCCACTGCCAGTTCCCCGGCACGTCCTGGAGGAAGCGGGCTTCGTCGCGGTCGCGGACGACGGCCAGGACTTTTTGGTGATTCGCTACGTCTTCGATGGCCATGAAGGGCATGACGTTCTTGGCATTCCAGCTGATGCCGCCGGGCAGCATGCGGGCGATGTCCTTGCCTTCGGCGAGGCGGTAAGCCGGATGACCGGAATAATAGGTCAGGGACACGGGGTAGCGGCCGCCGTAGGTGACGACTGTCGTTTCACTGTCGGCCAGGCCGCTGACGAACTGGGCAGCTTCATAGGCAGAGGCCTGGCGGCACTGGGGTACGATGGCCGTGCAGGTGACGGCGACGTAGATGGCGAGGACGATGCCGGCCATGTTGAGGACCAGGCGGTCATGTTTTTTCAGATACGAAGCAAAGCCGATGGCGATAGGAATCATGTACGGGAAGGTATAGGTCATGTATTTCGTGGCCATGAGCTGATAGGTAACGAAAATCGTCGCTGCCCAGACGATAAGGAACTGGGCCTTCATGGAAAATACCAGCAGATGGATGCGTTTTTCCCGGAAAACCGTAAGGACTTTGCGGCTCATGCCGTATTCATGCCAGGCCAGGGGCAGCGTGAAGACCCAGGGCACGAAGCCTGCCAGGAAGATGGCGCTGTAATAGTACCAGACGTTATATTGGGGATGTTCCGAAACCGTCGCCCGCAGAATGTTGTGGACGCCGATGAACTGGCTGACAAAGTCGCTGCCGTGCAGGGCATACATCGGGCCGTACCAGAGCAGGGTAATGGCCAAAAAGAGAAGCATCCCGGAAATGAGCTTGATGTGCAGGAGCGCTTTCAGGTCGCGGCGCCAAAAGAGGAACAGGAGGATGATCAGGCCCGGCTGCAGGAGGCCGATAGGCCCTTTGGTCAGGACCGAAAGGCCCGCAAAGGCATAGGCCAGATAGTACCAGCGCGGCTTCTTTTCACTGTAGGCGATGAAAAAGCAGATCAGGCAGGCCGAATAGAAGACGAAGAGGGTCATATCCAGCTCATCGATTTCCTCGTCGGAGAGCGTCTCCTTCGCCTCGTCGATGGCCTCAAGCTGCGCCTTGACTTCTTCGGCGTTATCTTCAGTGATTTCTTCTGCGTTCGGTAAACCGTCGATCATGGCCTGTACCTGATCTGCGGCACTCAGCTCTATGGAACCATTCGGATCATCGGCTCTCTCGGTGCTGCCGTTTTCGCCGGTTCTGTCCTCAACAGGGATGTATTGACCGCAGTTCTGCGGTATGGCTTTCTCCGCTCCACAGACAGGGCATTCCTTGTTCATGTTGTCCGTCGTGCAGGCCGTTTCACAGCTGCAAACGGGCGGGGTTTCCGTGCTTTCCTCCGCAAAAGCCGCTGTCGGCATAAGGCACAGCAGCATACACAGGGCAAGCAGGGTGCTTACGATTTGCTTTTTCATCTTGTCTCCTTCGCTCTTTGCTGTCCGCTGACAGCACCACACTAATTATATAAATTATGGGGGTGAACTGCTCGAATTGTCAAGTGCTTTTTTTCGGGAGAATATATCGTAAAGCCGAAGATAAGCGTGCCGCACGACCCCTTCAAAAGGACCAAATCTCATACTTTGGGATGATTTACTTTTCCCCTTCGGATGGTATAATTTAACTATTATAGTATGGCATTTCCCCGTCCTTCACCCAAAAGGAGTTAAAATTGAACGGAAATATTCTGATAAAGCCATCTGTGCAGCAAAAATTTGACAGCGTTATGCAAAGCGGCCGCATCCTTTTTTTCAGTGCGCCCTGCGGCTTTGGCAAAACGGCGCTGGCCAATGCGCTGCTGCGCGGGCATCGGACGCTGCGGCTGTGTGCCGATGCGCCGGATTTTACGCTCCGCACACTGCCGAAAAACTGGGATGTCCTTTTGATCGACGACTTTCAGCTTTTGCAGGAACAGGAAACCTCGCAGACGCTCTGTGAGCTGATCCGTGCCAACCCGGCACGCCGGTTTGTGTTCCTCTCCCGCGGGGTGCCGCCGTCGTACTTGACGGCCTTCCAGTACACGGGTCTTATGACCACGCTGGAGCCGGACGACCTTCTTTTTGACCGCGAGGATATACGCGGCTTTTTTGCCGCCCGCAAGGCAGCCGTGACGGAAAGCGAAATCAACGGCATCCTGAAAGAATCCATCGGCTACCCGCTGGGCGTCGCCGTTACGGCGCGGTGTATGTCCGGCGGCAAGCCGTTCGCCCCGGAAATCGTAGCGCAGGCTTACCGGGAGGTGTTCAACTACTTCGAGGATGCCATCTATCGCCGGTTCGATCTTCCTATGCGGCATTTTTTGCTGGATCTTGCCCCCTTTGAGCGCTTTGATCTGGAAATGGCGCGAATGGTCAGCGGCGACCCCCGCGCCGGGAATCTGCTGGACTGGTTGCTGCACAACACAACGATGCTGCGTTGTGACGATGTGCGGCACTTCCACTTCTGGCCGCAGTTCCGCGCCTTCCTTCTCTGGGAGATGGAGAAAGAATGCAGCGAGGAAAAGCGCCGCGCCGTTTTCAGCCGCGGGGCGCTTTACTACGAGCTGAAAGAGGATTATGCCCACGCGCTGGAATGCTACACCAAAAGCGGGGATCACGCCAAAATATCCGAGCTGCTGATCCGCAATTCCGAGCAGCACCCCGGCATGGGGCATTACAGCGAGATGGAAAAGTATTACCGCGCTCTGCCGGAAAGCGAAATTTTGGCTTCGCCTTCCCTGATGCAGGGAATGAGTATGCTTTGCGCCTTGGCAATGGACTATGAAGGCTCGGAACGGTGGTATGGGGCGCTAAAGAACTTTGCCGACTGCCGCAAAAAACAGGACCCTGCCGCCAGACAGGCTCGCAGCCGCCTTGCATGGCTGGATATTTCGCTGCCGCAGCGCGGTGTGGAGGGGCTGATAAAAACATTCCCGGCCGTGTTCCGGCTGCTGACCGATAAAGAAATAACGCTGCCGCCTTTTTCCGTGACCAGTACCTTGCCCAGCATTATGAACGGCGGCAAGGATTTTTCAGAGTGGAGCAAAAAGGACGATCTTTTGTATCGGACGCTTTGCACCCCGGTAGAGGCCGTGCTGAAAAAAGACGGCGTGGGGCTGGCGGACTGCGCCGTTGCCGAAAGCAAATTTGAAAAGGGCGAAAACATCACCGAGCGTATGCTTGCGCTTATCCCGCAGGTGAGTGAGATTCAGCAAAAGGGAACGCCGGATATAGAGTTTGCCGTGAACGGGTTGCTGGCACGCTGCCAGCTGTCCAAGGGGCAGGCGGCAGATGCCCGCCGCACAATCGAAACGCTGCGTGCCCGGTTTGAAACGCAGGGGCTGACCCGCTTTTTGCCGAATATAGACGCGATGCTCTGCCGGATGGCCCTGCACTGTGACGACCAGGACAGTGCCGACGAGTGGTACCGCACAAAAGCCCCCCGCGACCCCATGCACCTGAACGTAATGAAGCGGTATCAATACCTGACGCAAGCCATGGTTGAAATTGCACAGAACCGCCCGGACGCCGCCCTGCTGACGCTTTCGCCGCTGGAACGCTACATACAGGGCTGCGGGCGGCATATTGACGGCATCCACCTGAACATTCTGTGCGCCCTTGCCCTGTACCGGAAAAAGGACAACGCATGGCGGGCGCGGCTTATGGCCGCGCTGGATACGGCGGCAGAGTACAGCTTTATCACGCCCGTCAGCGTGTACAGCGCCGCCGTGCTGCCCCTTTTGGAAAAGCTGAACCGGAACGATGATACAAAATGGTACAAGCGCCTTATGGCCGCCGTGCGGACACAGGCGACCTATTATCCGCACTTTCTCGCCCCGCGCATGGCGGCGGCGGAGGAGCTTACCCCTACGGAATTACAGATACTGCACTTGATTTGCGCGGACAAAAGCAATGCCGAGATCGCGCAGATCATGAATATAAAGCTGCCCACGGTAAAGACCCATGTGAGCCATGTTTTAGAAAAACTGGATGTAAAGCGGCGCAGCGAAGCCAAAACCGCAGCCAAAAAGCTGTGGCTTATTTCCAACCACTGATGTCAAACGGAGGAAAACTTGATGAAAAAACGTGTATTGAGCCTGTTTCTGGCGATCACCCTCTGCCTGACCCTGACCCCCACCGGGGCGCTGGCAGCAGAGGGACAGCCGCCGGAACAGACGGTCGTTGTGACGCAGGAAACGGAACCCCCGACGCCTGCGCCGCAAAAAGAGGAACCGACCGCCCCTGCGGAAAACGGCGCGGATGAGAATGCCCCGCCCGCGAACCCCGAAGAAAACCCGACAGAGGATGCGCCTGCGGCTCCCGAAAAGAATCCCGCAGACGAAGAACCCGGCAAAGAACCCGCTGCTGCAACGAGGAGAGACGAATCGAAAGCAGACGGCAGCCCGTCTGACGACGATGCGGCCAAGGTTCAGAACCAGCTTGTCATGGCCGCTGCCGCCGTGCAGAATGAGCCGACTATGGAGAGGAAAAACGAACTCCCCGCCCTTAACAATGCGGGGCAGGACGCCGCAGAGGGTGAGAACGGCGAAGCGGGCGACACATCTATTTCCGAAGAAGACACGCGGACGGAGATTTCGTGCACAATGAAACCTTCTTCCATTCAGCGCGGCTATGACGGCACAACGGACGGCGGCAAGATTTCAATCGACTTGGGGTTTACAGACGGCACAAATACGTTTGAACTCAAAGAAGGAACGGGCTTTACCGCCAAGAAGACGTTCGATTCCGCGGACGCGGGACGGCATACCGTCACTGTGGAAATCGCGCTAATCGGTGATGCCGCGGCAAAGTACAAGCTCAAGGCGGGCGAAGAAACGTTTACGATCGGCGGCTACATCGACAAGGCCTATCCCGAGCTGACCGTGTCTATTTCCAAGACGGCTTGCACGGCGGGCGAAAAGATTCTGCCGCTGCTGTCTGTCGAGGGTGCGCCGGAGGGTGCTGCGGTGACATATTACTATACGCAGTACAAACCAATAGCTGGATCTTCGGAGTACGAGGGCAGCGAAGCCATGCCCAAGATCGACGAAAACACTGCAATCAGCGAGCCCGGCACATATTACGTCTATGCCAAGACCGGTGAAACCAAGAACTACGAAGAGGAACGGTCAGCAACCGTGGAACTCACGGTCAACGAGCCTGTCGTTGAGGCCGCTTCGGTAACAAAAGCGGACGGCACGGATGGCGGTACATACAAAACTCTCCCTGCGGCGCTGGACGCGGCGCAGAACGGCGACACCGTCAAGCTGCTGGCAGACCATGTGACAGATGCAGACGCCCTCAATGCGCTCGGTGAAAATTTTACGTTTGAACAGTATGCTTCCATCGTACCCGTTGTCACCAAAACCTTGACGCTCGATCTGAACCACAAGACGGTCGACTACCTCGAGGTTGGATTCACAGAGACTAACGAGGAAACGCAGAAAAAAGAAACTCTCGAGACAGGCAACCTGACTGTTACAGGCGAGGCCGCTTACGGCAGAATTTTAAATCTCCTGTTCATGGCCGGCACGCTGAACATCCGGAGCGGCGAGATCGGCGGCATATTAGTGGATGATAACGGGGTCGAATCCCCCGGTGGGGGACTTGTCTGCGACGTGAACAGCGGCAGCGTGACCATCAGCGGCGGCACGGTGCTTGGCCTCACCGTATTGGAGGGTGCAGCCGTCACCGTCAACGGCGGCTCAGCGCATGCGGGTGAATGGGTTGTCGCTTCCGGCGCTACGCTGAACATTACGGACGGCACGTTTGGCGATGTGCAGTTCACGCACAACGGAACCATCGCCATCAGCGGCGGCACGTTCCAAAGCATTAAGAGCTACATCGCAGAAGAGTTGCAGCCGCTCATGTCCCTGTTGGATACGCAGAAGGTGCACGCTTTCTACAAGGGCGACGACGTGCAGGACGGCAATGCAACGGAGCTGGCCGACGTAACCGTCAAGGAACACACCCACAGCTCTGAAAACGGCAAGTGCGACTGCGGCGCGTCGTATGTCGCCAGTGTGACGACGAGCAACGGCGTAACCAACAACTACACCTCGCTCGACGATGCACTGGACGCGGCGCAGAACGGCGATACCGTCACACTGCTAAGCGACGTAGACCTGGGCGAGACATACGTGACCATCGACAAGAGCATCACCTTCGATCTGGGCGGCAAAACGCTGTCCAGCTCCAAAGCGTGGTTATCTTACGGCGTTCTGCTGGTCAAAGATGCCACCGTAACGGTGAAGAACGGTACAGTAAAAGCCACAGGAATCGGCAGCTGCGCCATCCGCGCGTACAGATCCGGTGCGAGCATGACGCTGGAAGACGTGACCGCCACAGTAACGAGCGATAAAAGCAGTGTGACGGTGGGCGACTTCGGCTCGGCTGTCATCAAAAGCGGCGACTATCAGGGACTGTACGTAGGTGCAAAAAGTCAAGTCACACTGGAAGGCGGTACGTTCCGCCCCTACATGGATAACATAACAAACGAGAATGTCAAAAGCATTTTCTGGAAGGTGAACGAGACCACCGACGCCACCAGCCGCGACTGCATGGAACTTCTGGGAGATGGCTGTGTCTATGTGGATGAGAACAGAACACAGGTGCGCACCGGCGGCGGCTTCAACACGGTCGTGACCGTTCAGCAGGGTACGGCCATAGATGCGCCGGTTGCAAAGATCGGAAATGTGGAATACGCTTCTCTGTCGAAGGCGATCAATGCTGTTCAGAACGGTGGAACCATCACGCTGCTGGATGATCTGGATTTGGGCAGCGGCGCGGTGCTGCAGGTTGGTTCTTCCAAAAAGGACTTCACCATTGATCTGGACAACCATACCCTGAGTGCCGACGGCGACTGCCTGATCATGCTGCACAACGGAAGCCAGCTGACGCTGAAAAATGGAACGCTGGATGGCAGCAGATGCACGAGCTATGGGGGTGTTCTTTACATCTCCTCCAATAGCGGCCCGAAGCTGACACTGGAAAATGTGACCGCAAAGAGCGGATCTGTAGCGGATTTCTTGAATGATCAACGGTCTGTCTTGCTGGCATATGTGACCTATGGCACGGTGGTGTTTGACGGCGGCACGTACACCGGCGGCGTGCTGTTAGAAACAGATGGCAACGCCGTGCTGAAAAGTGGTACGTTCCAGAAGGGCACTAACGACTACAGCATCAAAACAGAGGATAGCGGCAAGCATCTTTCCGACTATCTGGACGATGACAGCCAGTTTTGGAATGATAACACCCCGCTCGACCTGAGCAACGAGACCCAAACAGCAGACAAAGTGACCGTGCGCCCGTGCGAGCACAAGTGGGAAAACGGCAAATGCACCGTCTGCCAGAAGGTCTGCGATCAAGGCTCGACGGATGGAAAATCCATGACGGAGGATCCCTGCCCCACCTGTGGGATGAAAGCCGCAGCACAGGTCGATATCACCGGTTCGGACGCAAAGTATTTCCCGAGCTTCACCGATGCGCTCGTTTACGCGACCAAAAACAACGGCTGCACGCTCAAGCTGCTGGCGGACGTGACCGGAACGACAGTGATGATCAATAATCCGTTCATCTTTGATCTGAACGGTCACAGCGTCTATGCACTGAGCGTGGATGCCAAAGCGACAATCAAGGACTCCGGTACGACGAAGGGCAGAATTGGTAAGGTGACGGTTTCCAATGAAAAGGTGACCGATCTGACCCTCGGTAGTCTGCTGGAGGAGGGCTATGCCTTCAAGTACGGAAACGGTTACTGGGCGAATGACAGTTACCTCCAAACAACAGAGGGGTCGTTTGTCACCGTTGAGAAGGCTCCTATCCAGAGCGTCAATGTGTACGCAAAGGACAAGAACAATCAGGAAATCTTGACCATAGCATATGGTGCGACGGGAGAGGTAACACTGGTCTCAAGCTGCAAACTGAGCGAAACGAGCGGAGAAAACCTCAGCTGCGCGTGGTATAAACTTACGGACGATACGGCAATCCCCCCGCTGGAAGGGGCGGCGGGCACGAGTTATAAGTTACCCGCCGATCTTCCTGCCGGGACGTACACCTACCGCGTCACCTTCACCAGCGACTACTATTCCAAGAGCGCCGAGATCACCATCACCGTTACGCCAATCAGCCTTGTGGGCGCGACGGTCACAGTCAGTAACCTGACCTACAACGGCAACCCACAGGAGCCGACGGTCACGGTCAAGCTCGGTGATGAAACGCTGAGTAGAGATAACGACTACACCGTGCAGGTCACCAAGCAGACCGACGCGGGCCGCTACAAGTTGACCATCAAGGGTGGGGGCAACTATTCCGGCGAGATCAAAGACGTGGAGTGGAAGATCGAGCCGATGAAGATCGACAGCGTCATGGTTTCCTCAGGCATTTTCAAGGTCTATGACGGCACGGCGGAAATCAATATGACCGCTGAGGAATGGGCAAAGGTCCTGACATTTAAGACGCTTTCTGCTTCTGACGTCGTCGATGTTCCGAGTGAAGCCTACACCATTTCGGATGCGTACTTTGTTGAGAAGAGCGGTGAAGAAACCATCCATTCGCCGGATGCCGGTGAAAAGTATGGGATCACCTTTAAGATAGCGCTTAAGAGCAGCAACTATGTGCTTCAAAACTACTATGACGAAGAACCGGCTGCGACGAAGGAGATCACACAATCCGGCGGCGCAAACTTCACCATCACGCAAGCCACTGTGACCTCACCGGACGAGATCACGCAGTATGTTTACAACGATCTGGCAAAGACCTACACGCTCGATCTGGCCGCGCTCCTGCCGGAGCTGTCTGAGGGCTGCGAGTATGGCGATATCCAGTATCAAGGGCACAATTACAATTTTACGGATAATGCCTACCTCGACGGCAACGACGCTGTATCCGTGTCAAAGGAAGGCGTTCTGACCCTGAGCACCGTGGCCGCAAGCACGGCAAAGGTTGGCGACCAAATCGGTACGATAACCGTCCCGGTTGTGACCACGAACTATCAGAAGTTCGAGTTTACCATCAAGGTCTACATTAGCGAAAGGATCCCCCCCAATGCATCGGGCGTCACCGTCAGCGCGTCGGATATCACCTACGGCCAGATGCTGAACGAAAGTAAGCTTACGGCCACCGGCACGATGAAACACCCCGGCACCGGAGAAGAGGTCAAGGGCACGTTCGCGTGGAAAAATGGCACAGTCAAGCCAGACGCAAGCGACAGCTATGAAGCCGAATGGACGTTCACCCCGGCTAAGGGCTACGAGGAATACGCCCCCACGACCGGCGAAGTGGCCGTCAAAGTGAACCCCAAGAGCATCGAAGGTGCAAAAGTCGCACTGGGCGATAGCCTGACTTACAAGGGCAGTGAGCAAACGCAGGCCGTCACCTCTGTTAAACTGGATGAAACGACCCTGACCGCTGGCACAGACTACACCATATCCGGCAACACCGGCAAGGATGCCAAGGGCTACGAGCTGACCATCTCCGGCACGGGCAACTACACCGGCGAAGTCAAGCAGGCGTACACCATCGCACGCAAGGCGGTGACGGCTACTGTAACTGTCACTGGCAGCTACACTTACACTGGCAAGGCTATTGAACCGACGTTCACCGTCGAGGATGAAGGTACGACCATCCCCGCAAGCGAATACACGGTTTCTTATGAGAACAACACCAACGCAGGC
>OLRV01003212.1_pt1 | contig 11671 bp, 8 predicted proteins | sample 1672421 | NCBI WGS metagenome assembly OLRV01 (sample SAMEA3136684, study PRJEB25190) | human gut metagenome | biome: human gut; feature: human-associated habitat; material: faeces | place: Austria | collected 2013
AATGGAAAAGTGACAGAACTTGTCCATTTTAGGGAGGTGCAAAATCCCCACCGAGGGGGTGCAAATGCACCCCCTTCTCTTTTGTCCTAAAGACAGCATGACACGAACTTAATCGTGTTGCTGGAAGCACCTGACTTTAGTCGGGTGAGGGTTCACTAACAACCGGCCCCTAATCTAAAAGTAACGAAGTATCAACTGACCAAACAACTGCCTAAACTCAAAAAGGAGCGGCTCATATCTTCCGATATCAGCTGCTAAAGCGGGCAGAATCGCATTGACGGAGAGGTCAGAATATGCTAAAATGATACTAATTTCATAAGAACACCGCTTCTGTCACCGGACAGGAGAAATGGGGTGTCTGGGAGTTGTCGTAGGTACGGTATGGTTGCATGCTATAAGACAATTCCTGGGCACCCCTGTTTTTTTAGGAGGGATTATCATGATTCAAATGCATATGCAGCAGGGGCTTTCACAGGATGCCCGGATTATCCGGCAGGAGGTATTTGTAGAAGAACAGGGATTTCACCATGAATTTGATGAAATCGACCCAAAGGCCTGGCATCTGGTATTATATGAAAATGAGCAGGCCGCTGGCTGCTGCCGTTTCTTTTCATCTGACCAGACGGGAGTGTATATCCTGGGGCGATTGGCCGTGCGGAAGTCCTTCCGGGGCAGGCAGTACGGGGAGCAACTGGTACGAGAAGTGGAAGCATGGTTGTGCGGTCGCCAGGTGAAACGGCTGGCCCTGTCAGCTCAGGTCCGAGTACGTCCATTTTATGAAAAATTGGGGTTTACCGCATCGGGTGATGAATATCTGGATGAGTATTGTCCTCACATCCATATGGAAAAGGAGCTGAGAGAATGAGTCTGACCTACTGGATTCCTTTTTTCATCGTCATCCTTGGCAACATAGGCTATCATGTGGTAGCAAAGGCGACTCCGGTGTCGGCCCCGCCTTTTCTGGCCCTCAGCGTGACTTATCTAGTCAGTTTTCTCCTGTGTGCTGCTGCTTACGTGGTGACCGGACCTTCTCTGCGGCAGGATCTGTCGGCCTTAAACTGGGCGAGCGCTGCCTGGGGACTGACGCTGGTCGCCGTCGAATTTGGCTACATCCTATTATACCGGGCTGGCTGGAAAATCAGCATGGCCTCTCTCCTGGCCAATGTCAGCGTAGCGCTTCTTTTGGCAGGAATAGGCCTTCTGCTGTATAAAGACGTCTTGCTGCCCCGACAAATCATCGGCATCATCCTGTGCCTAATCGGTGTTTTTTTCCTGAGACCATAAAAAGATAGAACTAGGACATTGTTAATCCTTTGCCTGGAGACAATGCGGTGGAATGACAGGAATCCGAAAAAGATGGTATAATGAAATAACTTGGTCGCTGACCGACTAAGATAGCGATATAAACCAGTTTTTCGAGGGTGCCAAGGTCTTGTGTATAATAGAGAGAAAAAGCTTTACAGGGAGTAGCGGAAATCCTTAACAGCATCACCCTGCTGAAGGAACGGCTCACTGACATAGAAGCAATGGAAGAGGAACGGGACAGGCTTAGCACGGACTTGAACCTGCTGGCAGATAAGGTACAGCAGGCTCATAGCCGAGAACGCCAGGGTTGCGCAGAACCAGGATGATTATGACCGGAACTACAACGAACTGGTCAGCCGGTATGAAGCGGCGAAGACGCAGTACGACAAGACCTGTGAAGCCATCCAGTACCGCAAGGCCCGGAGCCGCCAGATGGACAGCTTCATCAAGATAGCTTCTCATTATGAGGAGGACACTGTTTATTATAGGCCCGAAGAGATAGACTTGAAAAGAGGAATGCGTGTATGTATCCACGGTGGCAAGTTCGATAACGTGAAGGGCATGTTTGTGCGGGTGCAGGGCAAGAGAAACCGTAGGGTGGTTGTCCTATTGGAGGGTGTCATGGCCGTTTCCGCTGAGGTGCACCCCGATCTGATTGAAGTTCTTTCCTAAAACCGCTGGCTTTTACGGGACTTCGCAAAAATCACGATAAAAATTAATTGAAATTACAAATTAGAAATAATATAAACTGTACAGATATAAATATGAAGAATCGATTTTTGATTTATCTCTTTGCGATAGTGTTGTTTACATCCTGTCACACTTCGAAGGAGATTCTTTACTTTCAAGACATTGCTGTGAATCAGCCTGAAGCGATTGTGGGTGCAAGAGACATCACCGTGCAGCCCAAGGACCAAATTTCCATCATGGTATCCAGTAAAGACCCGCAGTTGGCAGCGTTGTTCAACCTGACACGTGTCCAGTATCGGGCAGGAACTGCCGATTTACGTAGTAGCAACAATAATGGTGAAATATCCGGTTACACGCTCGATGACAAGGGAAACATAGACTTTCCGGTCATTGGTACGCTTCATATTGCCGGTATGACCAAAAGCCAGATTGCCGCCCTTATCAAGAAACGGCTGATGGAAGAGGACTTGGTGAAAGATCCGGTAGTGACCGTAGAGTTCATGAATCTCTATTTCTCCGTGTTAGGTGAGGTAAAAACCCCCGGCAAGTACAACATAACCAAAGACCAGATCACTTTGCTTGAAGCCATCAGCATGGCGGGCGACTTGACCATTACCGGTAAACGTGATGCTATCTTTGTCATCCGCGAGGAAAACGGTGAGCGTGTCACCCACTGGGTAGATCTTCGTAGTAAGGACATTTTTAAATCTCCGGTCTACTATTTGAAGCAAAACGATGTGATTTATGTGCAGCCCAATAAGATGCGTGCCGGTCAGAGCACCATCAACGAGAATAACGTGAAGTCCGTATCGCTATGGATCAGCGTCGCTTCATTCCTCACTTCGTTGGGTGTGCTAATATTCAAGTAACCATCAGAAAAGGAATCACTTTATATTTTTATAATATGACAGAAAAGAAAACAACCGCCAGCAAGCCTGCTGACGACTTCATACGCATACAAGACCTGTGGGGGATTTTCATGCCCCGGTGGCACTGGTTTGCCCTCTCCCTGTTCGTAACCCTGGCGACAGCCGCCTTGTACCTGCTGGGCACCCCGAACATTTACACCCGTACCGCTGCCATTTTGGTGAAAGATGATTCCAAGGGAGGAACATCCACCAATGCGGTCAGTGAATTTTCTGACTTGGGTATCTTCAAGTCGAATACCAATATCAACAATGAGTTGCTCACCCTGAAATCGCCCACGCTGATGACCGAGGTGGTACAGCGGTTGGGATTAAACGAGACCTATACTGTCCGCAAAGGACTGAAAGATGTGGAATTATACAAAAGTTCGCCTTTAGCAGTCACCTATCGCCACTTGGATGAAACTCCTGTCGGTTTTACAATAGATATTTCATCCAAAGAAACGTTTGTCATATCCGACATGGAAGTAAACGGGAAAGCGTTTGGGGAAGAGTTCTCCGGAAAGATGGGCGATTCCATCCGTACTGAAATAGGCACACTTGTCATCAATTTCACAAAATATTGGAACGATTCATTCGTGGGCACTTCCATACGTTATAGAAAAGGTAATGTGTGTGCCGTCACCGATTATTATACAGCCGCTTTGCATGCGGAATTGGGAAACGAGGATGCCACCATTATCAATCTGAGTATCAACGATGCCTCCATTCAGAAGGCTGAAGACATTCTGAACACCCTGATTGAAATGTACAACGAGAAATGGATTCAGGACAAGAACCAGATCGCCGTCAGTACTTCGCAGTTCATCGGTGACCGTCTGAGCGTGATCGAAAACGAGCTGGGCAATGTAGATGAGAACATCGCCGGTTACAAGAGTGAGCACCTGCTGCCGGATGTGCAGGCGGCATCCAGCCTCTACCTGTCCCAATCCGCCGAGAACAAGAAGGAGTTGCTGGCACTCAACAGCCAGCTTTCCACCGCACAGTATATCCGGAAAGAGTTGAACAACAAGAAACTCAGCCAGCTGTTACCCACCAACTCCGGTATCGCTAATGTCAATATCGAGAGCCAGATCGGTGAATATAACACGATCGTGCTCGAACGTAACCGCCTGATCGCCAACAGTAGCGAGAAGAACCCTTTGGCAAAAGACATGGCTAACTCACTGCAAAGCATGCAGCGTACCATCATTCAGTCGGTGGACAACCTGATTGTTTCGCTCAATACCCAAATACGCAACATCCGCCAACAGGAAGCCACGACCACCAGCCAACTGGCTTCCAACCCGAACCAGGCGAAATATCTGCTTTCTGTGGAACGCCAGCAGAAGGTGAAGGAGGAACTGTATCTTTATCTGCTCCAGAAACGTGAGGAGAACGAGCTTTCACAGGCTTTCACCGCCTACAATACACGTGTGATTACCGCTCCGAGAGGCAGCATGCTTCCCACAGCCCCCCGAAAGATGAATATCCTTTTGGTGGCATTCGCCATCGGTCTGCTTGTTCCGGCGGTGATTATTTTCATGAAGGAAAATATGAATACCAAGGTGCGCGGGCGAAAGGATCTGGAAAACCTAAGCATTCCGTTCATCGGTGAGATCCCCCAATATCTCAGTGCTAAGAAGAAATTGGGATTCGATAAACACACACAGTCTGTCATGAAAGCCATCGTGGTGAAGGAAGGCAACCGTAACATTATCAATGAAGCGTTCCGCGTGTTACGTTCCAATATTGACTTTATGGCAGGCAAGGACAGCGGTCAGAACGTGTTCATGCTTACCTCGTTTAATCCTGGCAGCGGCAAGTCGTTCCTTGCCATGAACATTGCCATGAGCTTTGCCATCAAGAAAAAGAGAATATTTGTGATAGACGGTGACCTGCGTCACGGCTCCACCTCCTCCTACGTGGATTCCCCGAAGACTGGTTTAAGTGATTATCTGGGCAACCGTGTCAGTGACTGGAAGGAGATTATCGTGAAGGATGAAAAATACGACAACCTGCATATCATTCCTATCGGTACTGTTCCCCCAAACCCGACGGAACTGTTGGAGGACGGCAAGCTGGCCACTTTGATAGAGGTGCTTCGCAGCGAGTATGACTATATCTTTATTGACTGTCCGCCTATCGATATCGTGGCCGATGCGCAGATCATCGAGAAACTGGCTGACCGCACCGTCTTTGTAGTCCGCAGCGGTTTATTGGACCGTAGCATGCTGCCCGAACTAGAAAATATTTATCAGGAGAAACGTTTCAAGAACCTCAGCGTGATACTGAACGGTACAGAAAGTGCCGGAGGCCGCTATGGCTATAGATATGGCTATCGCAACGGCTACTCCTCCTACTATGGAAATAAAGGAAAAATGGGGGGGGGGTAAATGGGTGGTCATCAAGTGATTGATTTTGCATGTTATCGTTCTCATAAGAACTTTTAATTTTCACACTCAACTATCATGTGGCCCTTTCGTAAGACAATAACCTTCGCCCGGAGCGGTATCCTGAAAGGAATGACCGACTGTCACAGCCATCTCCTTCCGGGAGTGGATGACGGGGTGGGAACATTGGATGAATCACTCCGAATTCTAGATATGATGGAAAAGCAGGGAGTCAGAAAGCTGTGGCTCACGCCGCACATTATGGAGGACATCCCTAATGAAACTGTGACCTTGCAGGAAAAGTTCCAAGAATTGAAACGGAGTTATAACGGCACACTGGAACTTGCCTTGGCTGCGGAATACATGATGGACAATCTCTTTGAGGAGCGGTTGGAAAAAGATGACCTGCTGCCCCTAGAGGAGGGGAAACGTTACCTGTTGGTGGAAACCTCCTATTTCAATCCACCAATGGAACTGCTCTCTGTCCTGCAACGCATCCAAAAGAAAGGTTATTACCCGTTGCTGGCACATTCGGAACGGTATAAATATATGCAGAAGAAGGATTATCAGGCCTTGAAGGACGAGCATGTCTCCTTCCAGCTCAATTTGCCCTCGTTGGCCGGAATGTACGGAAAACATGTGCAGGAAAAGGCCGAAGCCCTGCTGAAAGCCGGAATGTACGACCGTACCGGTTGTGACATCCATGCCATAGGCTGTTACAAGACATTGGTCGCTTCGGCAGTAAAATCGGAAGTCATTGGAATCTTACAGAAACAAAGTGATCAATGATTGCAAATTTTGCATTGACGAGACTTGTAATCCGAAAGGATGACCGCTGGAACAGGAACGTACTGCGCATCTTGAAACAAGGTGAACAATATCAGTTCAATGGCTATGGTGATGAGTGCGGGTCGCTTGAAAGGGATTTCTTTGCTGCGGGGGTGACAATAAGTGCCATTGTCGGCAAGAATGGAAGTGGCAAAAGTTCTTTGTTGGACTTGACATACCGTATGTTCAATAATTTGGGTTACTGCCTGAAACGTAGTTTGAAACATAAACCCACAGAACCGCACCTGGGTTTTGTTCCCGACCTGTATGCCGACCTTGATTTTGTGGTGATAGACCCCAAAACGGATGTAAAGACGTATTGCTGCATCCATAACTATGGAGATACAGTGGCGTTTGAATACGGAAAGGAAAAGTTCAAGTTCCCTCCTATACGTGGCAAAGCGGATAACGAGGACGAGTTTGCCGGTTATGAGCCGCTTGAAAGCCTTACCCGGAAAGAACTGGGCAAACTGTCCCACTGTTTGTTCTATACTATTGTCATTAATTATTCCATGCAAGCGTTCCTACCGGATGAATACACGTCAGACGGCACGCTCTGGTTACAGGATAATGAACCGATATTAGCCATGAAAAGCACTTGGATAGACGAGATGTTTCATAAGAACGACGGCTATATGACTCCCATCGTGCTGAATCCCTATCGCAACCACGGGACTATAGATATGGGAAATATTGATGAGCTGATAGATACTTACGCCCTTTCTCTTCTGATATTCTATAAGAACCGCAAAAGACAAAAGGAGTTTATGCCGGGATATACTACCGGAAGGATTGAGTTCAGCCGCAATGATGGTAAACTGATAGACAAATGCAGGCAATTCACGGGGGCAGCCGACCGGCAACAGTTCATGAACTTGTTTTGTGATGCGGTAAAAGATCCTATGCACTATGCCTCCCAAATTGTCCGTGCCTATGGATTTGATACAGACCGGGCAAATGGAATGACGGCTGAATTGTACCTCTACCTGGTCTATAAGACATTCGCCATTGCTGCAAAATATGCCGATTATGAGGTATACAGTGAGATAGGTCGTGTGAGAAATTGTGTCAAGCCGATTGGTGATGCCGATTTTGAGAAGGTCTGTAGCAGTATCAGGGATTTAGTCAAATTAATTTTGTCCGATCCGTCACACATAACATTCAAAATCAGACAGACGTGTTATCTGCTCTGTTGTCTGGAACTGGTGAACAGAAATTCTCATTTGGGAAAAATGCTACAGTGTGAACGCTTTACCATAGATGATTATGTATTGCTTACCTCGGTGATATGGAAACAAGTATCTCAGGAAAGGCAGTCGGTTATGATGAATGGAAAAGCGCAATATCTGGAAAGGATTATCCAGACTTTGCCTCCGCCCCTGTTTAACGCAAACATTGTCCTGAAAAATAAAAACGGTGTGGAAGTGGATTTCCATCATCTGAGTTCCGGAGAGAGGCAGTTCATGCATACACTGTGCACAATGGTTTATCACATCAACAATATCCGCACCATCAAATCAACGACCCGCTTACGTTACCGTAAAATAAACATCGTGCTGGATGAGGCCGAACTCTGTTTTCACCCGGAAATGCAGCGGCGATTTGTTGATGCTTTGATAAAATACTTGTCCGTCACGGGACTGACCTGGTACTGTGCTTTCCATATACTGATTGTCACCCATTCGCCCTTCATCCTGAGTGACATTCCACAATGCAATATCCTGTATTTGGAAGAAGGAAGACAGATAAACGGAGAAAATGCCATCACGGTGAATCCTTTCGGGGCGAACGTGAATGACGTACTGGCTCAAAGTTTCTTTTTGGACAGGGGATTTGTGGGTGAATTCGCTAAAAAGAAAATAGAGGGCATCGTGAGCTATCTGAAGTCAGACAAACTCGTGAAAGACGGTTGGAATATGGATAAGGCGGAACGGTTTATCCATCGGATAATCGGCGAACCCATCATAAGAAAAATGCTGGAGGATATGCTGCATGAGAAAAATATACGTCGATGATAAGGTACGGGCGGCAGCAGATGATTATGCCGCCAATGTGTTCAAGAATCGAAGAGCGGATTTCCAGCAGCCGTTGGACCTGCTGAAAAAATTTCGGGATAATATACTGTCTACGCAAGATACAACCCAAGGCAAAGTTTTGCTGGCATACGTTGACCGTATCCTTGCCGTACATTTTGATCTGCTCCACGCTGAACCGAAACAGATGAACATGCTCATCCATGAGTTCAACACCATACTTCAGGTGAAAGGAAAAACGGAGAAGGACAAGAATGCGCAGACGGAGTCGCTGATGAAAACCAGGATTCAGTACCAAAAGAGCCCCAAAAAGAGCGAAACACATCTTTTTTACGAATGGATAGTTGAGGCTATGCGCTATGATGATGTGTCTTCCCAAATCATCCCCTATCTGAACAGGATCAACATCCGCACGTGTGTGTATTGCAATGCCCAATATGCGGTAACTGCAAGGAAGGTAGGGAAACCGAGTATCCGTTATGAAGCGTTTTTTGAGCTGGATCATTTCTATCCAAAATCGATTTATCCTTTCCTGTGTACGAATTTCTATAACTTGCAGCCAAGTTGCAGTTCATGCAACAAGCATAAGGAACAAAATCCGAGTTTGTTCAATCTATACACCAACGATATCAATGAAACATTGAATCCGTTTCAATTCAGCATACCACATGACAAAGTCGTACTTGAATATTTGAAGAGCAATACAGCGGAAGCCCTGGAGATCTGCTTTGACGCGCCCGGAAACAATCTTTTGAGAGAAAATCATGAAAAGTGTTTCCACATTACTCCACTGTATTCCGCATTCAAGGATGTGGCGGAAGAAATTATCTGGAAACGCAAGGCATGGGATAAGAGCTATATGAAGATGATGGAAAATCAATACGATGGGATGACCATAACTCCTTCCCTTCAGAAACGTATCATTTTTGGTTTTCTGGAGAATGAAACGGACATTCATCTACGTCCGTTGACTAAATTGCAACAAGACTTGTACAATCAACAGGATTTGGTGTAATCTTTAATCTTAGAATAAAAGACACTGATATTTTTATATCCAATGTTGTTATGCATGGTTTCACTATGGCTCATGCCATAACAGCTATGGCTTTGGTCCAGACAGTGGTCGGATACGAAGCTGCATTAACAACATTGACGATAATCACGATTGTTCCTCTATCAAAGATTCTGTTGTCCTTCGTGTGAGGAGTGGAACTTCTTCGTCATGCCCCACAAGTATGTCTTAGGTGAAATAGAATAGATGCGATTAGGAAACCTCTTGATTATTAGTCAAATGTATAGTGCTTTGTGCTTACGATAAATTATAAACAATATACTTTTATGAATGTTCATCTTATAAGGGAAAACGAAAATCAAAATGATGGTTCTTATATCCACTTGTATCGGAATAAACAGATCGGTGCATGGTGTGCATACGGTTATTCCGCATACGGTTTACGTCTTTTTGATAAACAACAAGGCTACATGAATTTTCGTAGTTACTCAGACTGTCTTCAGATGCCGTGTACGGTTACATCCGGAGAATCCCTTGTTTCATTGTTGCAAGGTTCTGTTGAGGTAGGTTCACAAACTGAGACCTATATAAAGTTAAAAATGGCAGATACAATAAATTTTAATGCTTATCAGAAGTGGTTGCATAAGCTGAAAAAGGACGACCCGAATGATGATGCAATAATTGTCACCACACATGTCAGCCAATATGTGCCACGGGACAGTTTCATTCCCGATGGAATGTCTGCATTTGCGCGCAATGTAAAGCGTATCGGTGATTTTATCCTGTCATTGATTGCATTGATCATTTTTTCTCCGTTATTCCTGTTTTGCTATATTGCCATTCGCAGGGAAGATGGAGGAAGTGTCATTTTCAAGCAAGAACGTATCGGTAGATTCGGGCGCCCGTTCTACATATACAAATTCCGCTCCATGCGTCTGGATGCCGAGAAGTTCGGACCGCAGCTTAGTCATACCGGGGGTGAAAATGATTCCCGATTGACTAAGACCGGTCGTTTCATCCGGGCGCACCATTTGGATGAATTACCCCAACTCTACAATGTTCTGCGTGGCGATATGGCATTCATCGGTCCACGTCCGGAGCGAAAGTTTTATATCGACCAGATACTTGAACACGACAAGCGATATACTTATCTTTACCAAATCCGTCCGGGCGTAACATCATATGCCACACTATATAACGGCTATACGGATACGATGGAGAAGATGCTCCGACGTTTGGAATATGACCTTTATTATTTAGGACATCGCTCATGGTGGTTCGACTTTAAAATTCTGTTGAACACATTCTGTTCAATTGTACTCGGAAAGAAATTTTAAAAGATTAATAACTTATATAACAGATTGATAATGAAAGCTTGTTTTATGGGCTTGGGGTATATCGGATTGCCCACAGCCGTTATCGCCGCCAAGCACGGCATTCAGATTACAGGAGTTGATATTAACCCCCAGGTAGTGGATATGACGAATGCAGGACATCTGCATATCATTGAGCCGGGTATGGAGGAGATGTTGCAGGAGGTGGTGAATGCCGGCTCGTTGAAAGCTTCCATAAAGCCGGAGGTGAGCGATGCTTATTTTATGGTAGTTCCCACCCCGTTCAAAGGAAATCATGAACCGGACGTTAGTTATGTGGAAGCCGCTACACGTGCCGTATTGCCATTATTAAAGGAAGGCGACCTTTATGTCATCGAGTCCACTTCACCCGTAGGCACCACCGAAGCGATGGCCCGCCTCATTTTCAGTGAACGTCCTGAATTGGAAGATAGGATTTATGTGGCTTATTGTCCCGAACGTGTATTGCCGGGCAATGTGATTTACGAACTGATACATAACGACCGGGTCATAGGCGGTTTAAATCCTGAATCTACCGATAAGGCCATTGGATTTTATTCTCAATTCGTGCAGGGAACACTTCATAGAACCAACTGTCGTACTGCTGAAATGTGCAAACTGACGGAGAATTCCAGTCGGGATGTACAAATAGCCTTTGCGAATGAACTTTCCTTGATTTGTGACAAGGCCGGTATCAATGTGTGGGAACTTATCAATCTTGCCAACAAACATCCGCGGGTTAGCATCTTGCAGCCTGGTTGTGGCGTGGGAGGTCATTGTATAGCTATTGACCCTTATTTTATCACTGCTGATTTTCCAGCAGAGAGTAAATTGATTGCCGATGCCCGTGAAATTAACAACTATAAGAGTTTTTGGTGCGCAGAAAAAGTGAAAAATGCCATGCTGGAATTTGAACTGAAACATCATCGGAAACCTTGCGTTGCCATGATGGGGTTGGCTTTCAAACCGAATATCGACGATTTGCGTGAGAGTCCTGCAAAATATATTACCACGAAAGTGATGCAGAGTTGCAATAATGCCAATATCCTGGTTGTGGAACCCAATGTAAAGGAGCACCATGTGTTCAAGTTAACAGATTACAAAGAAGCCTACGACAAGGCGGACATCGTGGTATTCCTTACAGCACACACTC
>OLRV01003223.1_pt1 | contig 11647 bp, 6 predicted proteins | sample 1672421 | NCBI WGS metagenome assembly OLRV01 (sample SAMEA3136684, study PRJEB25190) | human gut metagenome | biome: human gut; feature: human-associated habitat; material: faeces | place: Austria | collected 2013
GCTCTTGAGGCTTACGGTGCATCTCATACATTGCAGGAGATCCTGACTGTGAAGTCCGATGATGTAACAGGACGTCTGAAGACTTACGAAGCAATCATCAAGGGTGAAAATATCCCGGCTCCTGGTATTCCAGAATCCTTCAAGGTATTGCTTAAGGAGTTCCAGTCACTTGGTCTGGATGTCGGAGTTCTCGATGAGAACGGTGAAGAGGTAGAACTCGGAGAGTCTATGGATACCGGAAATGAGAACGTGAAGAAGTATATGGGCGAAGATCCAGACGACTTCAATGAGGATCTTGGAGAGAACGGATACAGCGGAATTAACGAGGATAACGAATTAGAGTCTTTGAATGATGATTATCTGGACGATGATTTCGACGGTAATTTCGATGATGAATTTTAAGGAAGGAGATTTGTAAGAGATGTTAGCGATGAATAACGAGAAAAATCAAGAGCAGCCTATAAATTTTGATGCCATCAAAATTGGACTTGCATCTCCTGAAAAGATAAGAGAATGGTCTCATGGCGAGGTTACAAAGCCAGAGACAATCAATTATAGAACTTTGAAGCCAGAAAAAGATGGTCTTTTCTGTGAGAGAATCTTTGGACCAAGCAAGGACTGGGAATGTCATTGTGGTAAGTACAAGAAGATTCGTTTTAAGGGCGTTGTCTGTGACCGTTGTGGTGTAGAGGTTACAAAAGCTTCCGTACGTCGTGAGCGTATGGGACATATCGAGCTTGCTGCACCAGTGTCACATATCTGGTACTTCAAGGGAATTCCAAGCCGTATCGGATTGATGCTTGACATTTCTCCAAAGCTTTTGGAGAAGGTACTGTACTTTGCATCTTACATTGTAATTGATCCGGGAGAGACGAATCTGGAATACAGACAGGTGCTCTCTGAGGCAGAATACAGAAAGGCAGAAGAGGACTTCGGCGGAAAGTTCCGTGTTGGAATGGGTGCCGAGGCAATTAAGGAGCTTCTTCAGGCAGTTGATCTGGACAAAGAGGCTGAGACTTTGACAGAGGAGCTGCAGACAGCAACCGGACAGAAGCGTGCACGTGTCATTAAGCGTCTGGAGGTTGTAGAAGCATTCCGTAACTCACATAATAAGCCTGAGTGGATGATTCTGGATGCAATTCCAGTTATCCCACCAGATATCCGTCCAATGGTACAGTTGGATGGTGGTAGATTCGCAACTTCCGATCTGAATGATCTGTATCGTCGAATCATCAACCGTAACAACCGTTTGAAGAGACTGTTGGATCTGAAGGCACCTGACATCATTGTTCGTAATGAGAAGCGTATGCTGCAGGAAGCCGTTGATGCATTGATTGATAATGGTAGAAGAGGACGTGCGGTAACTGGTCCTGGTAACCGTGCATTGAAGTCTCTTTCTGATATGTTAAAGGGTAAGCAGGGACGTTTCCGTCAGAACCTTCTTGGTAAGCGTGTTGACTATTCCGGACGTTCCGTTATCGTAGTTGGTCCGGAGCTGAAGATTTATCAGTGTGGACTTCCAAAGGAAATGGCAATCGAGCTGTTCAAGCCTTTCGTAATGAAAGAATTGACAGCACGTGGTATTGCTACAAACGTAAAGGCAGCAAAGAAGAAGGTTGAGTCTTTGGAGCCAGAAGTATGGGATGTATTGGAGGATGTAATCAAAGAGCATCCAGTTATGCTGAACCGTGCCCCGACGCTTCACAGACTTGGTATTCAGGCATTTGAGCCAATCCTGGTAGAAGGTAAGGCAATCAAGCTTCATCCATTGGTATGTACCGCGTTCAACGCCGACTTCGATGGAGACCAGATGGCTGTGCACCTTCCACTTTCTGTAGAGGCACAGTCTGAGTGTAGATTCCTGCTTCTGTCACCAAACAACTTGTTGAAGCCTTCTGATGGTGGTCCGGTAGCCGTTCCTTCTCAGGATATGGTACTTGGTATTTACTATCTGACTATGGAGCGCTATGCAAGTATTTCTGACGAAGAAGCTGCAAATGTAGAGATTAAGAAAGAATATCTTGCTGACGACGAGAAGGGCAATCTGGAGCAGTTGCATACAGATTGTTATGCAGGCGAGTTAGATGCAGATGATTATATCAGAGTTCGTGTCGTTGCAAAGAAGACAAAGGCAGAGACATTCTACAAGAATATTGTAGGAACAGTCAGAAACTTCATGAAGCCGAAGTTCAGCAGCGAGAACCTTGCAATGCTCGCATATGAGAACAAAGAGATTACATTACATCAGAAGATCGAAGTTGTTCGTACTGTTACGACTCCAGATGGCGAGAAGCATACAGGATTCGTTGAGTGTACACTGGGACGTCTGATCTTTAACGAGATTATTCCACAGGATCTTGGATTCGTAGACAGAACAAATCCAGATAATATCCTGGAGCCAGAAATCAACTTCCATGTTGATAAGAAGCAGTTGAAGAAGATCCTTGACAAGTGTATCAATACACATGGTGTTACAAAGACCGCAGAGGTATTGGACGATATCAAGGCAATGGGTTATAAGTACTCAACAAGAGGTGCGATTTCAGTATCTATTTCTGATATGACAGTGCCTGCATCTAAGAAGGATATTCTGGAGCATGCACAGGAAATCGTAGATAAAGAGAATATGCTGTTCGGTCGTGGATATCTGACCGACGAAGAGCGTTATCATGCCGTTGTCAAGACATGGCAGGATGCTGATGACAAGCTTACAAAGGCTCTGTTGGATGGACTTGACAAGTATAACAACATCTACATGATGGCAGACTCCGGTGCCCGTGGTAGTGATAAGCAGATCAAGCAGCTGGCTGGTATGCGTGGACTGATGGCAGATACATCAGGACGTACCATCGAGCTCCCAATCAAGTCAAACTTCCGTGAAGGTCTTGACGTATTGGAGTACTTCATCTCTGCGCATGGTGCTCGTAAGGGACTTTCTGATACAGCCCTTCGTACAGCCGATTCTGGATACCTGACACGTCGTCTGGTAGATGTATCGCAGGATCTGATCATCCGTGATGTTGATTGTAGCGTAGATCGTGAAGAGAAGCCAGGCATGTATGTCGAAGTATTTATGGAAGGTGATCGTGTAGTCGAGAGCCTGAAAGATCGTATCACAGGTCGTTACGCAGCGGAAAGCATTTACGATAAAGATGGTAACATGCTTGTAAAGGTAAATCATATGATCACTCCAAAGCGTGCAGAGAACGTTTTGAAGAATGGTGTAGATAAGGATGGTGTTCCATTTACACTCGAAGGTGAGTCAGAACCAAGAAGAGATGCAAAGATCAAGATTCGTACGATCCTCACATGTCGTTCACACCTTGGCGTATGTTCAAAGTGCTACGGTTCAAACATGGCAACCGGACAGGCGGTTCAGGTTGGTGAGGCAGTCGGAATCATCGCTGCGCAGTCAATCGGTGAGCCTGGTACACAGCTTACAATGAGAACATTCCATACAGGTGGTGTGGCCGGTGGAGATATTACACAGGGTCTTCCTAGAGTTGAGGAGTTGTTCGAGGCAAGAAAGCCAAAGGGACTTGCAATCATCACAGAACTTGGTGGTGTGGTTGAGATCCGTGAGACAAAGAGAAAGCGTGAAGTAGTCATTACAAATCAGGAGACAGGTGAAGCAAAGGCTTACCTTATTCCTTATGGCTCACGTTTGAAGGTACAGGATGGACAGGTACTTGAAGCCGGTGATGAGCTGACAGAGGGTTCTGTAAATCCACATGATATCCTGAAGATCAAGGGTGTACGTGCTGTACAGGATTACATGATCCAGGAAGTACAGAAGGTATACCGTCTGCAGGGTGTTGAGATCAACGATAAGCATATCGAGGTTATCGTTCGTCAGATGCTGAAGAAGATTCGTGTTGAGGAAAGCGGAGATAGCGATTACTTACCAGGAATCAACGTAGATGCACTTGAGTTCACAGAGCTCAACGAGAAGCTGGAAGCAGAAGGCAAGGAACCAGCAAAGGGAACGCAGATTATGCTTGGTATTACCAAGGCTTCTCTTGCTACAAATTCCTTCTTGTCAGCAGCATCCTTCCAGGAGACAACCAAGGTATTGACCGATGCCGCTATCAAGGGCAAGGTTGATCCGTTGATCGGTCTGAAGGAGAACGTCCTGATTGGTAAGCTGATTCCTGCTGGTACAGGTATGAAGCGTTATCGTAATGTGAAGCTTGACACAGGCGATGGAAACATCGATATGTCAGAGGTAACAGGCGAAGAGACAGGTGATTTCGAGGAAGCAGATGCAACCGTAGAAGAAACTGTTAACACAGAAGAGTAATAAAATAAACACACATGGTTGGTGACAGCCATGTGTGTTTTCTTATAAATGACTTTATATTCTAAAAAAATGAAATTTTTTCTTATATTTTGCGGGTTTCCCTGTTGACATCCGACGATTTGAATAATATAATAGTCAAGCATGCGTTTAAGGCATGTGATTTGTGTGTATACTTGTGTATGCATGGTGTAAAATATTTTGAATGGAGGTGAAAACATGCCAACTTTTAACCAGTTAGTTAGAAAGGGAAGACAGACTGTAGAGAAGAAGTCTACTGCACCAGCGCTCTTAAGAAGTTACAACTCACTTAAGAAAAAGCCTACTGATACAGCTTCACCACAGAAGAGAGGTGTTTGTACAGCAGTTAAGACAGCTACTCCTAAGAAGCCTAACTCAGCTCTTAGAAAGATCGCCAGAGTTCGTTTGTCAAACGGAATCGAGGTTACATCTTACATCCCAGGAGAAGGTCACAACCTTCAGGAGCACAGCGTTGTTCTGATCCGTGGAGGAAGAGTTAAGGACCTGCCAGGTACCAGATACCACATCATCCGTGGTACACTTGATACTGCAGGTGTTGCTAACAGAAAACAGGCCCGTTCTAAATACGGTGCTAAGAGACCGAAAAAGAAATAATTAAGTAAAACGAGTTCGAGATATATCTAGTATCACAAAAAAGCGAAATGTTGTGCGTTATTCCATAAATCCCCACGGCTGCGGATTTATAGAGAATTTACACGCGCGGACATACTGCAAATAAGTGTGAGTACCGATGATTTAATCGAATGATGGTTAAGGAGGGAAGTAACGTGCCACGTAAAGGACATACTCAGAAAAGAGATGTTTTAGCAGATCCGTTATACAATAACAAAGTGGTAACCAAGCTGATCAACAACATCATGCTGGATGGTAAGAGAGGCGTTGCCCAGAAAATCGTATACGGCGCATTTGCTAAAGTAGAAGAAAAAGCTGGAAAACCAGCAATCGAAGTATTTGAAGAAGCAATGAACAATATCATGCCGGTTCTTGAAGTAAAAGCAAGACGTATCGGTGGTGCTACTTATCAGGTACCGATCGAGGTAAGACCGGACAGACGTCAGGCTCTTGGCCTTCGTTGGCTGACCGCTTATTCTCGTAAGAGAGGCGAGCGTACCATGGAAGACAGACTGGCAAACGAGATTCTGGATGCATCTAACAACACAGGTGCTTCTGTGAAGAAGAAAGAAGAAGTTCATAAGATGGCAGAGGCTAACAAGGCATTTGCTCACTACAGATTCTAAGAGGAGGAAAATCCGTTGGCTGGAAGAGAATATCCATTAGAGAGAACCAGAAACATTGGTATTATGGCTCACATCGATGCAGGTAAAACAACCCTGACCGAGCGTATCCTGTACTATACCGGTGTTAACTACAAGATTGGTGATACTCACGAAGGAACTGCTACCATGGACTGGATGGAACAGGAGCAGGAGCGTGGTATCACAATTACTTCAGCTGCTACAACCTGCCACTGGACTCTGGAAGAGAACTGCAAGCCGAAACCGGGCGCTCTTGAGCACCGTATCAACATCATTGATACCCCAGGCCACGTTGACTTTACCGTAGAGGTAGAGCGTTCTCTTCGTGTACTGGACGGCGCTGTCGGCGTGTTCTGTGCAAAAGGTGGTGTAGAGCCTCAGTCTGAGAACGTATGGCGTCAGGCTGATACCTACAACGTACCGCGTATGGCATTCATCAACAAGATGGACATCCTTGGTGCTGACTTCTACAACGCTGTAGATCAGATCAAGACCAGACTTGGTAAAAATGCTATCTGCCTTCAGCTTCCAATTGGTAAGGAAGATGAGTTCAAGGGAATTATCGATCTGTTCGAGATGAAAGCTTACATCTACAACGACGATAAGGGCGATGATATCTCCATCGTTGATATCCCGGAAGATATGAAAGACGACGCTGAGCTGTATCACACCGAGCTGGTAGAGAAAATCTGCGAGCTGGATGATGAGCTGATGATGCGTTATCTGGATGATGATATCCCGTCTGTAGACGAGATGAAAGCAGTTCTGCGTAAAGCTACCTGCGAGTGTACAGCTGTACCGGTATGCTGCGGTTCTGCATACAGAAACAAAGGTGTTCAGAAACTCCTGGACGCTATTCTTGAGTACATGCCGGCTCCGACCGATATCCCGCCAATCGAGGGTACCGATCTGGACGGAAACCCGATCGTAAGACATTCTTCCGATGACGAGCCGTTCTCCGCACTGGCATTCAAGATTATGACAGACCCATTCGTTGGTAAGCTGGCATACTTCCGTGTGTATTCAGGAACCATGAACTCCGGTTCTTACGTACTGAATGCAACAAAAGATAAAAAAGAGCGTGTTGGACGTATCCTTCAGATGCATGCAAACAAACGTATGGAGCTGGATAAAGTTTACTCCGGTGACATTGCAGCTGCAATCGGATTCAAGTTCACCACAACAGGTGATACCATCTGCGACGAGCAGCATCCGGTAATCCTTGAGTCTATGGAGTTCCCGGAGCCGGTTATCGAGCTGGCTATCGAGCCTAAGACAAAAGCAGGCCAGGGCAAACTGGGCGAGTCCCTTGCAAAACTGGCTGAGGAGGATCCGACCTTCCGTGCACACACCAATCAGGAAACTGGTCAGACCATCATCGCTGGTATGGGTGAGCTGCATCTGGAAATCATCGTTGACCGTCTGCTTCGTGAGTTCAAAGTAGAGGCTAACGTAGGTGCTCCGCAGGTTGCATACAAAGAGACCATTACCAAACCGGCAGACATCGACAGCAAATATGCAAAACAGTCTGGTGGACGTGGACAGTATGGTCACTGTAAAGTTAAATTCGAGCCTATGGATGCAAACGGCGAAGAGATTTACAAATTCGAGTCTACCGTTGTCGGTGGAGCTATTCCGAAAGAGTATATCCCGGCTGTAGGCGAAGGTATCGAAGAGGCTATGAAAGCCGGTATCCTGGGAGGCTTCCCGGTAGTCGGTGTTCATGCAAATGTATACGACGGATCTTATCATGAGGTCGACTCTTCTGAGATGGCATTCCACATCGCCGGTTCTCTGGCATTCAAGGAAGCTATGCAGAAGGGAGCTCCGGTTCTTCTTGAGCCTATCATGAAAGTCGAAGTTTCCACTCCGGAAGATTACATGGGTGATGTTATCGGTGATATCAACTCCCGTCGTGGTCGTATCGAGGGTATGGATGACATCGGCGGCGGAAAGATGATCCGTGGATTCGTGCCGCTGGCTGAAATGTTCGGTTACGCAACAGACCTTCGTTCTAAGACTCAGGGACGTGGTAACTACTCCATGTTCTTTGATAAATACGAGCAGGTTCCGAAAAACGTACAGGAAAAAGTTCTGTCTGCAAAAGCAAAATAATGTAAGAAAAATAATCGGGTGTGCAGCTGTCAAAGGCTGCACAGCCTAAAAGTATTATTTTTCTGAGATTTCCCTTGCAAATAAGACGGAAATGCAATATAATCAGACTTAGCAGGTTTACGATTCAGGTGGGTTCCTGCCACCAATTTAGTCTCAAAAAAGCCCACTGGGCGCAATTTTAAGGAGGACATTTTAAAATGGCTAAAGCTAAATTTGAAAGAACAAAACCGCATTGTAATATCGGTACTATCGGTCACGTTGACCACGGTAAAACAACTCTTACAGCTGCTATCACAAAGACACTTGCAGCAAGAGTACCAGGAAACACAGCAGAGAACTTTGAAGATATCGATAAAGCTCCAGAAGAGAGAGAACGTGGTATCACCATCAACACTTCTCACGTTGAATATGTTATGCTTTCTCAGAGCGAACCGAAACAGCTGAGTAGTGAAGAATACGAGGCTATTTATCAAAATGCGAAGAAAGGTTCAAAACCTGCAAGCTTTAACAAAGCAGGCGAAAAATACACACTTTCAACAAAAATTCTTAAATCAACACTTTTAACAAACGTGGTATATCCTGTTTATCGCCACGGTGAGAATGTTATTCATCACACACCGGGCAAAAGATGGGACAGCTTTTACACATGGGACAGCGGTTTTATCGGAATGGGGCTTTTGGAATTTTCGCCTAAGCTTTGCCAATATGCGCTTGATATGTATTTATGTGACGAAACAAACAAAGACTTTTGCTTTTTACTTCACGGCTCACTTGTTCCTACCCAATTTGTTGAATATCTTGAACTTTTAAAGCGTACAAATGATAAGGAAAGCCTTGCATTTTTATATGATAAAGCTAAGCTTTATTACGAATTTTTACGTGGCAGAAATCATGCGTCAACCGTTGCAAAATTCAATAACGGGCTTCTTACAACATACGATTACTGGTATTCCCACTGCGGAATGGACGACTATCCGGCTCAAGTTGAAATGATGGCAAGAAAATCGCAGAAATATACCTGTCCTTGTCTTTCAACAGCGCAAATTATCCGTGCCGGCAAGATTATGAAAATGGTTGCCGACTCTCTCGGAAGATATGACGATATTAAGATTTATGATGAAGATATCGAATATTCAACAAAGGCGCTCAACGACCTTGCTTGGGACGAGGAAAGCGGATATTTCGGCTATACGGAATATGACGAAAACGGAAATGTTACGGGCATTATGAGAACTGCCGACGGCGAAAACTTCAACAAGGGTATGGACGGTGTTTATCCTATCGTTGCAGGTGCAGTTGAGGGTGAGCGCAAGAAAAAACTTCTTGACCACATTAAAAATCCTAATGAAATGTGGTCTGCGGCAGGAATATCCGCGGTTGATATGAGCGCTTCCTATTACTTTGATGACGGTTATTGGAACGGCAACGTTTGGATGAGCCACCAGTGGTTTATTTGGAAAACAATGCTTGATAACGGCGAAGCCGATTTTGCTTATGACATTGCCAAGCTTGCTTTGGATATGTGGAAAGATGAAACAGACTTTACATATAACACTTATGAGTGCTTCGGCATTGCAACAAAACGTGGCGGCTGGTTCCACAATTTCGGCGGTCTTTCCGCTCCTATTTGCATTTGGGCGAATGCTTACTTCAAACCTCAAACCGTCACCACAGGCTTTGATGTTTGGACAGATTATCAAAAAACCACCGACAACAGCGCAAATATTAAATTTAAATATTTCGGCAATTGCGATAAATATACTATGATAATCACCCTTTCGGACAAGGTGAAATATGTTGCTTACCTTGACGGGCAAAAAATTGATTTTAACGAAAGAAACAAAGGTTCACTCGAATTTACATTTGACAAAAATGTAAAAGGCGGTGTACTTGAAATTAAAGAAGAGCAGGAGTAAAAAATGGCTAACAAAATATGGGGAAGTAATAATGAACCGCTTAAAATTCAATTTATAACCGACACTCATTATTATTCAAGAAAAGGCGGCACCGAAGGCAAGGCTTACGATAAAGCCGAGTCAAAGTCGCAAAAAGTAATCAAAGACAGCGACCTCGTAATCAAAGCGGGTTTTGATATGCTTTGCGAGGACAAGTCGACAGATATCGTTGTTCTTGCAGGCGATACCACACGTGACGGTGAGATTGAATCTCATAAGGAATTTATCGAAATGCTCAGAGACCTTAAAAAAAGAGGCAAAAGAGTTTATGTTATCACCGCTACTCACGATTTTAGGGACGGAGGTGTTGCCGACGGATATGACGGCGACAAAAAAATTGAAGTTCCGGCAGTAGAAGACAGGCATGATTTGTGGGATATGTACTACGAATTCGGCCCTAACGAAGCTATTTCAACTCACCCTGAGTCAATGAGTTACGTTGTTCAGCTTGCACCGGGTTATCGTCTTTTTGCACTTAATGACGATACAAATTATAAGCCTGAGGGCGAAAGTGGTTCCGGCTTCTCCGACGATTGTATGAAATGGATTATGGAGCAGCTTGAGGACGCTAAGAAAAACGACCAATTTGTTATCGCAATGACTCACCACCCAATGATTGCACCGTCACCTTTTTATGCCATTATCGGTAAGGGCGATATGCAAAGAAATCACGAAACTACGAGAGAAATTTTTGCAGATGCAGGTCTTTCTTGTATGCTTACCGGTCACACCCATATTCACGATATCAGCTACGTTGTAACTAAAAAGGGCAACACATTTTACGACATTGCCTGCGGCGCAATGATAGGCTGCCCTCCTACTATGAGAAACGTTACAATCGACCCTAAAAACAAGAAGATTGACGTTGATACGATTATGATTAAGGACGTGCCGGGTCTTGATACAAACGGAAAGCCTTTTGACGAATATATGAAGGGATTTTTCTTTGGAATGATTGGCGAAATCGTTTGGGCAATGGGCAACGATATTGACAGACTTGCTGAAATGACGGACGCATTCTCAATTCCCGGTGAAAAGGTAAAGAAGCTTGCTTGGCTCATTAAGCCTATCGGCAAATTGCTCAACAAGCTTACATACAAAAAGATTTGGCGACTTTGCAAAAAGGAAAGCGGACTTAAAAAGGCTGACATTGCAGATATTGCAGACAATAAGGTTGTCGATTTCCTTCTTGAACTTGTTCAAAATCTTTATTGCGGCGACTCGCCTTACGGTCCCGAAACAAGAGAATACAAAATTACCTGCGGCCTTTTAAACGTAATTGATTCATTCCTTAATACAATTCATTTGAACATAGGCAAATTCATTAAGGGTGCAACAAGCGTCAGAGGTCTTGTTGAGCCGCTTCTTTGGAATCCGGGATACTGCGACGCCAAGTCAACGCTTCCTCTTTATCCGCTTTATGATGACGAAAACCCTGCTCCTAAAGAGGTATTTGAAAAGAAAGAATTTAATGACCCTGTTAAAAAGAGCAAAAAAGGCCCGCTCGTATTGTTAATTCTAATTCTTATTGTAATACTTCTTCTTGCAATTGTTGTGGGCATTGCGGCGCTCATTGTTTGGGCAGTAATTGCGATTATTCACGCAATCGCAGGTTCGGCAATGCTTGGGTTACTTTTTTCTTAAAAAATATTGCAATAATGCTAAATTATTGCTATAATGTTAAGGACTTATTAATTTTTTACATATTAAAGGAGTAAAATTATGGCAGAAGAAAAGAAAAAATTCAGCCTTGGCGGCATTGATAATGCAGCTGAGGAAAAGGGTTCATTTATGAAAACCTTGTGGCAGCTTGTTAAGTTTCTCGTTGTTTCAGGTCTTGTAACAATCATTCAGCTTGCACTTGCCGCATTGTTACCGCTCGTATGTGACCAAATTCACACTTTGCTTCCTGAATTTTTAAGAGGCATTTTCACACCGACAATGTTCACAACAGGTTCAAAGGAAGCAACAAAGTATGTTAT
>OLRV01003231.1_pt1 | contig 11623 bp, 7 predicted proteins | sample 1672421 | NCBI WGS metagenome assembly OLRV01 (sample SAMEA3136684, study PRJEB25190) | human gut metagenome | biome: human gut; feature: human-associated habitat; material: faeces | place: Austria | collected 2013
ATTCACGATGAACTGGGCTGGTTCCCGGAGACGTTCTTCGAAGACGGCATCCAGATTGTTGGTGTTCTGGATGCCCACCGAGATCTCGCAGTCCTTCTCCCGCAGGAACACGCGCATCCGGTCGGAGGCGGTCCATACGTCGTAGGGCGGCAGGTTGGGGGTGAGCACGACGAATTCGTCACCGCCCACACGGTAGATGCGGCTGCTCACAAAGAACTTGCGGGCGGCGTTGGCAATGGTGCACAGCAGGTTGTCGCCGCTGCGGTGGCCCAGGTGATCGTTCACCTCATGCAGGCCCACCACGTCGATGTAGGTGCACACCATGGAATCGTAATCCGAATATTGCAGCTCCCGCAGGTCGCTCTCATACTTGCTGCGGTTGGCAAGGCCGGTCAGGGTGTCGTGGCTGTAGGAGAAGTCCAGCTCCTCACTCAGCTGGTTGGCCTGTGCGTCCTCCCGCATCAGCACGGTGGCCCAGGGGTTCTGGGCGCAGCAGCCGCGGCAGGGCAGCACCTCCATGGTGATCCACACGAACTGGTTGGCCATCTGCTTGCGGAAGCGGTAGAACTCCGGCTGCTGGGAGTGGAACAGGGTGTCTTGCAGCAGGGGCAGGTCCACCTGTTCCTGGAACATCTCTGCATCGTCCGGGTGCACGACCTTTTCATTCACCAGACGGTCGCAGAAGGTGGTAAAGTCCTCTTCCTTGGCCAGGTCTGCGCCGGGCAGGCGGGCATCCCGCTTGATCACCCGATAGGTGCCGGTGACCAGGTTAAGCAGCGAGACTTCCAGCAGATTGTCGGTAAAGATCTGATATGCCTGCAGGGCCAGTGCCGTCTTTTCCGAGTCCGGATCCTCCGCAGCGGTGCGGTGGTCGCGGCGCATCAGGTCGCGGCGTATATCCCAGTAGTCGGCGTTATTGGGCTGGGCCAGCAGCTTTTCAGCGTTTTCAATGGGCATGGGCTTGAAGAAGTAGTAGCCCTGTGTATACAGGCAGTCGGCAGCCTGCAGCATGGACACCTGCTCCGGGGTCTCCACACCCTCGGCAATGATGGGCAGATTGAGCCGGTGAGCCATATTGATCACCGATTCCACGATCTGCACACCCTTGCTGTGGTTCTGCTGGTTCATGTCGATGAGCTTCATGTCCAGCTTGATGGCATCCACGTTGGTGTCCTTGAGCATATTCAGCGAAGAATAGCCGCTGCCAAAGTCGTCCATCATCACAGAGAAACCTTTGCGGTGCAGGCCCTGGATGGTGTTTTCCACCAGAGAAGCGTTTTCGGCCAGCATGGTCTCGGTGATCTCGGCCAGCAGGAGCTTGGGCTCCAGCTGATACTTTTCCACAAGGTTGGAGAAGATCTGCGGCACGTCCAGATTGACGATATCCACCACGGAAACGTTCACAGATACAGGCACAAGATTGCTGCCGCTCTCCTGCCACTTGTGCAGGGTCTTGCAGACAGACTCCCAGATATACTGATCCAGCTGGGTCACAAGGCCGGTGCTTTCCAGCAGGGGCATGAACTCAGACGGGGGCACGCAGCCGCGGGTGGGGTGGTTCCAGCGCACCAGTGCTTCCATGCCCACGATGGCGCGGGTCATGCTGTTGCACTTGGGCTGCAGAAAGAAGCAGAACTCGTGATTTTTCAGGGCGTGCTCCAGCTCGCTCAGCAGCTGACGCTGCTTCTTGAGACGGCTGAGCATGGCCGGAGTAAAGGGGTGCATACCGCCTACGGCCGGGCTGGGGTCTACCGATGCGATCTGTGCAAGTGCATCGGGTTGCAGTGCGCCGACATTTTCATTCGACTTCAGTTCTTCGGACATGATAAATCCCTCGCTGTTGGATGTTTTCGACAAAATATGGCATTTTAGAAAACAGTATAGCACGATTTTAAACCTTTGAAAATAGATATTTAAAACATTGCGACATTGCGGCAAAAAAGAACGGAACGCCAGACGGGTCCGGAAGGCGGGGCATAAAAAGACCGCTGCATTCCTGTGCAGCGGTCTTTTGGGCAGCGGTCTCAGGCATCCTTGCGGGTGTCGGAGCCGTTTTTCTTCGGTTCTTCTTCGGGGCTTTCCCGGCGGGCAAGACCAAGGCGCAGGGCCTTGAGGGTGGTCTTTTTTACGCCATGCTTCAGGCCGGGGAAGGCGCGCAGCATGCGGCGCGGGCCAACGATGCGGGGGGTGCGCAGCAGTTGGGCCTGCATTTCATCGCTGCGGGCCTGCAGCTCCTCGGCCAGCTGTTCCAGACGCAGCAGCTCGGCAGCGCGCTCCATCGTGCCCTTGGCGGCCAGCTGTGCAGCCTTGGCGGCTTCGGCCGTGTTGAGCTTGGCAATCTCGGAAGCACGCTTTGCGGCCTCGCGGGCCTCTTCGGTCTTGGCACGGACGGCGGCCAGCGTTTCACGCAGGGCGCGCTTTTTCGGTGCGGCTTCGCGGGCCTCGGCGGCAGCAAGCTTGAACTGCAGGCGCTGCTCGTCCAGCTTCTGGTCGGCGTTCAGGGTGGTGGTGCCCAGCAGCTGGGTCATGGCATCGCTGACGGCATGGATACTGTCGGCCAGCTGCTCCATGGCATCCAGCGTCTTGGCCAGACCGGAGGCGGCAAAGGCCGTAACGACTACGTCTGCCGCGTAGACCGCATAGAGCACACACATAACGACAAAGCCCACAAAGGGCGGGACCATATCCACAAGACCGGCGACGACCGGGTGGACGATGCGCATGACCACCAGCGTGCCCACGCCCCACAGCAGGCTGAATTCCAGACAGATGTAGCCGCCGATGTTGAAGGGAAAGTCGCTGTAGTCCCACCAGCGGGTGTGATAGAGCTTATACAGTGCCCAGCCGCCTACCAGTTCCAGCGCACTGGGCAGGATGACACCGCCGATGTACAGCAGCAGGACGCTGTCCTGCAAAGGGGTCAGGGTGAACAGCACGATGACCATGCCGAAGCCGTAAATGGGGCACACCGGGCCGTTGAGAAAGCCGCGGTTCACCAGCTGACCGGTGGTGGCGGCGGCAAAGATGACCTCCAGACACCAGCCGGTGCAGGAATAAATGAGGAAGAAGGCCAGCACATGATACAGCGAAAAGCCGCATACTGTGGTGGTCGTGAGAAAGTTGAGCATAAAACACCTCCTGTGAGAATCATGCTGCTGTGCAGGTCAGTTCTGTTTTTGTACGATCTTGTATTCATCGCCCGGCTCAAAGAACGGGCAGGCGGCCGTGCTGCGGGAAAGATAGCGGGCCATCTCGTCCTCGTCCAGACAGCTGCCCTGAGCACAGTACCAGCTGCCGTACTCGTCCTGCACATTGTTCAGGCAGATCTCGCAGGGGTCATTCATTGCCTTCGCCTTCCTGTGCAGCCTTGGCGGCAGCCTCGGCCTCGGCCGCTTCGCGGGCCTGACGCTTGAGGATCTTCGGCTCGATCCAGGTCACGCTGGCGGGGTCCGGGTCCTTGCGGGCGATCAGGGCCTTGATCTTGATGCCCATTTCGGTGAACATGCCCTCGTGTTCGGTGCGGATGTTCCACTCCGGCTCGTTCTCATGGAGGTCAAAGGTCATCCACTCGATGTCGTAGCCGGAAGCGGGGAAGTATTCCAGACTGTCGCGGAACAGATCATCGTCGTCGGTCTTGAAGTAGATCTCGCCGCCGTCCTTGAGGAACTCACGGTAGTTGATAAGCTGGCGCGGGTAGGTGAGACGGTGCTTGTGGGAAGAGCCGTTCTTGCTCCACGGATTGCAGAAGTTGATGTAGATGCGGCTGACCGTATCCTCGGCGGTAATGACCCCCTTGATGCGCTCGATGTCGGTGCTCATGATCTTCACGTTGTCGATGGGGCGGCCCGCAGCCTGATAGGCGGCTTCGATCTTGCGCTTGGCGAGGATGAGCACCTTATCGGTGATATCGATGCCCAGATAGTTGTTTTCCGGGTGGGCGCAGGCCAGCTGGGAGATGAAGCCGCCCTTGCCGCAGCCCAGTTCCAGCACAAAGGGCTGCTCCGGGCGGGCGTACTGGGCGTGCCACTTGCCGCCCCAGATCAGCGGCTCGTGCACATGGAAGTCGGCTGCCATCAGCTCGTCGTGGGCATAGGGTTTGAAACGCATTCTCATAGTTTGTTGTTCTCCTTAAAATTAACGTGGCTCGCCCTCTCAGGCGCTGACGCGCCAGCTCCCCCAAAGGGGGAGCCCTTGGCAAAGCCGGAAGGTTTTCCGTACTGCCAAAGCCTCTCCCTTTGGGAGAGGTGGCTTTGCGAAGCAAAGACGGAGAGGGCGAGGATGCTTACCGGTTTTGCTCCCGCAAAAATTCCTCCACCTGTTCCGGTGCAGCGGCGCAGCTGCCCTGACAGATGCCGGGCTTGCCGCCGCCGCGTCCGTTCAGGGCGGCGTTCAGGGCTTTGGTCAGGGCGCGCACATCGCCGTCTGCCTGTGCGATGCAGTAGCCGGTGCCCTTTTCGGTGGGGGTCAGGGCGGCGCAGAGACCGGTGGTGGCTTCGGTCAGGCGCACCGCCAGTCGGTGCAGGCCGTCCGGGTCAAGGCCGGGCACTGTGCGGATGGCATCCTCACCGGGGTTTGCCAGCTGGGCAAGTGCATCGAACAGCTGAGAACATACGCCAAAGTGTGTAAACTTGAGCGCAGTATACTCATCGTAGACGCGATGCACCGCCACAGCGGTCTGGTCGGCCTTGGCCGAGAGCAGCGCCCCGATCTCTGCCTGCCGCTGGCGCATAGCCTGTGCAGCAAGCAATGCCCGCTGGCCGCACACCACGCTCAGCCGCACGCCGCCCTTGTAGTTCTCGCTGGCCAGAATTTTGATCTGTCCCACCTGTCCGGTGGTGCGGGTGTGGGTGCCGCAGCAGGCGCAGACATCCGCACCGGGAATGGTCACGATGCGCACCTGCCCTTCGATCTCCTTTTTGGAGCGGTAGACAAGGGCGGCAAGCTCCTCCCGGGTGGGGTAGCTGACCAGCACCGGCACATCCTGCCACACGATGCGGTTGGCGGCAAGCTCGGCTGCCTGCAGGCCCTCGGCAGAAATGGGCACGCTGGTGTCCATGCGCACAGCCTCGGAACCGATGTGGAAGCCCACGTTCTCGGCCCCGAACATCTGGTGCAGGATGCCGGAAAGGATGTGCTCACCGGTGTGCTGCTGCATTTTGTCAAACCGCCATTCCCAGTCGATGCAGCCGGAAACGGCAGTGCCGGGAACAGCGCTTTCCGGCAGAGCGTCCACGCTGTGCCAGAGGATGCCGTCATGCTCGTGCACATCGGTCACATTCAGCGTGGCACCGTCCGGCAGGGTCAGGGTGCCCCGGTCGGCAGGCTGACCGCCGCCCTCCGGGTAGAACACCGTGCCGTCCAGCGCAATGCGCCCGCCGCCGGTCTTTTCGTCCGGCTCTGCGGCAAGGATGATGCTCTCGCACTGGGTGCGGAAAGCGTCCTGTTCAAAGTATTTTTCTGTGCGCTGCATGGCGCGGGTACCTCCTGTTCAGGGTGCAGTTTGACGATTTAAAATGGCCGCCGCAGGCTCTGGCCATATTCAGCGGAAAATTTATTTTTATTTTTGCAGAATTGGAACGACTGCGGTCGTTCCAATTCTGCTTTTTCACGCAAGGGGCCGTAAAGGCCAACAACAAAAGAGATTTTACTGCATCTGCCGGTTTCGGCCCTTCTGGTGAAAATGCGTTTGGAGCGGCCCGCGTTTGCGCAGCAATGAAAGCCCCGGTGGGGCTTTTAAGCGGCGAGCGGTCTGCGTCAGCAGATGGAGGGGCCTTGCCCCGACAAGTTCCGCAGGCCGCGACAAACGCGAAATAAAAAATCTGGATTCCGCTGAACATAGCCAGAGCGAAAGCGGAGGCTATTTAAAATCGAAAAAGGGATACACACCCAGTTTAAAAATAAGTATACCACGTTTTTTGCCTGTGGAAAATAGTCTGCGGATATGTTATGATAAGAAACAACGATATTCCCATAAAATGTTAAAAATGAGGAAGGTAATAGCATGCGTGAAAGTGGAATCCTGATGCCGGTGTCCAGCCTGCCCGGCCCTTACGGTATTGGCTGCTTTGGCAAGGAAGCATTCAAGTTTGTGGATTTTCTGGCACAAGCGGGCCAGAAGATCTGGCAGATCCTGCCGCTCAGCCCCACCGGATACGGTGACAGCCCCTATCAGAGCTGCTCGGCCTTTGCGGGCAACCCCTATTTTATCGACCTCGACGCTTTGAAGGAAGAAGGCCTGCTCACCGCCGCCCAGCTCAAGGCTGAAAAATGGGGCACAGACCCCAAAGAGGTGGACTACGGCACTTTGTATGTGAGCCGCTTTAAAGTCCTGCGCACCGCCTACGCCGCATGGCGCAAGCAGTGCGCTGGGCTGCACGGCTGCAGCTATTACTTCCCGGATGATTATTATGCCTTTACCCTCGCCAATGAGGAATGGCTGGACGACTACGCCCTGTACATGGCCCTGAAAGTGGCCAACGGCATGAAGAACTGGGTGGAGTGGGACAAGCCCTACCGCCTGCGCGACAAGAAGGCCCTTGCTGCCTTTGCCGCCGAAAACGAGGAGGAGATCGGCTTCTGGAAGTTCGTGCAGTACAAGTTTGCGGCCCAGTGGCAGGCGGTGAAGGCTTACGCCAACAAAAAGGACGTGCAGATTTTGGGTGACATCCCCATCTATGTCTCTGCCGACTCGGTGGATGCATGGGTGGGCGGCGCGCTGTTTGAGCTGGATGCCGACGGCGGCTTTGCCCGTGTGGCGGGCTGCCCGCCGGATTACTTCTCTGCCGACGGTCAGCTGTGGGGCAACCCGCTGTACAACTGGGCCTACCACAAAAAGACCGGCTACGCGTGGTGGGTGCGCCGGGTGCGCCACGCACTGGGCATCTACGACCTGCTGCGCATCGACCACTTCCGCGGCTTCGATACCTACTGGGCCATCCCGGCGGACAGCACCACCGCCCGCACCGGCAAGTGGGAGAACGGCCCCGGCATGGAGCTGTTCGATGCGCTGGAGGCTGCCCTTGGCAAGCTGCCCATCATTGCCGAGGATCTGGGTGAACTGTTCCCCAGTGTGCGAAAGCTGCTGGCCGACAGCACCTTCCCGGGCATGAAGGTGCTGCAGTTCGCCTTCAGCGGCGGGGACAACGAGTATCTGCCCCACAACCACGTCAAGAACAGCGTGGTGTATCCCGGCACCCACGATAACACCACCCTGACCGACTGGTGGGAGAACGGCGCTTCCGAAAAGGAAAAGGCTGCCGCTGCCGCTTACCTGCACCTGACCGGCGTAAAGCCCACCGCAAAGGAGCTGGCGGCCATCCGGACCGATGATGTCCGCATCGCTCTGCTGCGCGCAGCGCTGGGGTCGGTGGCTGACCGGGCCATCATCCCCATGTACGACTGGCTGGGTCTGGGCGCGGAAGCACACCTGAATACCCCCGGCAAGCTGGGCGGAAACTGGGCATGGCGCGCCGCTGACGGCTTTGCCGCCAAGGCACTGGCCAAGACCATCCACGACGAGTGCAGTGTGTACTGCCGCGTATAAACAGAAGGCACAGAGCGGCGGGAGCTTGGCAATTTGACGAAAATGTAAAAACTCCGGCAGAAAATTGTGCGTTTTGCTGGTAAAATCGGAAGCTGAATGGTATAATGTTGCTAAAGCGGCATTATGCCATTTTTCTTTGCCTGATGCGTTCCCGGCATTTCCGGAAACAGGGCGGGCGCGGGATGCATAATGCGGCAGATGGTTCCTGAACGTATGGGGAACAGGTGACTGCACGCGGGATACGGGAGCGCCGCGTGCGCAGATGATGGGGAAAATTACATGAAGAAAGAATGTACCGAGCAGGATCTACGGGAACTTGCGCGCTCAGCGCAGGCCGCATTTGAGGCAGTGACCCTGACCGAAGCACCGCTTTGTGACGGCTGGCAGGACGATGGCCTGCGGGTGGACTACGAGCTGCGCAATGGCCGTGTGGACTGTGTGCTGCACCGCAGAGTGGAAGCGGACGGCAAATGCTGGGAGTTGGAAATGTGCGCACCGCTGGCAGGCAATGTGCTGCCGGAAGAGCGCATGACACCCCGGGAGCGGGAGCTGTGCCGCGAGGATATGAGCCACGATTTCCTTACCGGCGTGTACAACCGCCGCTATCTGGAAACGGTGTTTGCCCAAAAGCTGGAACAGTGTGCAGCGCAGGGCCGCAAGGCGGCTGTGGCACTGGTGAGCATCGACAACGGCCTGCTGGATCCATCCATGCTGGCTACAAATACCAATGCGCTCATTTACCAGGTACCGGGCGGAATGCTCTCCAACCTGCTCTCTCAGCTGAAGCAGGCTGGCAAGGCAGATCAGCTTGAGGCTGTTCTCCAGGAAGTTCCGCGCGTTCGTAAGGATTCCGGATTCCCGCCCCTCGTTACACCTACCTCCCAGATCGTTGGTACTCAGGCAGTGTTTAACGTAATCACCGGCGAGCGCTACAAGACTGTTACCAAGGAGTTCAAGGGACTTGTCAAGGGTGAATACGGCAAGACGCCTGTCGCTATTGATCCCGAGTTCCAGAAGAAGATCCTCGGTGCAGAGGAGCCCATCACATGCCGTCCTGCTGACCTGCTCAAGCCGGAGTATGACGTGATGAAGGAAGAGGTTAAGCAGTATGTTCCCGACGCTTCCGTTGAGGACGTCCTGACCTACGCTATGTTCCCGAAGGTAGCTCCGAAGTTCTTTGAGAAGCGCACCGACAGACAGGTTGGAATCGACGCTGACCACGCTGACAAGACCAACAAGGTACACCCCGTCTGATCACTATTGAATAACACGATCCTCCGCAGTCCGCTGCGGAGGATTTTTCTTTTCAGATTTTAAACACATAAAATGGCGGATTGTCTAATATGCATAAAACGGAAGCAGGTTCATGAAAACTAACCGAGTGTTTACACGAATGTCGGGAAGCATACAATTCGTTATTACAAAAGGATTTGCGGAAATATACGCAGTGATAACGTTTACAATGCATTTGTGCAATTTTTCAGCACTTTGCACAAATGAATGATTACAACTTGGTTACAAAGCAGTTACAAAATCGGCTGAATCGAAAGAAAAAGTGCATTGGACAACTCACAAAAGCGCATTACCAAGCGATTAAGATTGACAGAGTAAATTGCTGGGATTTACTTAATAAATTCAAAGGAGGTGTTGTGAAAGTGAACAACAGGTGAAAATTGAAAACGTTTTCCCAATTACACTGTGAAAAAAGTTATAAAAAAGGACTTGAAAAATCAAAGCTTTTATGATAAACTTACAAATGTAATCGAGGCGCGGTTATGAATGCTGCTCAGACAGAGTATTATCAGCCGCAGGACCCCGATGAGTAAATCAGTTCCACAACGGAACGAAATGAAACCTATTTTGGGAGGAAAAATCTATGAAGAAAAGAATTTTAGCAGCTCTGCTTGCATCTGCTGCAGTTCTGTCCTTTGCCGGCTGCTCCAAGGACAACGGTTCCAGCGGTGATTCCAGCGCAGCTGACTCCAGCGCAGCTGACTCCAGCGCAGCTGACTCTAGCGCAGCTGACTCCAGCGCAGCTGATGATTCCAGCAATGCTGGTGATTCCGCTCTCTCTTCTGAGGAAACACTGACCATCCTCGCTTGGACCGGTAACTCCGATATCAAGAACATGGTTAAGCTGTTCTGCCAGGAGAAGGGTTACTCTGAGGATCAGATCGTTATCAAGGGTGTTGGCGACAACGGTGAGGGCGCTCGTGACCAGTATGCTCAGTACCTCTCAGGCGACGGCGACGCTGACCTGATGTGTCTTGAGGCTGACTGGATCCTCCAGTACATCAACGATGACACACTGGTTGCTCCTCTGTCCGATCTCGGAATCACTGAGGCTGATTACGCAAACGCTTATGACTACACCGTACAGATCGGTAAGGATAAGAACGGCGTTCTGAAGGGTGCTTCCTTCCAGGCTGCTCCCGGCGGATTCGTTTACAGAACCGACCTCGCTGAGGAATATCTCGGCGTTAAGACTCCTGAGGAGATGCAGGAGAAGGTTAAGGACTGGGATACCTTCATGGAGACTGCAAAGACAGTTTACGAGGCTTCCGGTAACAAGACCTCTCTGACAGCAACTGAGGGTGGTCTGTGGCAGGTTTACGCTGCTAACAGAACTCAGCCTTGGGTAGTTGACGGCAAGCTCGTTATGGACACCGCTGAAGACTTCTTCGATGTTGCTAAGACAATGGCTGACAACCACTACCTCGCAGGCGTTCCGCAGTGGGATCCCGCTTGGTACCAGGCAGGCCAGGACGGCACAACAATGGGTTACTTCTTCTCCACATGGTGCATGACCAACTCTGATGGTTCTCAGCTGTGGCAGGCAGAGGGTGTTACCAAGGACGACGACGGCAACCTCTCCGGTCCTACATTCGGCAAGTACAACATCTGCCAGGGTCCGACCGGTTACTTCTGGGGCGGCACATGGCTCGCAGCAAGCACCAAGTGCGACACCAAGGACCTCGCTACTGAGTTCGTAAAGTTCTTCACAACTGACGCTGACACAATGCAGAAGTATGCTGAGTTCACCGGCGACTTCACCAACAACAAGGTTGCTATGCAGGCTATCATCGACGCTGGCACCAACAAGAATGACCTCCTCGGCGGTCAGGACCAGTTCGCAGTTCTCGCTGACGGCGCTAACAACATCAAGATGGACGGTCTGATCACAGAGTATGACTCCAAGATCAAGTCCTGCCTGAACACCGCTGTACAGGATTACATCGCTGGTACATACGCAACCAAGGAAGAGGCTGTAGACGCATTCAAGAAGTCTGTAGTTGCAACATTCCCTGACATTGTAGTTGAGTAATCAGTAGTTACTTCTCTGCACTGTAACTGAATAACCTTTTCAACGATATGAATTGCTTACGGGCGAAAACCCGTAAGCAATGTATCGTTGAATTTTTAACAAAAAAATTGGAGGGTGTGCTATGAATGCTGCAGCACAGAAGCGCAGTAAGATGATAAGCTATGCAAAATATGGCTATATGTTCATACTACCATTTTTTATTGCGTATGCTTTCTTTATGATTTATCCCCTCATTAACACGTTTTTCCTGAGCTTTCGCGGCAATGGCGACACTGCTAATGAATTTGTAGGATTACAGAACTTCCAGTGGCTTCTTTTTGGTCAGGAAGGTAAATACAGCCCGGGTGCAGCAATCCAAGAGGAGTTTATGAGATCCATTGGAAACACACTCATTCTTTGGGCTGGTAACTTCGTATTACAGATCGTGCTCTCCCTGCTTCTTGCAGTATGGTTCTCCGATGTCAGAATCAAGTTAAAGGGCACTGGCTTCTTCAAGGTAGTAATGTATCTGCCTAACATCATCACGGCGTCCTCTGTTGCCGCCCTGTTCCTTATGCTTTTCGGCAATAACAAGTACAACGCTGTAAACGCTCTTTTATTAAATTGGGAAGTAATACTTGAACCTTTCAAGTTTGTTGATAATGTCTGGAGTGCGAGAATCCTCGTATGGTTCATTCAGACCTGGATGTGGTTCGGTAACACTACACTGCTGCTGATGTCCGGTATCTTCGGAATTGATCCGTCTATCTATGAGG
>OLRV01003233.1_pt1 | contig 11620 bp, 8 predicted proteins | sample 1672421 | NCBI WGS metagenome assembly OLRV01 (sample SAMEA3136684, study PRJEB25190) | human gut metagenome | biome: human gut; feature: human-associated habitat; material: faeces | place: Austria | collected 2013
TATGAGAAGAATGACTGTGCAAAAACGCCGATGACGCTCGAATGGGGTGCACGAAAATTTACAATTGCACCGGTTGAGGGCAATCAGAGCCTTGTTCCGGAAAGCAGAACATATTGCGTAGAATTCGGTGGAAGTAGTGCAAAAGAGGCAAAGGTCTTTGTAAACGGCGTGGAAGCGGATGCAGAAGTCAAAGAGAAAGACGGACTTCTTACGATCGCGGTAACAGATGTAAAACCGCAGGATACCGTGACAATCTGTCTGCCGGAAGATACGGAGATTGCAAAGAACGATGTCATGACACGTGCGATGGATCTGCTGCTGCACGCCGAAATCAGCTACATCACCAAAGAGCAGATCGCAAATCTTCTTCACAAAGCGGACGGAAAGGTAGCAATTCTGGCTGCAGAGCTGCAGAGCATGGAACTTTCAAACGATCTGCGCGGTGCGCTGCTGGAGATCATTACGGCATAAATTGCTGCAGAAAAACACGATTTGATTTACAGAAAAAGAATTCTGTGATACGATACATACAAAGAAAAGGAAGAGAGCGTGGCAGTGGATTCTGTCAGGCTCTCTTCTTGAAATGTGAGACAGGAGGATTTTTAAACGTGGGAAAATACATCATGGCACTTGATGCCGGCACAACGAGCAACCGCTGTATTCTGTTTGATCAGAAAGGACAGATCGTAAGCCTTGCGCAGAAGGAGTTTACCCAGCGTTTCCCGAAACCGGGCTGGGTGGAGCACGATGCCAATGAAATCTGGTCCACGATGCTCGGTGTAGCCGTGGAGGCAATGCAGAAAGCGGGCGCGTCCTACGAGGATATCGCGGCAATCGGCATCACAAACCAGAGAGAGACGACGATCGTCTGGGACAAAAAGACGGGAGAGCCGGTCTACAATGCAATTGTATGGCAGTGCCGCAGAACATCGGAATACTGCGATTCCCTGATGGAGCGCGGACTGGTTGACCGTTTCCGGGAGAAAACAGGTCTTGTGATTGATGCGTATTTTTCAGCCACGAAGCTGAAATGGATTCTAGATGAAGTTCCGGGCGTGCGCGAGCGGGCGGAGCGAGGCGATCTCTATTTCGGAACAGTGGAGACGTGGCTGATCTGGAAGATGACAAAGGGAAAGGTACATGTCACCGATTACACCAACGCGTCCCGTACAATGCTGTTCAATATCCATACACTGAAATGGGATGAGGATATCTTAAAAGAGCTGAACATTCCGCTCTGTATGCTGCCGGAAGTCCGCCCGTCGAGCTGTGTCTACGGGGAGACGGCATCCACATATTTCGGCGGCCCGATTCCGATTGCGGGAGCAGCGGGAGACCAGCAGGCGGCGCTGTTCGGCCAGACCTGCTATGCGCCGGGCGAAGCGAAAAATACATACGGAACAGGCTGCTTCCTGCTGATGAACACGGGAGAAAAGCCGGTTTCTTCGACACACGGTCTTGTTACCACGATTGCATGGGGTATCGGGGACAAGATTACGTATGCGCTCGAGGGATCCATTTTTGTCGGCGGAGCCGCAATCCAGTGGCTGCGCGATGAGATGAAGCTGATCGAGTCCTCGGCGGATTCCGAGTACATGGCGCAGAAGGTGAACGACACGAACGGCTGCTACGTCGTACCGGCGTTTACCGGCCTTGGCGCACCGTACTGGGATCAGTATGCGAGAGGAACCATTCTCGGCCTGACCCGCGGCGTCAACAAATACCATGTGATCCGCGCAACGCTAGAGTCGATCACATATCAGGTGGATGATGTCTTAAAAGCGATGGAGGCAGATTCCGGCATGAAGCTCTCCGCACTGCGTGTGGACGGCGGAGCAAGCGCCAACAATTTTCTGATGCAGTGCCAGGCGGACATCAGCCAGGCGCCGGTGGAGCGGCCGTGCTGCATCGAGACGACCGCGATGGGAGCAGCTTATCTTGCGGGACTCGCCGTCGGCTACTGGCCGGATCAGGAGACGGTAAAACAGAACGGAGCCATTGACCGTACATTTGAGCCGGAGCTCTCGAAAGAGGAGCGCGATGAGAAGATGAACGGATGGCACAAAGCAGTCCGTTACGCCGAAGGATGGGCGAAATAGAAAAAGATTTTGGAAATGCAGAAAAGGAACGGTTTCGTAATGAAAACCGTTCCTTTTCGCGTACTGTGACTTCTTGTCTACTGATGTTAAAGAATGTCGATATGTTCGCCGTTTAAAGCTTTGTTCATGCTTCGCACGGCACAGAATTTACCGCACATCGAGCAGGTATCTTCCTGTTCCGGCGAGCGGTCAGCACGGATGGCTTTTGCAGTCTCCGGGTCCAGTGCACAGTCCCACTGTGCTTCCCAATCGAGCACGCGGCGGGCGTCTCCCATCTTGTCGTCAATATCACGCGCATGCGGCACGCCTTTGGCAATGTCGGCAGCGTGTGCGGCGATTTTGCTTGCGATGATGCCCTGCTTTACGTCATCGAGGTTCGGAAGAGCCAGATGCTCTGCCGGCGTTACGTAGCACAGGAAAGCAGCGCCGTTCATAGCGGCAATTGCGCCTCCGATGGCAGCGGTGATGTGGTCATAGCCCGGTGCAATATCGGTCACAAGAGGTCCGAGGACATAGAACGGAGCGCCCATGCAGATGGTCTGCTGTACTTTCATGTTGGCCGCAATCTGATCCATCGGAACGTGGCCCGGTCCCTCAACCATAACCTGAACGTCTTTCTCCCAGGCACGTTTGGTGAGTTCGCCGAGGCGCACCAGCTCCTCAATCTGGCAGACATCCGTTGCGTCGGCAAGGCAGCCAGGACGGCAGGCGTCGCCGAGAGAAATGGTCACATCGTATTCACGGCAGATATCGAGAATCTCATCGTAATACTCGTAGAACGGATTCTCCTCGCCGGTCATGCACATCCAGGCGAACACGAGGGAGCCGCCGCGGGAAACAATATTCATTTTCCGTTTGTGTTTGCGGATCTGATCGATGGTTTTTCTGGTGATGCCGCAGTGCAGGGTGACGAAATCGACACCGTCCTCGGCATGGAGGCGGATGACGTCAATAAAATCTTTGGCGGTCAGCGTATCCAGGTCTCTCTGGTAATGGATCACACTGTCATATACCGGCACGGTGCCGATCATAGCCGGACATTCGGAGGTCAGTTTCCGCCGGAACGGCTGCGTATTACCGTGGCTCGACAGGTCCATGATGGCTTCTGCGCCCATATTGACCGCGGAGAGTACCTTCTGCATCTCCACATCGTAATCTTTACAGTCTTTCGAAACACCGAGATTTACATTGATTTTCGTGCGCAGCATCGAGCCGATGCCCTCCGGATCGATGCAGGTGTGCAGCTTATTGGCCGGAATGGCAACCTTTCCGCTGGCAACGAGCGGCATCAGGTCTTCCACGGCCATATACTCTTTTTCTGCGACTTTTTTCAGCTCCGGTGTTACAATGCCGCGGCGTGCGGCGTCCATCTGTGTTGCGTAATTGCGTTCCATCTGTTGTTCTCCTTTATTTTCAAAATCAGATCCGGTAAGCGTGGTTCAGCGGTCCTGAGCCGTGGCCGAGATCCATCATGCTCGCGAGTGCGCCCGAAATATACTCTTTTGCGGCGGAAATGGCATCCAGAAGGGAAAGCCCCTTTGCGAGCCCCGATGCGATGGCGCTGGAGAGTGTACAGCCGGTGCCGTGTGTGTTCGGATTGTCGATGCGTTTTCCTGTGAACCAGGTAAATGTGCCGTTGTGATATAAAAGATCGTTGGCATCATTGATACTGTGGCCGCCCTTTAACAGAACGGCACAGCCGCAGGAATCCCCGATCTCTTTTGCGGCGTGTTCCATATCGCTTTCCGACTGGATTTTGATGCCGGAGAGAACTTCTCCCTCTGGGATATTCGGTGTGATGACTTCGGCCAGAGGAAAGAGCAGTTTTTTCATCAGGTCAGGCACGCCGCCCGAAGCGAGCGCGGAGCCGCTTGTAGCGACGAGGACCGGGTCCACAACGATGTGTTTGGCCTGGTAGAAGCGAAGCCGTTCGGAGATGACTTCGATCAGTGCCGGGGAGGATACCATACCGATTTTGACGGCGTCCGGGAAGATGTCCGTAAAGACGGCGTCAAGCTGTGCGGCCAGAAACTCCGGTGTTACATCGAAAATACCGGAAACTCCGGTGGTGTTCTGGGCGGTGAGTGCGGTAATTGCCGACATGGCGTAAACTCCGTTTGTGATCATGGTTTTGATGTCTGCCTGAATGCCGGCGCCTCCGCTGGAATCACTTCCCGCGATTGTTAATGCTGTTTTCATGTTTTTCGCGTCCATGAGAATTACTCCTTTGCATTACTTTTCTTTTTGGACAGGCGACAAAGAAAGTGGTGCCCCCAGTCTGCCGCCTGGTGTGAGGATGAATGGTTACGTAAAATTATTTGTTTTCCAGCATGCGCAGAGTCTGTTCTTTCAGATCCTTCGTTGCGGAAACAATATCTTTCTGTGCAAAAATGGCACTGATGACGGCGATGCCGCAGATGCCGCTGCCGGAAAGCTCCGTCACGTTATCGCGTGTGATGCCGCCGATGGCGATGACAGGGATTTTAACGGCATTGCAGATAGCAGTCAGCGTTTCGTGGCTGACATCCTCCGCATCCGCCTTGGAACCGGTGTGGAAGACTGCGCCGACGCCGAGGTAATCTGCCCCGCGCTGCTCGGCGAGAATGGCCTGTTCCACGGTCTGCGCCGAAACGCCGATGATCTTGTCCGGGCCAAGCTTTGCACGGACATCGCCGGCCTCCATATCGCTCTGGCCGACATGAACGCCGTCCGCATCCATCTTAGCTGCGATTTCCACGTTATCGTTGATGACGAAAGGAACATGGTATGCGGCACAGAGTTTTTTCAGTTCCAGTGCCTCTTCCATAAAGTGATCCTGGTCAAGATTTTTTTCGCGGAGCTGGATAAACGTTGCGCCGCCCTGCAGAGCCTTTTCCACCTGGCTGTACAGTGTCTCGCCGTTCAGCCAGCTGCGGTCTGTCACAGCATATAAAAGCAGGCCTTTTTTATCGCACTTCATACTTTGCACCTTTCTCCAGCGTCTCGCCGTCCATGTGGTAGATGGCGTCGATGATGCGGTTCCGGTAGGTGGAGTTGCCGTCTTCCGGTTTCATATGGCTCCAGCCGATCTCGCCGGCAAGTCCCATCGCGCAGACAGCGGCAGCAGCGGCTTTTAACGGCTCGTCCGGGTTGGCAACGAGGTAAGCGGTCATCATGCCGGAGAGCTGGCAGCCTGTTCCGGTGATGCTTCCCATCTCGGCGCGTCCGTTGCGGATCACGTAGCAGGTGTCAGCATCGGCAACAAGGTCGATCGCTCCTGTGATGGCGACAACACAGTTGTGGTCTTTCGCAAAGTTTTTTGCAAAAGCAACGGCGCTGTCGAGGTTTTCGTCTGTTACTTTATCGGCAACGTCTGCGTCAACACCCTTTGTCGTTCCGCTTCCGAGTGCCAGTGTTTTGATTTCGGAAATATTTCCGCGGATGACGGTGAACGGGATTTTTTCCATCAGTCCGACTGCGGTCGAAGTACGTAAGTGGCTTGCGCCTGCGCCGACTGGATCGAGCAGGATTTTGTGGCCGAGCGAAGCTGCTTTTGCACCGGCACGGTACATGCCGTCGATGCTCGTTCTGTGCAGCGTTCCGATGTTGATGTTCAGACCGCCGCAGATGGAGGTGATATCCTCGACATCCTCCGGTTCATCGGACATGATCGGGCTTGCGCCGCATGCCAGCAGAATATTGGCGACATCGTTTACCGTAACGTAATTTGTGATGTTGTGTACGAGAGGGGTTGTTTTTCTGACATTGTCAAGACAAGTGCCTAACATGATTTTTTGTTCCTCCTGTGTGAGTATTTTTGCAGAAGCAAATTCCCTTGTGTTACTGGAAGAACCTGTTGATGATGTGTTCATAGAGATTAAAAAAGCAGATATACGTGGAGGTATATCTGCAGAAAATATGCATATCGTATCTCCCTACGTTGGCATTACCCAAATCAGGTTCAGGGTCTAGGAGATGCATCCTACTCTCAGCCCGCTTCGCACGCGAGCTCCCCTTTGCTTTCTGCAGACAATTATATACGTATAAAAACAATTGTGCAAGAGAAAAACGGAAGATTTTAAAAAATTTCAGAAAAATAAAAAAGACATGCAAAATATTGGAAATGTAATGTTATTTGGGTTGACAGAGGAAATAATATCAGCGTAAAATGAAGTATAAAATATGCGTGGAAGACGGGTGAAACGATGGAAGAACAAAGAAGCTTGAACTCTACCAGGACAGCCCGGAGTACACCTTCGACCTGATCCTCGTGGACGTGCATATCGCAAAGCCGATTGATGCGAAATTACTGAAAAAGAAAATTGCAGAGTATTGCAGGTGAAAAGAAGTGCCCCTGCCCGGCATCTGATGTGTGCCGGGCAGGGGATTTTGATGTGCGAATCTTATTTTTCTTCCTCCGGGTACGTATAGCCCCAGGTTCTGCGGAAGGAGGTCATCAGATCCATGACGTCCTTCGTGTAGTCGAGGTGCATGGCAGATGCATCTCCATTGATGGCGCGTTCCATGTCGGCGAGCTCATAGGCGAGTGCATCGGCGTTGTCACCGGCTTTGATGATTTCGGATTCGCCGGTGGAAGCGTCTGTGATTTTTGCTTCCCAGGCACGCGGGTACTCCATGATCTCGATAAATCCGTTCTCACAGGAAACCATGCCGCGTTTCGGCTGTTTGGAGTGGAGAGAGAGCATCACACTTGCCATCTGTCCTTCCTGATTGGTGAGAAGGAGGCCGGCCTGCTCGTCCACACCGGTCGGAGCGGGCTTTACCTGGGAAAGGAGCTGATCCGGCTTGGAGTCGAAGAACCAGCGGAGGAAGGAGAGTGCGTATACGCCGATATCAAGCATCGCGCCGCCTGCGAGATTCCGGTTGAAGAAGCGGTTCTTCATGTTGTACTCTTTGAAACTGCCGAAGTTCATCGTGATCAGATTGACTCTGCCGAGACGGCCGGAGTCGAGAATTTTTTTCAGCTCTTTGTAGATCGGCATATGGTAAATCGTCATTGCCTCTCCGATGATGACACCTTTTTCTTTCGCAAGCGCTATGGCCTCGTCGAGCTCGTCACTGTTCAGCGTAATCGATTTCTCAACGAGAATGTGTTTTCCATTGGCAATCGCCTCTTTCATAAAGCCAAGATGCGTGTTGTGCGGCGTCGTGATATAAATGACATCGACCTCCGGATCGGTAAACATCTCATGGAAATCATCGTAAACTTTTCCAATTCCATATTTCTCCGCAAAAGCAGCCGCCTTCTCATGGGTCCGGTTGCCGACCGCGTAAATATTCTTTCCGTTTTTCTGCAGTGCGACCGCCATTTCATTTGCAATCACACCGCATCCGAGTACAGCCCATTTGATTTCTTTCATCGTGAGATTCTCCTATCGTATCTATTTCGCCCAGAGCGGTTCTTCGCTTCCGCTGTAGTCAAACCGTCCGTCGTTTTTCTCTTCCAGTGCTTTGATCATATGGTACGTAAATTCATTGTAAGGCGTTGGAATTCCCAGCTCTTTTCCCATGCGGATCAGCGAACCCGAGAACATATCAATTTCCGTATGGCGTCCCGCATCGAGATCCTGGAGCGTCGAGTAGCGCGCCGTCGGCGGAACCGCACTTCCGCGTCCCGAGGAGACATCCGCCTTGTTGATATCAATTCCCTTTGCCTCCGCAATCGCCATCAGTTCTGCGCGGAGTCCGTCGCTGATCGCCTTCATATGCACACTGTCGCGGTAGCAGCCGACCCCGGCACCCAAAATTGCCTGCGGGAGATTGTTGCAGACGTTCAGTCGGAACTTGCTCCACATTTCCTCGCGGATATGCTCGGTGACGCGGGCGTGCAGCCCGGCAGCGGCAAACAGCTCTGCCACGGCCTGCACCCGCTCGCTCTGGCAGGGCTCTTGCAGTTCACCGTAAATGATGCCGATGGTGGCTTCCGGGTCAAAGCGATAGCAGCTGCCGTCATGGCAGGAGGCAATCTTGATGAGCGAATACAACAGGTGCTCCGTGCCGACCGCGGCGGCAATGCGTTCCTCGCTGTCCACGCCGTTCATCAGGCTCATGACGATGGTGTTTTCGGTGACAGCGGTGCGGATGCTGCTCAGTGCACCGGGCAGTGCCCCATATTTCAGCGCGACGATCAGCAGATCAGCCCCCTGTGCCTCCTGCGGCGTCCAGACGACGGGACGCAAGATTTCGCCATTGATTGCGCAGCCCTGGCGCAGACGCTCGGCGCGGCTGCCCTCGGCAATGACGCCGAACTGAACGCCCGGGCAGCGGGAAAGCCCCCAAATCACGTAGGAGCCGACAGCCCCGGCCCCCAGCAGTGCAACTTTTTGAATCTTCATAGATGTCCCCTCTCCTCTCCCCAAAACGCAAAAAAGACAAAACCCCATACCATTACGGTATGGGGTTTTCCAAGTGGAGGATGGGGGACTCGAACCCTCGACCTCTGCGATGTGAACGCAGCGCTCTAACCAGCTGAGCTAATCATCCATATGCGATTGACAAATGATATTATATAGGATTTGCCTGCATTTGTCAAGCGCAAATTTTGAAATGTTTTGCACAGAATCTTGACCTGGACGCCTATTAAAATTTTTCCAAAAATTTTGCAAAAAACCGAGACAAATTCCTAAAGTTGTGCTATACTGTGTCAAGAATAACAACCCACACGGTTTTATCAGGAGGTTTGCAACTATGGAAATCACCAACGATATCTTATATGTCGGCGTCAACGACCACCTTGTTGACCTGTTTGAGGGCCAGTACGACGTGCCCAACGGCATGGCCTACAACTCGTACCTGATCTGCGACGACAAGGTCGCCGTCATGGACAGCGTCGATGCCCATTTTACCGACGAGTGGATCACCAAGATCGCCGCTGCACTGGGCGAGCGCACGCCCGACTACTTCGTCGTGCAGCACATGGAGCCTGACCATTCCGGCTCCGTCGCCGCGTTCGCGCAGGCGTACCCCGGCACGACCATCGTCGCGTCCGCCCAGGCGTTCAACATGATGAAGGCCTATTTCGGCACCGACTACGCGGACCGCCGCGTCGTCGTCAAGGAGGGGGACACCCTGCCGCTGGGCACCCACACGCTGCACTTTGTCACCGCGCCGATGGTCCACTGGCCCGAGGTCATCATGACCTATGACGATGCAGACAAGGTCCTGTTCAGCGCCGATGCGTTCGGCAAGTTCGGCGCACTCGACGTGGAGGAGCCGTGGCTGCCCGAGGCCCGCCGCTACTTCATCGGCATCGTCGGCAAATACGGCGTGCAGGTGCAGGCCGTGCTGAAAAAGGCCGCCGCGCTGGACATCGAGACCGTCTGCAGCCTGCACGGTCCCGTCCTGCACAAGGAGCAGCTGGGCGATGTGCTGGCCGCCTACGACGCCTGGAGTGCCTACCGCCCCGAGACCGAGGGTGTGCTCGTCGCCTACAGCAGCATCTACGGCCACACTGCCGAGGCTGCCAACCGCCTGGCCGAGGCCCTGCGCGAGAAGGGCGTGGAGACGGTTGCCATGGACCTGGCCCGCTGCGATATGGCCGAGGCCGTCGCGCAGGCATTCCGCTTCAGCAAGCTGGTACTGGCCACGCCTACCTACAACGCTGATGTATTCCCCTTCATGAAGGAGTTCATCCATCACCTGACCGAGCGCAACTACCAGAACCGCACAGTGGCCTTTATTGAGAACGGCTCCTGGGCGCCGATGGCCGCCAAGGTCATGACCAAAATGCTTGAGGGCAGCAAGAACCTGACCTACGCTGCCACCACCGTCACGGTCCGCGGCGCGCTGAATGCCGCCAGCGAGGCCCAGCTCGCCGCTCTGGCCGATGAGCTGAGCAGGTAATCTCTTTTCCTCTCAACTGCAAGCCCCGCCTCACAGCGCGTCTCTCGCGCCGTGAGGCGGGGTCTTTTTGCGGGCAGGGGGAGAGGAGGACAACAACAAAACAATTGAAAATTTGCGCTTGACAAATCCGGGCAAATCCTGTATACTATCATTTGTCAATCGTATACGGATGATTAGCTCAGCTGGTTAGAGCGCTGCGTTCACATCGCAGAGGTCGAGGGTTCGAGTCCCCCATCCTCCACCAGACAGTTCGTACTCGAACCCAATTCTTTACGGAAAAGGGTTCGGGTACGTTTTTTTATTTGCAGGGTACCGCACACCAGACAGGGGAGAGGTAAATACGCCATGAATTTGAAAAAAGTTCATCACATTGCCATTATCGGGAGCAACTATGAGAAATCAAGGCGCTTTTATGTGGATCTGTTAGGCTTTTCTGTCATTCGAGAAAATTACAGACCGGAACGCGATGATTACAAAATCGATCTTCAACTCGATGGGATGGAATTAGAACTTTTTATCATTAAAAATTGCCCGAAACGCCCCAGTTATCCAGAGGCTTACGGCCTCCGGCATCTTGCCTTCGCTGTAGACTCTGTCGATGATACCGTAAGAGAATTGAATAAAAAGGGCATCCTAACCGAGCCGATCCGAGTCGATGCTTACACAGGCAAAAAAATGACATTCTTTTCCGACCCTGACAATCTTCCTTTGGAAATTCACGAATAAAGTCAGACCGTCAAAAAATTGCATTTTTGCCGTACTGCGTGTGTAGGGGTGGCCATTGGTCGCCAGCGGGGCATGACCTGCCCGAAGGAGGAGTAAGATGGTACAGGTCGATTTGATCACTGGGTTTCTCGGCTCCGGCAAGACGACGTTCCTGCGCCGCTACGTGCAGTATCTCGTCGCGCAGGGGCACAGCGTCTGCATTCTGGAAAACGACTTCGGCGCGGTGAACGTCGATGCCATGCTGCTGCAGGACCTGATCGGGGAGCACTGCGACATAGAGACGATCAGCGGCGGCTGTGACTGCGACACCCACCAGCGCCGGATGCGCACCAAGCTGATCTCAATGGCAATGCGCGGCTTTGACCGGGTCGTCATTGAGCCGAGCGGCATCTTTGACGTGGACGAGTTCTACGACATTCTGCGGGACGAGCCGCTGGACCGCTGGTATACGCTGGGCAGCGTCATTGCCATTGTGGACGCCAAGCTGGAAAACGAGCTTTCCCCGCAGGCCGACTACCTGCTGGCCTCCGAGGCCGCCAGTGCCGGGCTTGTCGTCATGAGCCGCACGCAGCTGGCCGCGCCCGGCGAGGCGGAAGCGGTCATCGACCACCTGAACCGCGCACTGGCCGGCTGCCATTGTGCCCGCCGCTTTGGCGCGGACGATGTACTGTGCCGGGACTGGAACGCGCTGACAACCGCTGATTTTGCCCGCGTGGATCGCTGTGGCTGGCGGCAGACAAGCTACGTCAAGCTGCATTTTGACGAGCACAAGGCGTTTACCTCGCTGTATTTCCTCGAGGCCGGGCGCAGTGTTGCGCAGGTCCGGCAGGCCGCGCAGACTCTCCTGCACGACGCGAAATACGGCCATGTGCTGCGCGTCAAGGGGTTTATCCCCGACGGCGGCGGCTGGGTCGAGCTGAACGCCGCCCGCGACGCCATAACCGTACAGCCCA
>OLRV01003234.1_pt1 | contig 11617 bp, 7 predicted proteins | sample 1672421 | NCBI WGS metagenome assembly OLRV01 (sample SAMEA3136684, study PRJEB25190) | human gut metagenome | biome: human gut; feature: human-associated habitat; material: faeces | place: Austria | collected 2013
CCTGCCGGGAAGATCGCTGCTTCCGAGCCACCGGATACAATTACATTTGCTTTACCCAAACGAATCAGGTTGAAGGCATCTGCAATAGCGTTGGTTGAAGTAGCACATGCTGAACAAGTCGCGTAGTTAGGACCATGGAAACCATACATGATAGAAATCTGTCCGGCTGCAATATCCGAAATCATCTTTGGAATGAAGAACGGATTAAACTTCGGACCCATTTCCTGACGAGTGTAGTAGTTGCCTACTTCCTCTTCAAATGTATGTATACCACCAATACCGGCGCCGAAAATAACACCGATTTTGTTCAAGTCTTCTTTCTCGACGTCAAGACCGGAATCACTCACCGCTTCTTTAGCAACAGCGATGGCATATTGAGTATACAGGTCCATCTTTCTTGCTTCTTTGCGGTCTATGTATTTCGTTGCATCGAAGTTTTTCACTTCGCATGCGAATTGGGTCTTGAATAGCGACGCATCAAAATGAGTAATAGGTCCTGCTCCACTAACCCCGTTCACAATGTTTTCCCAAAATTCGGGAACGCTGTTGCCAACGGGAGTAATGGCGCCAAGGCCTGTTACTACCACTCTTTTTAATTCCATATTGATGAAATCGGATAATTACTTAGCGTGTTCTTCGATATAAGATACAGCATCACCTACAGTACCAATCTTTTCTGCTTGGTCATCAGGAATAGAGATACCGAATTCTTTTTCGAATTCCATGATAAGTTCTACAGTGTCAAGAGAATCAGCTCCCAGGTCGTTAGTGAAGCTAGCTTCGTTAGTAACTTCTGATTCTTCTACGCCTAATTTATCGACGATAATCGCTTTCACTCTTGATGCAATTTCAGACATAACTTTAAGTTTTTAATTAATAATTAGTTTTATTTCTTTAAATTTGCGGTGCAAAGGAATGAATATTTATCGTTTTGCGCAAATATTTGACTAAATAAATGCAATGTTTTGCACATTTTTCACTGTTTTGTGCATCGAATTTGAGAGTTATGAAGAAAAACATCGCAATTTTTGCTTCCGGTTCCGGTTCAAATGCCGAGAATATTATCCGCATAATGTCACAGCAGAAGTGCGATATTGCGGCAAGCGGTATTATTGCACCGCCTGTCAGTGCAAATATCAGCATCGCCGACAGGCACAGTGTGAAAAGAGGCACTGTTATCACCGATACGATTATGCCTGCAAGCGAAAACGTACCGAAGTATATAGCCGAAAGCGGTATTCCCGCAAGTGCGGCACACAATGACACGCATAACGTATCGCAAAGTTTGCCGTTTAAATACGGGAGCTTGTCTTTCAGCCATGCGGAAGCCGAAACGCCGACAGCACCTGCTCCCACGGTAGTTACCGCTGAGAGTATCAGACCTGCGTCAAGGCAGGAGAGAGGGTCGAAAAGCGTTATCAGCAGTACGGCAAGTCCGACAGAATTAAGACAATCGCTCCTGCGGTAAAACAGAGCGCCTGTGTTTGCCGTGATAATCATTATTCCGCTTCTCAGCACCGAAGCCGTAAAGCCGAAAAAAGCCATAAAGCCTACTGTAAGCACCGCAGTTATCACAAACCTTACACGGTAGGAGTATCCGAGCCGTGTAGCTGTCAGCAAAGCCGACAGTACGGTCATTATAAGCGTCAGGTGCATACCTGACACAGCGGTAAGATGCGATACTCCCGACAGCTTTATATCACTGTAAAGGTCATCGGAAAAAGAACGTTTGTCACCGAAGAATATACCTTTCATCAGCGCACCGCTGTCATCGGGAAAGCTATCGTCAATACGCCCTATCAGATATTCACGGTAATCATCAATGAACGATAACGGGTAATCTCCCTTTGTTACGGAAATGTCGCCGTAAGGTATGGCGGATAAGGTTATACCGTCGCTCCTGTATCGGTCGGCAGTGCCGTAATATGCCGTATTTGTCAGCTTTTCAAACTGGGCTTTGAAATGTAACATATCGCCCTTTTTCGCATCAATGTCATCGGTATACATAATCACACCGACCTTGCCGTCAGAAGTATAGGTATAAAGGCTGAAAACGGCTGAATCATTACCAATTAATTGTTTTTGTGCCACAGTTGCAGTTAAGTCATAGGTTCCGTCCAATAACGGTTCAGCCGCTTTTGCCATAGACAAGGATACACAGCTGAATACGGTTATTCCTGCGGCACAGCAGAGCAGTGCTGCGGATATGTCATATTTCCTTGTCAGTATCGCTGTTATTATCGCAACGGCTATAAGCAATATTACTCCACAAATGAGAAAAATTGCAAAATCAAAGAAAATTGAGGCGAAAATCAGTCCTATCAGATATGAACCTCCAACAGCCGCTAATTTCCGCCTCACAACTATTCACCTTTTAAGCAAGCTCAACGCTCAGCTTTTTGCCGCCGAGACTCATGGTGCCGCCGTAGCGGATATACTCATCGATGCCGTGAACGCCGAGGACAGATTCAAACTCTCGGTAAGGGATGAATGTGGTGTGCAGCAGAACGCAGCGGTCGTAAAGCTGCTCGTCCTCAGTAAAGAGGAAGCCCAGCGAGTCCGTGCCGGAGAGCACGATTTTCATGCCGCAGGCCGCAAACACATCAGAAAACAGCGCTGCGCCCTCGATGAAATCCTCCATCAGCGTCACTTCGTCGAGGAACACATAGCGAAAGCCCCGCGCTTCCAATGCCTTGAGGTCGCGGTTCACGTCTGCCAGCGTGTCTTTTGCAGTAATCTGAATGAACGCTGCCTTGGCAAGCTCTGCGTCGCTCATCTCCGCGAAAATCTGGCGGATCATAGTGGTTTTCCCCGTCCGGCGCAGGCCGTAGAGGATGAATACCTTGTCCTGCGGCTCGCCGTAGACAAAGTCGTGCAGCTGCCGGAAGCACTCGCGCCTGCGATAGCCGCGAACAGACGCCGCAAAGGAACGCAGCGCTTCGCCGGTGCGGACATTGGTGGTAAACGCGGAAGGGTTCGCAGATTTCGCCTTGGGCAGCTGCTTTTTCAGCGCCTTCAGCTCCTGCTCCAGCTCCTTCCGCCGCTCGATTTTGGCGCGGAAATCCTCCAATTCGTCAGCGGGAATATACTTCTCCCGCCGCTTCTTGTTCTCCGTCCAACGGTGGTAGAAATAGTCCTTACCGTTGACGGTTTTCTTCGTAATAGAACCAGCAGGCAAAGCAGGAATCTGCTGCTCCAACTCTGTCACCCGTGCCTGCATATCGGATAATTCCATAGCGCACCTCCTGTGAGATAGGATTCTATACAGAATTATACCCTATTATACCCGCAAAATCAAGGGTATAATAGGGTATAATCGATATTGAAGCCAATTGCACGAAAGAATATAACATCTCACGCTGGGATTGCAAATAAGATATTTCTAGCTCCTGAAGCCAAGAAACTTCTTCCTCATTCTCCTGAAACGCCTGAATGGTGGGCTTTTGCTTTAAATTCCTTCAACGCAGAAAACGAGTAATTCTTCCAAAGAACGGGGCATCCACCATAGCACACGCCAAAGTGCTCGCAAGTGGTACACTCATCAGATGGCAACCTGCGGATCTCGTCCATCGTTTTGCTGTAGTTAGCACTTTCGGTTAATGACAGAAAGCCTTGATAAGACGAAAAATCTCTACCAAACTTTCCCAACCGCTGATAAATGTACATGTCACATGGAAGCAATTCCATCTTCGTATTGAATGTCACGGCATTTTTCAGGTGAATCTGGCAGGGCGTTGCCAGCCTGCCTTTTAGAAGACAATTCTTTCGCTACTATATAATACCAACGAAGAAAAAATGTAAAATATGCCGTTGCCTCAACCCTGTCTGTCCGTTTAGGGGATAAGTCCATGGTGACTTGTTTCCGCGAACGCCTTATGCACTCGACCCGGAATGTCAAATGATATCGTTATGTCAGCTTGTTAGTCCGCTGTCCAGCGAGCTTCAAAATCTTCCTTGTTCATTGCCAGGCCTTCATTAAGTCGGGCAAGAACTTTTTTACCATCAGGAAGCATCTTTAAAGACGCTACCATCTGTTTTACTGCTGCTCGAATATCCTTTAAAGAAGCTTTTGATTTAATCCAGTTCTGAGGGACAAAGAGTTTTCCAGTATCAGCAGCTACGGTATCCTGTGCAGTTTCCATTGCCATATTTAAGCAGTTTCCAGCCATTTCAACAATATAATCCAGCAGTCCACTCTCTGTCATTTTTCTCAATGCCACGGATGGACTTGGTACCGAATCATTCATCTTATTGATCTCACAGAGGATGACCGATATAGCGAATAACTGATGATAGGGGGCATAAGCTTTCATTGCAAGCAACGTCTCGTTTAGCCCAATAGGGTTCTCTTTGCCCCATTTCTCATAGACAGCTGCAAACATGACATTTAGAGCCTGCACGTTTTCTGGTGCATAATCTCTGTGGAACAGCTGATCAAAGTACTTGTCGAATATTTTGGTTTCGCTGTAAGAGATTGTAGGCCGCTGAGAATGCCAAGCAATCAGTTGCTTGCCAAGATCAGTTAGATTCACGACATGAGCGGTGTTGTATTTAACTGTATCGACACGTTCCCCGCGTTTCGTGACAAAGTAGCCGTCCGGAAAATATTGCTCATATGCTCTTTTCATCGCCAAGACGGCCTTGTCATTACTGCGTAAATCCCTGGCTTTAACAGCACTCTGACTATTTGTCGAAGTGCTTATCCTGTCAGCTCTGTCTTGGTCTTCAATTTCATAAAACCTGAACAGAATATATGCATCCGTTGCTTTCTTGGCTGCCTCGCTTGAACTGAATATTGTGCTTAGTGACTGGCATCCGTTTACTACGTTCAGTTCTTTGACAGAAAGCACACCATCATGAATAGACATTTGAGAGCAGATCGCTGTGATTCCGTTATGCAGGAAGAAGAAATCTTCTGCATCCGTTTTTATCGTTTTTGCGATACCTTTATTGACCTTATTGCTGTTGCCAAGCGACTGGCGGACATTCTTTCGGAAAAGGCTACCGTCTTTGATCCCAGGAATCTTAATGCAGTCTCTGAGAGGCAAAGCAACGATGATTGCTTTCGTACCTCCAATCATCAGCTCCATGTATTTTCCACTTTCAAGCTTGAATTCATGGTTAATGTACGGCCTGTTTTTATGTAGCGCCTCTTCATACTTGAACTTCATTGTCTCATTATCTACCACGACCAGATTGGCAGATAGGGATTCATTTTCAGACAATTCCTTCTGAAAGGCAGCAAGGTCGTTTTGGGCCGATTCAGTCAGCGTTGAAGTGGTAATCAGCTCGAAGCACACTTCGTAATCGTCTTCCAGCGCAGATGCCATCTCGTTAATCTTTACTTGGAGCTTGTAATTGGCACCATCCTGAAGGTGCTCCAGATCCTTGATTTGCACCCACGAAGACAATACTTCACGCAGCGGTTCAGCATCGACCGTATCGCCGCCATAGAATTTACCTTGAATAATGTAGATGGTGCTGGATTGGTTATCAATATAGATGGCATCAATCTGTTTGTCTCCTGCACCATCTGTAATGCAGTCTTTCGTTTCATAGGTATCGAGGTTATGGATATTCCTTAAATACCACGCAACGAAACGTTGCCCATCATTTGGATAATTCGTTAAATAGTATTCATTCGATATATCAGCTTTGATTTTTTCGTACATACCATCACCTCACTGTGCAATGAAACCATCTGTATCAAAAATATGATCCAGTTCGTCATTGCTCATGGCGTGGGAAACCTTATCCCTGACCGCACTTTTAGACATATCTAAACGCTTGAATCGTTTGTTTCCAGCGGAATCCTTGCCCATCCGGATCAACTGGATTCTACCCACACCAGGATTTTGTCTCGCATATTCGGCAAACCCTTTTGCTTTTCCGAGGTTATCTTTAAATTCCGGATTATGCGGTTCCAGAATATCAATAACGTACCCCAGTACCTTATCGATTCTCACAATAATAAAATCCGGATAGGTAGGCTTTGTTTCCCCGTCAATCTCATACGGGATGCAAAGGGCCCAAGCACCTCTGGATGGATTGCGAATCCAGCAGACAAAATCATCCCGCCTCTGCTCCTCTGCAATAACGCCAGCTTCCCACTCATTGAGCTTCAGCTTTGCCACACCTGTAATTTCGCTTACAAACAGGTGATCTCTATATTCTGTTCCGCCACTTTCATGGGGAATCTGAATCGTCTCTGGCAGGCGGAAATTATGCTTACTAACGACATCACCATCGGAGACGATGCTGTCGTATTGTCTGCGAATTTTCTCGGAATCAATGGTTGCAATGTACCTTCTATAATCGTCATTCATGCTGTGGAAACGGTTCTCCGCGTAATTGTGCAGTTTGTTCATACACTCATCATCAGCAACGAACAATATGACATCTACCTTGAACCCATTAGGGTCATTGACATCCATATATTTATTGCCATAGACCATACCAATCCCTTCATTGCCAAGCCTTACATCAGCAATGCGGAATTGCCGGTCGATGTCGGTATCTGTAGTGGTAAACAGATCATGGACAGAATAGCTGTCAACCGTCTCACCAAAAGCATCGAAAATCTGCGTTGCCAGTTTGAACTGCTTTACCTGCAGGACCAGGCTATCGTACTTATCCTGCACCTTAAGCTCCTGCACATAATCGTGAATCATTTCAGCGATCTCTGCCTGAACTTCACGGATAGCCGTTCTGTGCAGCCCGGACATGGTGAGCAGATGTGCCATACGATACAATGATTTCAGGTAATCGTTAATTCGCAACGCGCGAACATTATAGGAAAGCAAGCCTGCGTCGTTGATAAACTTCATGACAGCTTCCCGATCAAAAAGGTCGTCAGGTGCTTTCTCCTGGGTCGATGCATCTACGGATGTCACTCCCACCCCTGTATTATCCTCTGGAGCTTCTGCATTTTCAGTAGATGCGTGGTGCGCTTCTGTATGCTGAGCATCAACAGTCTGTGAAGTTTTCTCCTGGGAAGATGTCTGTTGATTCTGATCCGGATTATCTGTTATATTCGATGGACTATGCTGAGAAAGGATTCCTGTGGCCCCAAAACCGCCAACAGTATTCTGGGACGTATTGCTGGGCTCTGCAGCTTCGGAATTCACGCCTTGATTGAGGAAAGCATCCATAGTCAGCTGTCCCTGAACAGGAGTGGGGCCGCTTTTCTTCTTGGGTTTTACCGTCAATGTCTCAAACTTTCTGCCGGACGTAGTCTCCCCATAGATGTCGGTTGGAATTTCACCGCCCTCACTACTTTGGAGCGCCTCCACAACATCCTTGACGGTATCTTCATTGAAGTACGGCAAAAAGAGATGGACATCGTTCAAAACATCATCCACCTGAATGTGCATCTGCATCGGGGTCCGCACCATGCGCCCAAGAAGCTGCGCAATATAGGTCGCATCGCTGGCATGCTTAAAGGACATCATCGTTTCCGCACGGGGACAGTCCCAACCTGTAGACAGATTTTCTTTAAAGAACACGATGCGAATATTTCTATCATCGGCGATGCGCGAAGGCTCTTCATAGCGAACATCGAGGCCGTTCACTTGAATGGCAGAGGTGGTCTGGCCAAAAGTATGTACTACCTGACCGGGCTCGAATTTGAAGCCGGTTCGTTCCTCAATTTTTCTAAGGCAATCATCCAAATCGGTGTCAGTCAGTTTACTTCCGCTACCATTCAGGACCTGGACAATCATGATTGGGTTGACATAGGCATAGTGCTGCTCAAAGCAGTATTGCGTCCAGTGCTCCCACTTCTGTTTCCAGTCATCAGCGGCTGCCTGGAGAATCGCCATATCATTGTTTACAGAGTCTTCCTCCGGATAGGTGATGACAATCCTATCTTTCAAAAGGCCAGATGCCCGCACTTCATCCGCTGTAACGACGGCTTTGTGAATTGTGGAAGACGTACCTTCAACCAGCGCATTAAAACGCTGTGTCGTAGCCGACATACCAATGACAACTGGCATAGGAGGAATCTTGTCTGTATCGCTGCCTTTGATAAATTTCTGCATGATGGTCGTAGCCTTACTGGCATCGCGTCCCTGCATGCCACGATGGGCTTCATCAATGATGAAATAGAGCCGATCACTCTTATCACGCACGGTATTCGCCAAAGTCTGCCAAATAGTATAAGTACGGTCGTCACCATTTTTTGTCAGCCTCGAGGATGCTGAGAGCTTCTGTGTATTCAGGAAATAGATGTGACCATCCTCAAAGATTTCTTTATCGAAGGAATCCTCGCTGACCGTAACACACTGGCTCAGACGAATTTTATCAGCCTTCGAGTCAATCTTCAACTTAGATTGCTCATTCAGCTGCGGAGAATCCGACAGCCAGACAATAATGGCGTTCGGCTGCTCTGCGTAGTTCTCGTCTCCAAAGAAAATACTTTCAATCAGAGAGGCCATGATGATCGTTTTACCTGCACCGGTGGGCGCAGTAAAGGAAACCACCTGCGGAGCATGTGTCCTGTGGTAGCTGCCCATAGCCTCTGCTGTTTTCATACGGATATCAGCGATGGCCCTTTTCTGAAATGGAAATAATTCAACCTTCATTCCGGTTACCTCCCTGTATTGATGCGGAAATTATCCAGATAGTCGCGATAGAGCTGGTAGCAGTCTTTGCCTTCATAGGCCCGGATCATCTCACGGTATGCCGCCTCAGAATCTGTAACAATGAACACAGTCTGGATTTCCGGATGCTGAGTGAGCTGTTGTTCAAATTCCGGGTAGAAGATTTCGTCAATCAACACTGCCATTTTGTTTTTCGGAAGGACGAGCATATCGGGCAATTCTTCACCCTCCAGAACCGGGCACTTACCAATAGCACCGCCCTTCATCCACAGGACGGGCAAAAGCGCTTTGAATTGCCTGCCAAGGGCAACAGATGTTTTGTCAAGGAAACTCAACTTGAAGAAAGCTGCGTTTGCTTTAAAGCCATCAGACATAGGCAGATCACTACCAAGATAATCTCCCTTCAAGGGTTTACCATGTACATCATGTCCTTCAATGCTACAGACTGTGCGCGGCCATGTAACATACCGTGCAATTCCCAGTTCACTCCATTCTGCATCACCAGGATGAAACCCTTTAGACGATAGTTTTTGGGCTTCTTCAACCGAAACCTCATTGTTTGTAACCAGTATGCAGCGCCTAGTTCCACCATCTTCTGCGTTCAGAAGGTTAACTGCGTGAAGGGTTGTTCCAGAACCAGCAAAAAAATCAATGATGAGAGCATTTGGCTTCTCTGCTACAAAATATCTCAGTGAATCCTCAACGGAATACAACGATTTTGGAAAAGAAAAACGTGCATTTCCAATGATATTTTTTAGCAAAACGGTACCGTATGTTTTTGCGTCATATTTCGTTTCTTTCCAAACAGTTGTTGCTCTCGTCAATTTCCCTCCCGTTTCTACTACTATTTTTGATCCATCTTCTCGATAACCTCGGACAGCCCAACGTCCAGCAGCAATTTTATCTTCAAAATTTTCACTCAAATACTTTATTGTGTATTGTTGATAGGGTGATTTTTTATTGGGTAATACTTGCACAACTTGTTTCTCTATCAACTTTTTAAGAGTCTCTCCGGTTACTCCCCAGTTCATTTCCAATCCATCGTCTCTGATCGGAAAAACAGTTGTTGCACCTTCAATATCTGGTGCAGTATGTCTATCTTGTGTATGTGGGAGAGGTTCTCCAATTCTTATGATCTTATGTGTTGCGTCATCAATATAGATGGGATAGAATTGCGCAACACCACCTTTTACTGTTCCTCGCCGGGACCCGTATTCAAGTCTCCTTAAGTACCACCATCTTACTTCTACCTCTTCACTATCACCCTTTGACTGAACAACATGGGCATCCCCTAAAATCACAAAAAATGCGTATTCATCAGCGCGAGAAAAGAGATTTTTTCTAATAGCTCCAGATGGGTTTATTGTAATGCTCACCATTTGAATTTGTGCTTCCGGAAACATCTCTTCCAACAAACACCCAAGATGCAGATACTCTTTCTCGTCAATGGTTACAATGAGTACCGAGTCGTCCGGATTCAGTAACTTCTTGGCGAGTTTCAAACGTTTTTCCATCATGGACAGCCATTTGCTATGGCGATAAGCGTCAGAGCTGTCCACATAATCGTTATTGTATTTCCAATCCTTGGCCCCCGTATTATAGGGAGGATCAATGTAAATGCAGTCCACCTTTTCTGCATACAGATACTCCAGCAGCTGGAGCGCATGGTAGTTATCGGCTTCGATGAGGGTATGCCAAAGATCGCTGCCCGGTGCATTTTCCACAAAATCCAGCGGCTTCAGCGTGGGATAAATAGGCTCCCCAAATTCCGCCACAGCAACGATATCGCTCATTTGGAACGTTTTCTGCTCGTGTGTCTCTCTGCGGTCACACAGTACAGTATCCCCGTCGATCTTAAGAACGGTATATATATCACTGACATAGCCCGTTTTTAATGCAACCTTGCACCCAACACGGATAGGCACATCGTAAAGAGGTGTGCATTCCGGCAAATGTTCTTCAAAAACCAAGCCAAACTTCTTCTGTTTTACGAGTTTATCCGTCTCCTGCATGATCCGCTCACGAAGTACCGGATCGTCAATTTGCTGGATCAAGTCCTGCAAAAGTGCCATGGCTTTTACCTCATCCTTCTGTAATGGTTTTTTCTTTTATGTGATATTGGATGCCGTGCTGCTCGCAAAATTCAGTGACCTGGGCAGCCAGTCTGTTATAAAATGCCTTATGCTGCTTGTAGGCGTTCACTTCTTTGCAGTAATTGGTCCTGCCAAAGATAATCTTGTCCACGAAGTTCACTGCATCCAAAATATTTTGTAAATCCTGTTCAATCAGGTTTGGGGTTGGATATGGCTCGATGCTGACCCAAGTTCTGCATCCGGCATCATGCAACGCTCTCAATGCGGCCAGACGGTCAGCATAAGGCGATGCACCCGGCTCCATTTTCTCACGGTAGCTTTCGTCCAAGGAAATCAATGTAATTCCATGCTCGTTTTCTGGAGAAAGCTGCGCCAGTTCCAACGGCAAAATACCCTTTGTGAGTGTTGTGCATCGAATTCCAGCATTATTCAGTTTCCGGATGGCAGCAATACTCATTGCACCTACTTCCGGATATCCATTCATAAAAGGGTCCGTTGTGAAGCAAAGTTGTACAGACTGAATTTTATCACGGAGCCTTGGGATCTCTCGATCCAGCAGTTCCAACGTATTGGAAACCAGGCACGGTTCCAGCCATTCTTCATAATCCTTGATCTGACCAAAGCGTTTTTTCATCAGGAAAGCATAACAGGGGAATTTGCAGCCATGGGCACAGCCCTGAACATGATTCATCGTATAGTCACCATACTCAACACCGGTCTGGTAGAGCATGGTTTTGCGTGTAATGGTCTTCAAATCGGTTCCATCCTTATAATTATTTATTCTTCAAAATATGATCTGCAATTCTCAAGGCAAGTCGCTGTGCAGCTACACTTTCGTTGGAGATTGCAAAGCAGAACAAAAACATCGGTGATGCTATTATAAAAGTGGACACGGAAGGGTAGAAAAAAGCCTGTCCGTGGAGT
>OLRV01003235.1_pt1 | contig 11617 bp, 12 predicted proteins | sample 1672421 | NCBI WGS metagenome assembly OLRV01 (sample SAMEA3136684, study PRJEB25190) | human gut metagenome | biome: human gut; feature: human-associated habitat; material: faeces | place: Austria | collected 2013
CAGAAGAAACTTACTTAACTACTTAGCAAAAAAAGATGTTCAAAGATACAGAGATATCGTAGAAAAACTTGGATTAAGAAAATAATAACTTTTGGACGTTTTGCATAAATAAATTGCTAAACGTCCATTTTAATTAAATGGTGTTAAAAATGCTTAAAAATTAGTAAGTAGCTTGGATAAAGTACTTTAAAAAATTATATTAAATAAAAGTAAATTAAAGTAATTTATCGAGGTTACAGCTAATTTTAAGCAAATAATAATTTATAAAGGAGAGAAGTATATGTTTAAATGTTATGAAACAGAATTAGCTGGAAGAAAATTAACAATTGAAACTGGAAAAATTGCAGAGCTTGCAAATGGAAGTGTTATGGTAAGATATGGAGATACTGTAGTAATGGTAAATGTTACAGCATCAAAAGAGCCAAGAGAAGGAATTGACTTTTTCCCATTATCAGTAGATTATGAAGAAAAACTATATGCTGTAGGAAAAATACCAGGAAGTTTTACAAAAAGAGAAGGAAAACCTGCAGATAAAGCTATATTAACATCAAGAGCAATTGATAGACCAATAAGACCATTATTTCCAAAAGATTTCAGAAATGATGTATGTGTAGTAGCAACAGTATTATCTGTAGAGCAAGATAACTCACCAGAGGTTTGTGCAATGATAGGAACAGCAGCAGCACTTGCAATATCAGATATTCCATTTGGAGGACCAACAGCAGCTGTTAATGTAGGATATATAGATAATAAAATAGTAATAAATCCAACAGCAGAGCAAAGAGAGCACAGTAGATTACGTTTAACTGTAGCTGGAACACAAGAAAAAATAACAATGATTGAAGCAGGAGCAGATGAAATACCAAACAGCACAATGTTACAAGCAATAAAAGATGCTCATGTTGAAATAAAAAAATTATGTGATTTTATATCAAAAATACAAGCAGAAATAGGAAAGCCAAAATTTGAATATCAATCATTTGCAACAGATAAAGATGTATATGAAGAAATAAAATCAAACTTCAAAGAAAGAATGTACAAAGATGTTCAAGAAGTTGATAAAACTGTAAGAGATACAAATATAGAAAAAATAACTGAAGATATAACAAATTATTTTATAGAAAAATATGGAGAAGAATCAGCAGAAGAAAAGAAAGCTGACATTGCAAATAGTGTTCATGATCTAGAAAAAGAATGTGTAAGAGAAATGATACTAGAAGAACATAAAAGACCAGATGGTAGAAAAATAGATGAAATAAGACCACTATCTTGTGAAGTTGGAGTATTACCACGAGTACACGGAAGTGCTATTTTTACAAGAGGTCAAACACAAGTAATGTCAATAGTAACTTTAGGAATGAAAAGTGAAGAGCAATTATTAGATGGATTAGATGAAGAAACAGGAAAAAGATATATGCATCAATATAACTTCCCATCATACAGTGTTGGAGAAGCAAGACCATCAAGAGGACCAGGAAGAAGAGAAATAGGTCATGGAGCATTAGCTGAAAAAGCATTAGTTCCAGTAATTCCATCAGAAGAAGAATTCCCATATGCAATAAGAGTTGTATCAGAAGTATTAAGCTCAAATGGTTCAACATCACAAGCTAGTATATGTGGAAGTACATTAGCTTTAATGGATGCAGGTGTTCCAATTAAAAAGCCAGTAGCTGGAATATCAACAGGATTAGTAACAGACAAAAATGATCCAAATAGATATGTAATGTTAACAGATATTCAAGGTATTGAAGATTTCTTTGGAGATATGGACTTTAAAGTAGGTGGAACAAAAGATGGTATAACTGCTATACAAGTTGACATTAAAATAGATGGATTAACATATGATATAATAGAACAAGCTTTTGAAAGAACAGAAAAAGCAAGAATGTATATATTAAATGACATAATGTTACCACAAATAGCAGAGCCACGTGCAGAAATTTCAAAATATGCTCCAAAAATAATAACAACAAAAATTAGTGTAGACAAAATAAAAGATGTAATTGGAACTGGTGGAAAAGTTATAAACAAAATAATTGCTGAAACAAATGTAAAAATAGACATTGAAGAAGATGGTTCTGTATGTGTATATTCTAATGATTCAAAAAATGCAGAAACTGCAATGAAAATGATAAAAGATATAGCAAGAGAAATAGAAGCAGGAGAAATTTATGATGGTGTTGTAACAAAAATAATGCCATTCGGAGCATTTGTTGATTTAGGTGGAGGAAAAGAAGGATTACTTCATATTTCAAAAATATCAAGTAAAAGAGTAGAAAAAGTAGAAGATGTATTAGCAATTGGAGACGAAATAAGAGTAAAAGTATCTGAAATTGATTCTCAAGGAAGAGTAAATTTAACAATGAAAGACCTAGAATCTACAGCTCAAAATAAAGAAGAAAACAAGGAAGATAAATAATACAATAAAAAGCAAAAACAATAGTATATATTATTATACTATTGTTTTTGAAAATAACCAAAAAATAAGGGGCTTTTTTGTGAATTATTTGTGAAAATATAAAAAAAAGTAACAAAATGTTGAAAAAAAGAATATAAGTAAGTATAATATATATGAATTTAAAATTAAGGAGTAAAAGATGGAATATTTATATATAATACAACAGGCACTTATTTGGATTGTAACTATATATTGGTTATATCAATTCATAATTAGTTTGTGCTCTTTTGTTAAAATTAAAGAAAAACCTTTAAAAGAAGATAAACAACACAGATTCATGACAATAATACCTGCTCATAATGAAGAAAAAGTTGTAGCAAATTTAGTAGAGAGTTTAAAAAAATTAGATTATCCAAAAGATTTATACGACATATATGTAATTGCAGATAACTGCACAGACAAAACAGCAGAAGTTGCAAAAAAAGCAGGAGCAATAGTATATGAAAGATTTGATGAAGCTCATAAAACAAAAGGTCATGCTCTTCAATGGTTTTTAGCTCAAAAAATTGAAGAAGATGCACCATATGATGCATTTTGTATATTTGATGCTGATAATATAGTAGATGAAAATTTCTTAAAAGTAATGAATAAAAAATTGTGTCAAGGAGAAGAAGTTGTTCAAGGATATAAAGACATAAAAAATCCATCAGACAGTTGGGTATCTGCAGGATATGCAATATTCTATTGGACAATGCATAGATTTTATCATTTAGCAAGATATAATATAGGTCTTTCACCTTTAATGAATGGAACAGGTTTTATGGTAAAATTTGATGTAATAAAACCTCAAGGATGGAACACAAAAACATTAACAGAAGATATAGAATTTTCATTAAAAAGAATTATAGAAGGTAAAAAATTGGGTTGGGCAAGAGATGCAATAGTATATGATGAGCAACCAGTAGGATTTAAACAATCATGGACACAAAGATCAAGATGGACAGTAGGACATATGCAATGCCTAAAAGAATATACAAAACCATTAGCTGAAGCTGTAGTAAAAAATAAAACAGTAATGAATTTTGACGGTTTATTATATATGTTAGGAACAACACCAATGTTAATATTAACAATGGTACTAGTAATAGTAAATATTGTTTTATTTGCAACAGGAGCAATGAGTGGATTGGATTTTACAATACAAATGTTAAAATATATTATACCAACATTATTAGTATTACCATTTATGGGATTAGTAGTGTTATATTTAGAAAAAAAGCCAATAAAACCAATGATAAAAGGACTGTTAACATATCCAATTTTCATGGGATCATGGTTATTAATAAATATAAAATGTCTATTCAAAAGAGATACAGAATGGAAGAAAATAGACCATGTTAATGATAAAAAAATAGAAGATTTATAAAAAAAGAAAATCAGTATTTTTATTACTGATTTTCTTTTTTTTAGACTTTGTCGAAATTTGGTATACGGTTTTTATTGCAAACTCAAGAAAATTGCAATAAAATATAAGAACTATGTAAAACTTTACACAAAAGTTTTAGAAATTTATTTAAAATTAAATTTCAAAAATTCAAATTATTTTTTTCAAAAAATTGGCATCTAAAAAAATCCAAACAAAACATATATAAATGAAAATAATTTAAAAGAATAAATTATATATTTGAATTTCTACAAAAAATATATAAAACATAGGAGGGTTGTAATATAGAAGAACTTGAATATTGGATTTGGATTTCACAAATAAAAAATATGACTTTTGAAGTATTTGACTTATTATTAAAAAAGTACGAAAATATAAGAAATATATGGAATCTTAATGAAAAAGAGCTTAAATCAAATGGGTTTTTATCTGAAATATTATTATTAGAGCTATGCAATGAATCATATAAAAGCAATTTAACTAAATATTTAAGATATATAAATAAAAATGATATAAAAATTATAAAATGTACTGATAATAATTATCCGCAAAAATTAAATAATATACAAAATAAACCAATAATGTTATATTCCAAAGGAAATCTAAAAAACATAAATAATGAATCTGTTGCAATTGTAGGTTCAAGAATGGCATCAATATATGGAAAAAAGAATGCGTATTATTTTTCATATGAATTAGCTAAACGAAATGTCAATATTGTTAGTGGTCTGGCAAAAGGAATAGATTCATATTCACATATAGGTGCATTAAAAGCCAAGGGAAAAACAATAGCTGTTATAGGATGTGGAATGGATAAAATATATCCAAAAGAAAACGAAAAATTATATTATGAAATTTTAAAAAATGATGGACTTATAATATCCGAATATATAGTTGGAACAAAACCAGAAAAAACAAATTTTCCAAGAAGAAATAGAATAATAAGTGGTATTTCAGATGCTGTAATTGTTGTAGAAGCAGGTGCCAAAAGTGGGTCATTAATAACAGCAAACCATGCAATAAACCAAGGCAAAGAAGTATGGGCAATACCAGGAAACATTAACTTAGCAAATTCGGTGGGAACTAACGAGTTAATAAAAGATGGTGCAAATGTTTTAACTAAATTAGGCGATATAATATGGTAGTTCTGAAAAAGGTTGCTAGTTAAGTTAAAAAAAGAAAATCGTAAATGGAAATGGTGATGGGTGTTATCAATCTGTGACTGAGATTAGTGTGTGATGTCAAAAAGAACCGTCCCCATTGACAACTTGTCGAATTATGTAGAAATTTGCAGATGAAAAAAGATTGACTTTGTATGAATTTGATATTAAAATTAGTACATAATAAAATTTTATTCAAAAAATTTAATTCTAAAAAATTTCCAAAGAAATTTAAAAAATGTAATAGGAGGTGACTTATTGAAACGAAAAACATTGAAGTCTTTGTTCAGTGTTATTATTAGTGTTATTGTAGTATGTTGTTTATTCATTTTTTTATATCTAAAAAATAAAAATTCCATTATTCAATCAAATCTAATAAAAGAGGCAGATAGTATTGTAAACGAAAATATTATTAATTGTGATGCTATTAAAAAAAGTGAAGAGCAAAAACAAATTGAGGAGTGTGAGGCTTTTTCAATTGAAAAAATATCTAGTGATAATAATGTTTTAGGAAAAATAAAAATTCCAGCAATAAATGTTGAAGCACCAATTAAAGAAGGCGTAACACAAGATGTATTAAAAGAATCTGTTGGACATTTTTGTGATAGTAGTTATTGGAATGGAAATGTTGCTCTTGCTTCTCATAACAGGGGGACATATGCACATTATTTTGAAAAGATAAATAAATTACAAATTAATGATGAAATCATTTATCAAACTAAATTAGGGACAAGAGTTTATATTGTAACTGAAATAAATCAAATATCTGAAAATGATTTGTCTGTTTTAGAAAAATCAAATAAAAATATTTTAACATTAATAACCTGTGTAAAAGATAAGAAAAATTTAAGATTATGTGTACAAGCATCAGAAAAAGTTTAATTTTTATTAAAATAATATACTAAAGAGCATTTTAATTACAAAAGAATTTTTGAAAAAATTATAAAAAAGTAATTTCGTAAACAGAAGTTTACGAAATCCAAATATATAATATAGAAGAAAGAAGGAATGAGTTTATTTATGAAAAAAGTAAGAAAAAGTGATAAACCTATAAGCACCTGGTTCGGCGGTGTCGACTGTGTACCCAGCGCCGTTCTTGTAAAATGCATTACTATGATTATTCGCGTGAACGATGTGAGCATAATAAGAATGGAAGGTGCTAAAGCAATTACAGTAAGCACAAGTACTATCTGTAATACGCTTGCAAGATCACTTCCATTTCCAGCCGATATTCCGATTGTAAAATTATCTGAAGCATTAGCCGCAGTTGTCGTCTCTTCGGTTCCTAATATATCAGTTGCATATACAGCAGTTCTGCTGTTGACCGATATGAAGAGAACAATCGCCACCACCATGGCAATTCTTGCGAAAGCTAATATTGCCTTACTTCTCTTCTTCATCTTCTGCCTCTTCCTTGCCGGAAAATCTGAATCTGTTAAACACGCTCCCAAAAGATTCTTTGGTCTCGGTCTCCTTAAATTCAAGTGTATCCTCGTTAATTTCTCCAAGATACGTAACTGTGTCTTTGCACACAGCGATAAGGACGCATTTATCTCCTGCTTTTACAATTTCCAATATCTTATTGCTTGAAAGTCTTGTACTTTCAATAACTTTAATATTACCATAGCTCATTTTCTTCTTCTGATATGAGCCAATCCACCTGGTCGTGAAATATGTAATAGCCAGAACAAATATAAATATCATGGTTACAGTAATAAACTGCGCAATACTGTTCTCCATGGATGCGCAATATATCATATTAACCAACAACTTTTCTTACAGCTTCAAGGACTCTGTCTGCCTGGAACGGCTTAACGATAAAGTCTTTTGCTCCCGATTGGATTGATTCAATAACCATAGCCTGCTGGCCCATGGCTGAGCACATGATCACGGAAGCCTTAGGGTCAAGTTCTCTTATTTTCTTAAGAGCCTGTATTCCATCCATTTCAGGCATTGTGATATCCATAAGTACAAGATCAGGCTTAAGCTCTGTATATTTCTCTACAGCCTTAGCTCCGTTCTCGGCCTCTCCGGCAACAGTGTATCCATTTTTCGTAAGAATGTCTTTAATCATCATTCTCATAAATGCTGCATCGTCGCATATCAATATATTTTTTGCCATAACTTAATCTCCTTTAAAAGAAATGTTCACTTTTTTTATTTAATGTGTATTATACATTATTGCATCGTTTTTGAAAACAATTATTTTATTATTTCAGTAATTTTGATACCAAAACTTTCTTCAATAACTACTACTTCGCCTTTGGCAACATACTTTCTGTTGACAAGTACATCGATAGGTTCTCCGGCGATCTTGTTAAGTTCAACGATTGTTCCCGGTGCAAATTCAAGAATCTCCTTAATGGACTTGGTTGTTCTGCCAAGTTCAACTGTTACTTCAAGCGGAACATCCATAATAAGATCTATATTCTCGTGTCCGACCGTTGATTGAGCTCCGGTAAATGGCTGGAATGAAGCCGGCTGCACATTAACATTCTGAACCGGTGGCATACCGTATCCCGGCATTGGCTGTCCATAAGGCATCTGTGGCTGCATGTATCCCGGCATTGGTGCTGCGCCATATCCGTAAGGCATCTGCTGCTGCATCTGCGGTTGCGGTGCCACATTCTGCTGCGGTTGCGGTGCAGGCGATGGTTGCTGCATTGCCTGCTGTGCTGCTGATGGCTGTTCTGCTGCCGGCTGTGCGGCCTTCTCTGAAGGTGTCGATGTCGCAACATTATCTGAATTATCCTGCATACCAAGTGCGAACACTTCATACAGATTCCTTGCAAAATCAAACGGATATAACTGCATGATTTCACTGTCTATAAGATTTCCTATGGTCATTCTGAATGCGACCTTAACAAATTTGGTATTAAGGAATTCCGGAAGATTATTTTCATCCTGTTTTACATTCAAATCAATCAGATTTGCAACTGGCGGGCTTATATCTATTTTCTTGCCAAGCATGGATGACATTGATGTTGCGGCCGAACCCATCATCTGGTTCATCGCTTCTCCGATTGCGCTCAAATGAAGTTCACCAATCGGTTCATCATCATTGACCTCTCCGTTTCCGCCCATCATAAGATCGGTAATTATTCTTACATCATGTTCTTTAAGAACAAGGACATTATTACCGTCCAGTCCGGCTGTATATTGAATTTGCAAAAAAACACATGGTCTGTCATAGGAATCTGCAAGTTCGTCCCATGTCATATATGTAACCTGCGGTGTCGTAATGTTAACCGGCTGGTTGAGCAACGTGCTAAGAGTAGTTGCTGCCGTTCCCATGCTTATATTTGAAACCTCTCCGATAGCATCTTTCTGTTCATCGGTCAGGGTTTCATCTGTTGTACTGGCTGCTGCATCGGCACCGTCGTCAAGATTGGCACCTGAAAGCAATGCATTGATTTCGTCTTGTGATAACATTCCATCCATTTTAGTCATCTCCTCTCAGAACTTTGGTAAGTCTGACTGCATAATTTTCGTTAGCCGAACCCGGCAACGCTGTAAATTTCTTTATATTTCCAACAAAAACATCTAATTCTTCATCCACTTTGGTGTCCAGTTTAATAACATCTCCGACACCAAGATTAATAAAATCATTAACAGAAATACTGCTGGAACCCAATACCGCCTTGACCGGTATCTGTGCCTTGCTTATGAGTGATGCTATCGCATCTTCATATGTATTAACATCTTTATCCTGCATAGTGGAAAACCAGTATTTTGTATTGAGTTTATCCATAACAGGTTCAAGAACAATGTAAGGAAGACATATATTCATGAGTCCTTCGACATCTCCGATTTTAATATTCACTGTGATGATAGCAATCATCTCACTCGGAGATATTATCTGTGCAAACTGTGAATTAGTCTCTATCCGTTCCAGCCTCGGGTGTATATCCACAACATTTTCCCAGGGTTCCCTTAAAAGATTAACACATACATTAAACATTCTCTCAAGTATTGTGAGTTCAATCTCTGAAAATTCCCTTGGTTTGTCTAGCGCAGTTCCTGCGCCTCCCAAAAGCCGGTCCACCATTGCAAATCCAAGATTGGATGCTATTTCCATAACAACATTACCGTCAAGAGGTTCAAAACTTACCACGCCAAGCAATACCGGATTGGAAAGTGCATTTGCAAATTCAGAATAAGTTACTGCCTCTGAGTTCATTACATCTACCTGAACCGGTCTTCTTAAATATGCCGGAAGATTGGTAGACAACAAACGTCCGTAATGTTCAAATATTATTTCAAGTGTTCGAAGATGTTCTTTGGAGAATTTAGCCGGTCTTGCAAAATCATAATTCTTAACCGTCTTTTCTTCCGTGCCTTTCATTTCTTCGACATCAAGTTCACCACTGCTGAAAGCCTTCAGCAGGTTATCTATCTCACTTTGTGAAAGGACTTCGCCCATCTTCTCTCACCTTCTTTCTATAACATATTATATTCATAATTACTGTACTACATATTGTGTGAATGATACTGAATATACCGTATCCGATGCAAATAATTCACGCACCGCATTCGTCGCTGCCTTTTCCATATCCGCCTGAGGTGTTGTACTGTCAAATCCTCTGATTACACCCATAAGTGTACTGTCAATCATACTCATTGCAGATTCAACCTGTGTCTTCACACTTTCATAATCCTTTGCCTTAGTATTTAAATTTATAGTTGCACCGAACTTTGCAAGTTTTCCGTTGGTAAGATTGACAACATTGGTTGTATCCTCGCCAAACAATACGGTAACACTTGTCAGATCCGAAACAGTCACTTCCTGTTTGTTACTGTCCGCACCAACCTCCAGGTCAACCATATCACAAATTTTAGTAACAAGATTATTGGTTTTCTTAATTGATGGCAGGAATGTGAAAACAAGTATCACTGTAAGAACCAGGTTAACTATCACAAGTGCCAGAACAATTATGTTGCTTATTCCTTTTTTCATATATCTATCCACCTTGACTTTCTATAATATATATTAATAACTGCTGTAGCTGTTATATATCTTAATCTCTACACGTCTGTTCTGTGCTCTTCCATCAGCTGTATCATTGCTTGCTATCGGAGCATATTCGCCCCGGCCTGCACATTTGAGCTTCGCCGGGCTCACACCACAGTCATTTACCACATAATCAAATACTGCCATCGCCCTGTATGCCGAAAGAACATTGTTATTAGTAAATATCGGGTCATTCAACATCGGAACATTATCCGTATGTCCTTCTATCTCTACAAGATTATCCTGATATAATTTAAGTATTTTACTTACCTCAGTCAATACTTTCTGTGCTTCGTCAGTAAGTGTTGCCGATGCGGATTTAAAAAGAAGCGCACCCTTCATATTAAGGCATACATAATGCTGTGTAACCTGGACTTCAACCGCATCGTTAAGTCCCGTTCCTTCAAGCATTCCGTTAATGATCTCGCCCATTTTCTCAGATTCTTTGGTCTGTTCTTTTTCAAGTTTGATCAACGCATCCTGGACATCATTCTTGCTGCCCTCCTGATTAAGGCCCTGCTGTGCATAATAATTACTGATATCCGTAAGCTGGCTTGTTCCGCTCGCAATAAGCTTTCCTTCGCCTATTCCGGAGCCTTTTCCTTCAATAACATTGTATTTGGAAGAAAATGAAGCTACAAGTTCCTGCCATTTATCAGCATCAACAGTTGACATGGCAAACAAAACGACGAAGAAACACAATAACAGGTTCATAAGGTCGGAGAACGTAGCCATCCAGCCATCCGTCTTTATAGACTCTTCATTACCTTTCTTTCTCGCCATTAAGCCTCTTCACCTCCGGCTTCTCCACCTTCACCATACTGAGTTCTCTCTGCAGGTGCAAGGAATGATTTGAGTTTCTCTTCGATTACACGAGGATTCTCTCCGGCTTGTATTGACAGCAATCCTTCTATTACCACTTCCTTAACTGTGACTTCTTCTGCATTATTAGCCTTTAATTTGGTTGCAATAGGCATTGCAAGCCAGTTGGCTAACAGTGAACCGTAGAATGTAGTAATAAGGGCTGTACTCATGTTAGGTCCTACGGTTGACACATCATCAAGATGTTTAAGCATGTTAATAAGACCGATGAGGGTACCGATCATACCCCATGCAGGACCCATCGCTGCGGTTGTTTCCCAGAACGATGATACTTTCTTATGTCTGTCTTCTATACATGTAAGTTCTGTCTCAAGAATTGCCCTTACCAGATCCGGTTCCGTACCGTCAACTATAAGGAAGATACCTTTCTTCATAAATGCATCATCCAGATCCGATGCCGCATCTTCCAATGCCAATAAGCCTTCCTTACGTGCTACATTAGAAAGCTCAATTATCTTCTTAATAACTTCCGTCTGATCATGTTTGGTCTGACGAAGTGCCATCTTTATTCCTTTAATTCCGTTAACAAAATCTCCTAAGCTGTTAGATACAAGTGTTGCACCGAACGCACCACCGAATGTTATAAGTGCCGACTGTGCATGAAGGAAGTTCGTTAGTGCCGCGAATCCATCATCACCTGTAACTATACCAAATATCATAAGGCCTAATCCTGCGACGAGACCAATTATTGTTGCAAAATCCATTTATATACCACCTATTAT
>OLRV01003240.1_pt1 | contig 11611 bp, 10 predicted proteins | sample 1672421 | NCBI WGS metagenome assembly OLRV01 (sample SAMEA3136684, study PRJEB25190) | human gut metagenome | biome: human gut; feature: human-associated habitat; material: faeces | place: Austria | collected 2013
TTTTGATGGTCTTCACCTTGGCCGGCGATTCCACGATGATCAGCTGCTTGCCCATGATGTCCCTTGTCCATCCGACTGCCGGACGGCAGTGGCAGGAGTTGAATGAAAAAAGACGGTCCTGTGGACCGTTCATGCTGCCTTGAGGCTGCCAGGTCCGCGGCAAGGGCCCTCAGGCCTGCCGTGTGCGCGGAGGATACGGCAAAATGCAGCCACGTCAAGCCCGCTACGCCGCCGCAAGGGCTTCGGACGCGCCTTTTCCGACGTCTGGACAGGCCTACCGGCCTGGGATACAACATATAAATGACCGGGATCGTCCTTCTCCCCAAGGAGCCGCCATGCATCCGCACCGTATCCTGAGCCTGCTTTTCCTCCTGCTTCTGTCCCTGGCCTTGGGGGCCTGCGCCTCGCACGATGCCCGCCCGGCACCGGAACCCGGCGCCCCCCTGCCCGCCGTCACCCTGGAACGAGGCGACAGAGTCTTCGTCAAGATCGAAAACGGCAAGAGCATGACGGAAGACCTGCACTCCATGCTCACGGCCTACCTGCAGAGCGAACGCGGCCTGAACCCGGCCTCGGACGTCAAGGAAGCCGACCTGGTGATCCTGGTGGAGATCCGCGATGTCTGGGCCACCAGCGACGGCAGCCGGGTGAGCGCCGGACGTACGTTGGGCAACGTAGGCACCGGCACCATGCTGGGCGTACTGCTGGGCGGCCTGGTGGACGGGCGCGGCGGCGCCATCGTGGGGGCCGGCATCGGCGCCACGGTAGGCGTGGGCGCCACCCTGCACGACGCGGGCGACAGCTACACCAGCTGGGCCATGGAAGCCGCCGTGGGCACGGCTGCCCGCCGCATCCCCGACAAGGACAGCCTGCACACCGTTGCCGTGACCAGCCGCGGCAATCCCCGCAGCAAGGAAGAGGCCTTTGCCGGACTGGAAGACGCCCTGTGCCGTACCATCCTGGAATCCATCAGGGTCCTGTGATCCGGATACCTGCTTGACAAGGAACCTTTATGAAACCTGGCCATCTTATCGCCATCATCTGCCTTTTCCTCACCGCCTGCACCTCATCATCCGGGGTTATGGAATTTTCCCCCAACCGGTATTCCCTTTCCGTCGATGTCGATAGCGAATTCTATGGACCGACCTCAGCACGCAAGCAGGCCTTTGAAGAAGCTCAAGCATTCTGCCGCAGCAAAGGACAGGCCCTGTCTGTCGACACCATCGACCTCCACAGCAGCAATACCTATACAACCGCGGCCATCGTCTTCCACTGTGTCGAACCATAGCTTTCCGGCCCTGCTGGACATGCCTGTGATTTCTGCGGTATAGGGCTGACCTCGGAGACAGTACCGCGTCCACTCCGGACGCGCCGGTCCCCCTGCCATCGTGCCCGCTGCCGCGTGGCGTGGGCAGCTCTCCCGCAGGGGCCGCAAGCCCTGTCGCCGTCCCGGAGACGCATGAAAAAAACGCTTTTTCTCCTCCTCGCGCTGCTGTTGCTGCTGCTTCCGGGCTGCAAGCACCGGCAGCCCGCCCCCACCGACATCCAGGTCCTGCGCCAGGGCTCTCTGGCCCCGGCCGACGATGACACCACGCCTGTGGTCTACGTCAGCGTCCGCGACCAGAGCCGCCATGTCTTCGGCCTGCGCGCCGAAGTGGAGCGCCTGCTGCGCGCCGAAAAGTACGACATCACCGACAACCCCAGCCAGGCCGGGTTCATCATCCAGGCCAGCGTGCTGGAAGCCGGCATCACCGACGCCGCATCGGCCCATCGCATGGTCGAAGGCGGCTACGGGGCACCGTCGGAACTTTCCGGCAAGGGCGCGACCCTCGTGCTTTCGGACATTCTGCTGGTGCAGCGCCGCGTCCCCAGCGACAAACGCCCCAAGCGCTTCATGCTCCAGAACGTGGGCAGCCGTAATGCCCGCGGCAGCAGCCAGATGCGCACAGGCCTGCTGGCCCGTCGTGAGTTCAGCGTGGATTCCGGGATCCCGGCCCTCTTCGTGACCCTGCTGGCCAGGGAGATCACCTCGCCCTTCAGCACGGCCCCCCAGGAGCAGGCCCCGGCACAGCCGCAGGACGAACGGCGTCCCTGACAGGCACCTGCATCCGGCGCCGGCGCTGGCCCGCAGCGCTGACCTTGGTCCGCCCCGGTACCTTCCGGAGAGGCGGGGCCATCTTTTGCGTCCGTCCGGCAACGGACGATCCGTGCGTGCCTGACGGCCGCCGGGGATGGACGGCGTGTCGAGATACGGCGGCCTCCCCGGTCCCCTGCCGCGCTGCCGCTTTTCCCGCTGAGCCTTTTCCGATCTCCGTCCCCGTCTGGACGTCCGCGCCCAGTTCTGCTAGAAAGCTCCCCCCGTCAGCGTGCCCCGCACCACGGGAATCTTCACCCTCCGCAAGGAAACTGTCATGCGTCTGGATGCTCTTGTCATCAATCTGAACCGCTTCGGGGATCTGCTGCTCAGCCAGCCCCTGCTGCACGACCTGCACAAGGCCGGGCGCAGCACCACGCTGCTTTGTCTGGAAAAATACGCGGACACCGAGGGCCTGCTGCAATTCGCCAGCCCTCTGCTTACCGTGCCCGATCACCTGGTCAGCCCCGAACAGGCCGACGCCACCCGCCACGAACTGCAGGCGTGGGCCGAAAACCTGCGCGCCACCGTGCAGGCCGACCACATCATCAACCTGACGCCCAGCATGCCCGCCCGTTTGCTGGCCACCGCCCTGGCCCCCGCGCCCGAGGCCGTGCTGGGCTTCGGTCTGGATCACAAGGGGCGTCCGCGCGTGGACGGCCTCTGGCCCGCCTTCCTCCATGCCGCCGAGCTGCGCCAGAGCAACGCGCCCTTCAACCTGGCCGACATGTTCCGCATGACCGGCGCTCCCCTGCTGGGCGGCCTTTCCAGCCAGCTGCTCTCCCAGCCCGGCTCCGGCCTGCTCAGCGAACTGGGCACCGAGGCCCGCGAGACGGCCCGCCGCCTGCTGGCCCACGCGCCGGTGATCCGGCACGGCTTCATCGGCATGCAGCTGGGCGCCAGCGAAAAACGCCGCCAGTGGCCGGTGAGTCACTTCGTGGAGCTGGGCAAGCGCATCTGGCAGGAAGAAGGCATCTGCCCCGTCCTGCTGGGCGAGGCCTCGGAACGCCCCCTGGCCGACGAATACGCCCGCCTGACCAGCACCCCCTTCGTGGACGTGGTGGGGCAGACCAATATCTTCGAGCTGGGCGCCGTCCTGCGTGAGATGGCCATGCTGGTCACCAATAATACCGGTACCATGCATCTGGCGGCCGGTCTGGGCCTGCCCCTGCTCTCCATCTTCCTGGCCACGGCCCAGCCCTGCGATACCGGCCCCTACCTGCCCGGCAGCTGCTGCCTGGAGCCCACCCTGCCCTGCCATCCCTGCCCGCATGACCACGACTGCGTCCTGGGCGAGAAGTGCCGTCACCACATCAGCGCTTCCATCGTGGCGGACCTGGTACTGGCCAAGCTCACCAGCGGCCAGTGGAGCGAAGGCATCACCATCTCGGCCTGCCGTGAGGCCCGCATCTGGCAGACGGCCACCGACTCGCGCGGCTTCATCACCACCACCTGTCTCTCTGACCACAAGGCCGATGACCGCACCCTCTGGCTCTGCCAGCAGCGCGTCTACTGGCGGCGCATCCTGGATGACCTGACCTCCGGGGCCACGGAGCCCACGCCCCTGACCAGTGTGCCCCTGAGCATGGCCTGCCCCAACTATTCCAGCCAGTTCGCGGCCCGCGTGGGCAAAGCCCTGAGCCATTGCGCCCACCTGCTCCAGACCCTGCTGCAGGAATGCGCCCCCCTGCCGGAGAGCTTCGATCCCACGGGCCACCCCCTGTGCATGACCATCCTCCAGCACATGCAGTCCTGCCCGGAACTGGCCAGCATGGCCTTTTTCTGGCACCAGCTCTGCCAGCACTACCAGGGCCGCGGCCCCCGCTTCCTCCAGGCCGTGCGCCTGCTGCACGCTCATATCCTGCGCTGGGCCAAGAGCTTCGATTAAGGCCTGTCATCAGACTTCGCCGGGGACGCGCGTTATTCCATTATCTAGCTGAAACGAAAGAGGCGACCGTCATTGACAGTCGCCTCTTTCGTTTTCTTTGCGATCACACAGCATCGGCCTGCACGACGAAAGGCTGTGCCTCTGGAAGAGAAAATACGGATCATCCACACATCTCCTCGCTCAGCAAAGACGGGATAAAGCGCGCTGGGGAGGGGAGTTTGAGGCGAGGGGGCCTCCCTCCCCTCAAGAAAAACCTACGACAGCAGCTCCACGCGCACGCGTTCCCCGGCGGTGAGGCCTTCGCGGTTCTCGGCGCAGATGACGAGGCCGTCGGCCTCCACCAGGCCGGAGACCACGCCGGAAGGCTTCATGAGCGGCTGGGCCAGCCAGTCCACATCGGAGCAGTCCAGGCCCTGGGGCAGCCAGGCGGCCTCGAGGGCCGCGGCGCTGGCGGGTACCAGTTTGACGCGGATGTAGTCGCGGCGGCCCTGGGCCGAAGCCACGGCGCGGGTCAGGCGGGCGGTGAGGGAGGGGACGAGCTCGTCCCCGGCGCTGCCCTGCAGGTGTTCCAGCAAGGGCACGAGGAAGGCGCGGGCGCAGACCAGGGCGCTGCTCACATGACCGGGCAGGCCCATGAGGCATTTGCCGCCGCTGCGGGCCAGGATGAAGGGCTTGCCGGGGCTGATGGCCACGCCGTGGGTCAGCAGCTCGCTGCCGGGCACGGAGGTGAAGACGTCCACGGTATGGTCGCGCATACCGGCGGAGGAGCCGCCGGAGACCACCACCACATCGGCCTCGTCCAGCGCGGCCAGCACCGTGCGGCGCAGGGCCTCGGCGTCGTCGCGCACCAGACCGGCCAGCGTTGGGCTGGCACCGGCACTGCGGCAAAGGGCGGCAAGGCTGTAGGAATTGACGTCCCGCACCTGGCCGGGGCGGGGCTCGTTCCCGATAGGCACCACCTCGTCACCGGTGGAGATGATGGCTACCCGGGGCGCGCGGCGTACGGCCACGTCCTTCTGTCCGAAGGAGGCCAGCAGGCCGATCTCCTGCGGGCGCAGCTTGCGGCCTGCTGGGATGATGCAGTCACCGGCGGCGGCGTCCTCGTCACGCATGACCACATGGTCACCGGGAGCCTGGGTGCGGGTGAGCTCCACCATGTTGCCGCCGGCCGGGCGGGAATATTCCACCATGACCACGCAATCCGCGCCCTCGGGCAGCATGCCGCCCGTGAGGATGCGCGCGCACTGGCCGGGCTGGAGGCTGATGTCCGGCACGGCGCCCATGGGGCAGTCGCCCACGCATTCCAGCAGGGCGGGGGAACCTTCCTGCGCGCCGAAGACATCACGGGCACGCACGGCGAATCCGTCCACGGTGGAACGGTCGAAACCGGGCAGGTCGGCAGGGGCGTGCAGGGCTTCCGCCAGGCGGCGGCCCAGGGCTTCCGTCAGGGGGACGGTCTCCGCGGGCAGGACGGGCAGGGCGCGCAGATGCCCCAGCACGGTCTCCACGGATTGCAGGGTCAAAAAGTTCTTCATGGCTTCTCCTTGTGCACCGGCGTGACGGGCCGGACGGCAGAAAAGCATACCGCAATGCCTGCCGGGTGCAAAGCCTTTGCTTCCTGCGGCACAGTGGAGAGAGAAGGCCAGGGGCGTACGGCCAGCCTTGTGGGGAAGAGGAACGCTGCGGGGGCAGGGGCGCGGGGCCGCAGGGCGTCCCGGGAGCGGCGCGGGAAAGCGGCCTGACGCAAGACACCGGGAAAACGGAGACTGAAGACGCCCTGAAGGGAGCCCCGGCTGTTGCCGCAGGGCGCTCGTTACAGTGTTTCCGTCTCCATGGCCGACCGGTACAGGCACAGGCGGGCGCACAGGCCGCCTTCCGGCCGGTTGTGCAGGCTCAGTTCCCCGCCGTTGCGGCAGGCCATGCTGCGGGCGATGCTCAGGCCCAGGCCGCTGCCGCCGGTGTGGGGGCTGCGGGCCTCGTCCAGGCGGAAGAAGGGCTCGAAGACCTGTTCCAGCATATCTGGGGGGATGCCCGGGCCGTCGTCCAGCACGTCGATCTGCAGGATATCGTCTTTTTCCCGGAGCTGGATGCGGACACTGCCGGAATAGCGCAGGGCGTTGTCCAGTAGGTTGGAAAGACAGCGGCGGAAGCTATTGGGGCGTACCGTCCAGGGGCGGGCACAGCTGCCTTCGAGGCTGACGTCCTGTCCCATGTCCTGCCGGTCGGAGACCAGGCTGTCCAGCAGGGCGTTCATGTCCATGCGCACGGCGGCCTCGTCGCGGGCGCTGCCGCGGGTGAGCTCTGCGCTGTTGGCCATGATGCCGCCCAGGATGTCGATGTCTCCCAGCAGCTTGGCCCGCAGGGGGGAGGCGGGGTCCATGCTCTCCACGCGCAGGCGGATGCGGGTCAGGGGGGTGCGCAGGTCGTGGGCCACGGCGGCCAGGATACGTTCGTGCTGGCCTACACCGGCGCGGATGCGCTCCTGCATCTTGTTGAAGGCCCGGGCGGCCTCGCGCACTTCGGTGGGCCCGTCTTCGGGCAGGGGGGCGGTGTAGAGATTGCGGCCGAAACTCTCGGCCTTGCCGGAGAGCACCCGCAAGGGCCGCACCACGCGATGCACCACCACCAGGATAAGCAGGATCAGCAGGCCCGCTTCCAGCAGGAGCATGGTCAGGGATGCCTGGCTGGGGGAGAAATCATAGGCATCGCTGCTGATGACCACGCACAGCCACTTGCCGTCGTCCAGGCGCACGCTCACCCGGCTTTCGTACACATGCGTCCAGGGCACATGGCGGCGCAGGGTGGGGTTCATGCTGTCGGCCACATGCACGCGCTGAACCTCGGTCAGCATCTCGCGGGTGTCCAGATCGGTCTCGATGCTGTTCAGGTTCTTGCGCAGGCGGTCACGCAGATACAGGGCGCGTTCGTCCTTGGCCTGCCGGGCCGGATTGGGGGCATCGCTCAGGCTCAGGTGGACCACGTCCAGGCGTTCCAGCCGCTCCAGCAGGGAGCGCTTGTACTCGAAGGGTTCGGAGTGCAGGAGCTGGAGGGAGAGGGCCAGGCTGTTGGCCTGTTCCAGCAGGGCGGAGCGGGCCGCCTGCCGTTCTTCCACCAGCTGGACCGTGAAGGTGGCCACACCGTGCAGGAAAAGGATGCCGCCGATGAGCATGCCCGCCAGCTGTGCGGAAAGCGTGGTGGAGGTCAGTCTGCGCAGCAGACGGGCAAGGAAGGCGCGCATGCTACTTTCCGGGCATGATGGGGGCATCCACGGGCAGGGCCGGGCGCACGAACTGCGGGCGCACGTCCGTGGCCAGCACGTAGCCGTCGCCGCGGACGGTCTTGATGAGCTGGGGCTCGCGGCCGTTGTCGCGCAGGCGGGTGCGCAAACGGCTGATCTGCACGTCGATGCTGCGGTCATAGGGCACGGCGTTGCGGCCCTGGGTGCGTTCCAGCAGCTCGTCGCGGCTGAGTACCCGCTGAGGGTTCTGCAAAAAGATCTCCAGCAGGCGGTATTCCGTGCCGCTCAGGGAGACCACCACCCCGTCGGGCGCCACCAGATGGCGGGCGCTGCGGTCCAGCAGCCAGCCTGCGAACTGCAGGGGCGTGGTCTCGGGCTGGTCGCGGCGGGTGCTGCCCTCGGTGCGGCGCAGCACGGTACGGATGCGGGCCAGCAGCTCGCGGGGCTCGAAAGGCTTGCTCAGGTAATCGTCGGCGCCCAGTTCCAGGCCCACGATGCGGTCGGTGATGTCGCCCAGCGCGGTGAGGAAGATGACGGGTACCGTGGATTCGGCGCGCAGGGTACGGAACAGTTCCAGCCCGTTCATGCCGGGAAGCATGATGTCCATGACGATCAGGCTGCAGGGCACGCGGCGCTGGATCTCGAGGAACTCCGCCGCGTTCCCCGCCGTACAGGTGGAAAAACCGTTGCGACGCAGATAGTCGGAAAGCAAGGAGCGGATTTCCTCGTCGTCATCGACGATACAGATGGTATGGATCGTGTTCATGGTCCGCACTCTGGGGCTGAAGGACAGGGTATTATGACAAAGTATGTCATACTTTTACTGTCATTTTGCAGTTCTGTATCAAAAACGACAGTAAAGATACGAACTTATCCATAATACCTGTACTCGCGCCAGGAGGCAACCGCCGGGGAGGGAGCAGGGGGCGTCAGCGGTCTGCCGGCAGGGGCAGCCCCGCCTCCAGACGCAGCAGAAAGCGTTTGACCTCCAGACCGCCGCTGTAGCCGCCCAGGCCGCCACCGGCGGCGATGACCCTGTGGCAGGGGATGACGATCATCAGCGGGTTGCGGCCGTTGGCCTGGCCCACGGCACGGCAGGCACGCGGGCTGCCCACGGCCGCGGCCAGCTCGCCGTAGGAGCAGGTCCGTCCGTAGGGGATGTCCTGCAGGGCCCGCCAGACGCGCAGCTGGAAGGGCGTCCCCTGCGGGGCCAGCGGCAGGTCGAAGCGGCGCAGGTGGCCCGCAAAGTAGGCCGCCAGCTGTTCCCGGGCCTCCTGCAGCAGGGGGCTCGTCACGGGCTGTCCCGGCAGGGAGATGGCCTCGGGCGGGCAGTGGGCCGGGGACGGGCATGTCCTGTCCAGGGCCACCAGATGCCCGTCCTTTTCCGTGAGCCAGAGCGGCCCCACGGGGCTTGCAAGACCGGCGACCGGCATCACGCACGCTCTCCGGCAGCGTCGTCCCGCAGGCGCAGAGAGGCCAGCGCCCCCAGGGCCGCCACGGGCACCAGGCAGGCCATGGCCGTGCCCAGACCGCCGAAATTGTCCGCGATCCAGCCCAGCAGGGGCATGGCCATGCCGCCCAGGGTCATGGGCAGGCCCAGGGTCACGCCCGAGGCGAAGCCCATGTTGCGGGCCAGCAGCTTCTGGCCCAGCACCACCATGGAGCTGAAGGGCGCGAACAGGCCCACGGCCAGCGGAGCCAGCAGCAGGGCCGCCAGCCACATGCTGTCCACCCAGGCAAAGGCCAGGGCCGCGGGCAGGGCCAGCCACCACGAAAGACGGATGATGCGGGCATAGCCGATCTTGTCGGCCCAGAAGCCGCCCAGCACGTTGCTGCTGACGCCGCAGACGCAGAAGAAGGCCAGCATCATGGCGCCGAATTCCTTGCTCTGGCCGAAGACGTCATGCCAGTACATGGGGATGTAGGTATTGAAGCCTAGGAAAAGGATGGAGCGCGAGGCGATGACCAGGGTCAGCACGCCGAAGGCATGCCAGTCGTTGCGCGGTTCGGCCTGTCCGGCAGCGGCATTGCTCTGGGGTATCTGGCGCTGCCAGCCGCGCATCTGGAAAAAGAGGAACGAGGCCGTACACAGGGACAGCAGCAGGAACACGGCCGTGCCGTGCAGGCCCGCCACGAAGGTGGCCCCGGCCACCAGCAACGGCCCCACCACGAAGCCGCTGTTGCCGCCCACGGAAAAGATGCTCATGCCCGCGCCCTTGCGGTTACCGGAGACGAGATTGGCATAACGGGCCCCTTCGGGATGGAACAGGGCGCCGCCCACGCCGCAAAGCATGAGGGTGAGGAAGATGGCCCAGTAACTGTCCAGAAAGCCCACCAGGCCCAGGCTGCCGCCCGCCAGCAGCACGGCCAGCGGCACGAACCAGGAACGGGCGTGTTTGTCGGCCAGATAGCCGAATACGGGCTGCACCAGGGAAGAGGTGGCCGAATAGGCGAACATCAGGGCGCCAGCGGCCTGATAGTTGAAGCCGTGGGCCGCGGCCAGATAGGGCATCAGCGAGGGCAGCGCGCCGCCGTTGAGGTCGCAGCTGAGGTGCCCCAGGGAAATGAGCAGTATTTTGCGAAGGTCCATGCCTGTCTCCTGCGGAAAGATTGCGGCATGGGCATAGCGGGCAGGGCAGGCGGCGTCAAGGGAGGCGGGCACGAAAAAGGGCCGCCCGAAGGCGGCCCGGAAAGACAGGTCAGACACGATGCCTAGCGGCGCGGGGGCTGCTTGGCTTCCATGCTGTAGCGGTAGATCTCGTGGACTTCCTCGGTGTAACCGGGGTAGAAGCCCTTGCCCATGCCCAGCACGATGCGGGCGCCACGGTTCATGTGCACCAGCAGGTCGCCGGTGGAGGGATCGACGCACAGACCTTCGATCTCGCCCTGCTTGATGGCTTCATCGAAGACCTTTTCCATGTACACATGGGCGTTGCTGTCCGAGGTGATGTCGATGCGGTACAGGTGGTCGGGTTCGTTGTCGTCGGCGGTGCCGTCGTCAGCGGTCATGAACAGAGAGCCGTTGTAGTAGAACACACCCTGCACCCACTGCGGCACGGGCTGCAGATGCACCTTGCGCAGGTAGTTGCCCTTGAGGTCGTATTCATACAGATGACGGCCGCTTTCTTCGCCCACCCAGGAGCACATCCACACGGTCTTCTTGACCGGGTCCACGGTGATGCCGGAGACTTCTTCCTGACCGGACTTGGGCTCGAACTTGAACGTGCGCTTGAATTTCAGGGTGTTGGCGTCATGGATGGCGATCTGGATGTCCTTGCCCACGCCGTCCATGAAGTTTTCGGCGCCCACATAGATCTCGCCGTTGTAGACGTCGATGTCACCGATGTGGTTGGAGGGGATGGAGTAGCCTTCGAAGGGCTTTTTGTTCTCGGCCACCAGTTTGCCGTTCATGTCGTACTTGTACAGGGCCTTGCTGCAGCTCACATAGATGAACTTGCCGTCGCAGGCCACGCCCTGGCGACCGGCCACGGGCATGACGCTTTTCAGGGTGTAGGTGTACTTGGCACCGGGGATGGGCTTGGCCTGAGCGGCGGGCAGGGCCACGCACAGGGCGCAGAGCATTGCCAGGGAAGCGAACAATCCTTTCATCTCATCTTCCTCCTTCTTTGGACCGGGTCATTGACGGTCCTTTTTCCCCTAGTAGCGCGCTACGGGAAAAAGGGCAACGGGGGAAGATGGGCTCCGTGAAAATGTCACAGAATGACGCAGAGGCGTCATGTGGCGGGGATGAGAAAAACGGCGGGAGCCGAAAACGAAAAAAGGGTTTGCGTTTCCGCAAACCCTGATTTCCTTTTTGGTGGAGCTGAGGAGAATTGAACTCCTGACCTCTTGAATGCCATTCAAGCGCTCTCCCAACTGAGCTACAGCCCCTCGGCAAGAAGGCATATTGCCAAAAAGCAGCCCCTCTGTCAACAAAAAAATCAAAAAAGTTTTTCCATCTCCCCACCACGGCAAAGGGCCGCCCCTCCTTCCCTGCCCGCACGGCTCCCGGCCGGACTTTCCTTCCCCGGCCAAAAGCGTATGCTGCGGCCATGAACCTCCTCTATCTCACCGACGTATTTTGTCCCTGGTGCTACGGCTTCGCGCCGGTCATGCGCCGCCTGGCTGCGGAACATCCCGAACTGCCCGTGCGCGTGCTGGGCGGCAACCTTATGGACGAGCCCCAGACCCTCACCGTCATGCATTTTATAATTATTTTGTCAGCCTGAAAGAAAGCCTCATCACAGACGGCTGGCTGCTCCACGAGGATCCGACTATGAAGACATTTTTCAACTTTGTCCTCGGAAAAGATTACCTCAACTCCGCTTGGACCGCCCAGCTTCATGAAACC
>OLRV01003241.1_pt1 | contig 11610 bp, 8 predicted proteins | sample 1672421 | NCBI WGS metagenome assembly OLRV01 (sample SAMEA3136684, study PRJEB25190) | human gut metagenome | biome: human gut; feature: human-associated habitat; material: faeces | place: Austria | collected 2013
TTCGCTGCGGCGTCGGCGGAAAGGATTTCCACCTCCTTCATCCGATCCACCCGGAAGGTGCCGAGCTTTCGGTGCTTTTCGCTGTAACCGATGGCATAGTAATGATCCTCGTTCCATACCAAACAGTAGGGGGAGAAGAAATATCGCTTTCCATCGTTATTGGGGACTTCTTTTCGATGTTGGTCGTAGTGAAAGTACCGGAACGAAATCTGCTTCCCTCGGTTGATTGCCGTATTGATATTATCTACCAAATAGTAAATCTGCTCGTTCAGCGGTTTTACTCTCTCGGAAACATACAGATTGCTTTTCAGCTCCGCCGCCTGATGGATGCTGGTCATCTGCGACAGCTTTTCGATCAGCTCCGCGCTTTTCTTTACCGTGATGAATTTGGACGATTCCACCGCATCAATCAGCAGTTTCAACTCCGGCAGAGTAAATAAATGACTACTCAGGGAATAGCGGTTCTCACGGCTTCTTTCTTCTTCAATATCAATGCCAATATCACAGAGCTTCGCAATATCGCCCGGTATTGTTTTTCTGTCGCAGGAAATGCCGTTGCCCTTCAGAAAAGCGAGGATGTCCGCCGTTGTTGCATAATGCTCGGCATCCGTGTTTTGCCAAAGGTATTTCAATATGTATAACAGTCTGCTCTTGGATTCTGCCATAGCGTCACTCCTGTTGTTTTTTGCGGAAGCCCTTATTTCTTTGAGCTTCTTTTCAGCTCGTATGTCCCGCCGACCGTGCCCTCGCCACCGATCAAGGTAAGGGTATTTCCGTCAACGGTAAATTCATATTCGGAATCCCGCACCGACTCGTTGGCGTAATCGATCATGAGCTTATTGCCGTCGATGGTATAGGTGAAATCGTAGGATATGGAGGGCAGCTCCATTGCGCCGCTTCCGCTGCCGTCAAAGGAATAGGTGGTCGTTCCGTCGAACTCCCATGTGCCTGCAAGTGCGTCCGTGCCGCCGGAGCAGCCTTTTGCCAGCAGTATAATGCCAACGATGATTACCGCCAGTGCGGCGATCGCACCGCAAAGCACCATACGGCGCTGCGTCTGTTTTTTCTTCCTTTTTCTGATTCTCTCTACCGTTCGATCTGACTCGTTCGGGAATCGTCCCGGCGGTTGCTGCCTGACGGGGCGGTTCGATTGATAATCCTGCATCATGTGGTTCTTCTCCAGTCCAAGCGAAAGGGCGATGACGGCAATGTCCGTCACCGCCCTTTCGCTCAAAGGTTCGCAGCTGATTTATTCAGCGTTTTCTTTCTTCTTTTTGCTGTAAACGATGATGCCGATCACTACGCCGCCGCTGACAAACAGCAGTGCGATCCAGAGGATCATATTGCTGTTGTCACCGGTCTGCGGAGAATCCGAATCGGTCGGCTTGCCCGGCTCAGTCGGTGTTCCGGTAGCCGGAATCTCAACTGCCGCCTTCTTGTAGCCGCAAACCCTGCACTCCTCATGCTTGGAGCCCTTTTGCGTTGCGGTCGCTTCCTTGTCAACAACCCACTTGAAGTCGTGTGCCGCCTTATCGGCCTTATCTCCGCAAGAGCACTCATGCCAGTGGTTCGTAGCATCGTTCTTCCAGTCGGAGCCGTAGCTGTGAGTATGCTCGCCGCCGGTTGCCGGGATAGTTTCGATTGTCATCGTATAACCGCAGACGGTGCATTTCTTATGCTTTGTGCCGCTTGTGGTAGCTGTTGCCGGGGTATCGATGATCCATTCGCCGGCGGTATGCGCTGCTGTATCTTTCTTATCGCCGCAGGAGCACTCATGCCAGTGGTTGTCGGCATCGTTCTTCCACTCGCTGCCGTAGCTGTGAGTATGCTCACCGCCGCCGGTTGCCGGGATGGTTTCGGTTGCCATCGTATAACCGCAGACGGTGCATTCCTTATGCTTTGAGCCGCTTGTGGTAGCTGTTGCCGGAGTGTCGATAATCCATTCACCGGCGGTATGCGCCGCCTTGCTGCCCTCGATGATCACGCCGCAGCCGACAACGGTGCACTCTTTCCAGTGATCGGTATTATCGGACTTCCAGTCGGAAGCGCTATGACCTGTTGCCGCAAGGATTACGCTTGTCTTGTCGGTAATTTCGGATGCACCGGTTGCATCCTCAAACCACTTGTCACAGCCGTCGCAGGTGTAATATGCCGTGTTGCCTTTCTCCGTGCAAGTAGGAGCCTTTGCGGGAACGAGGGTCAGATTGTGCGTATGCGGTACGGTCTTGTCATATCCGCAGGTGTCGCAGATGTTATCGCTGCCGTAATCGTGAGCCGCCTCGTCCTTCTTTTCGTGGCAGCGAGAGCATTCTTTCCAATGATTGTCTGTGTCCTTGCTCCAATCGCTTGCCCATGCGTGCCCGAGCTGTGTACCTGCTGCTGTAAAGGTTTCTGTTGTGCTGATCTCTCCGCAGGAGCAGCTCTTGAAATATACTGCATCGTTGGTGCAGTCGGCAGCCGACTTGAGGGTTTCCGGCTTCTGAATTTCCTGATCGTAGGTATGGGTATGGGGAATTGTGTAGGTCGCTTTCACGCTGACTTCACTGTCAGGCATTATGAAAGTAGTGGTTTCACTGTTCGCATCTTCAAGAGTAGTGTTGCCGCTTTCTACTACCCACTTATCAAACACCTTACCGTCAGGAGCCGCATTTGCGGTCAGAGTAATGGTTGTGCCTTGCGCCGCTTTACTGATTTCGCTTCCTGCACCGATTGTCGCTTTGCCGTCCGTTACGATGATGGAATACTCTTTACTCTCCCAGATTGCATAGAAGGTAGTATCCAAGCTTACTTCATAGGTCGTGCCGGAAATAACCGAACCGTCGGCACTGGTTGACCAGCCCTTGAATTGCTTGCCTTCCGGTTCAGTAAAACCGCAGGAGGGCAGGGTGTAGCTGCCGGAAACGCCGGTGACATCTGCCATTGTGCCGCCGCCACCGTTGGCATTGAATCTGACGGTATACTCGGCTGCGGGGGCTTTGGTTATCGTAATAGACAGCTCCTTCGTATCGCTGCCCGCGCTGTTTTCCGCCTTAACTGTGAATTTGGCGGTTCCCTCCGCGGTGGGCGTGCCGCTGATCTCGCCGGTAGTTTCGTTCAACGTCAAGCCCTCGGGCAGAGCGCTGCCGCTAACGCTCCATGTGATGGGCGTAGTGCCATCGGCGGTCAGGGTATGGCTGTACGCCTCGCCTACCTTGCCGTTTGGCAGGGTGTCCGTGGTGATGGTGGGGGCGGCGGCAGTGCTTTCGCTGATGGTGAAGTAGTGCTCCGCCTTGCCGCAGTAGTTCCCCGTGCCGTACAGCGTCACCTTGGGGGCCTTTTCGCTGTCAAAGCCCTCATCGTCCGGTTTGAGGGTGTAGGGATGGACGTTGTTGGAATAGATGGCGGTGTAGTCCGTGTTCTCCGCAAGCTGCTTCGTTTCGTTCTCGCCCGTCTGATGGGAAAGCCCCGTCAGCTTCTTTTCGCTGCCGTCTGAGACGCAGTCCGTCAGCCCCTCGAGTGTCAAAAGCCCATGCTCATAGCAGTATCCAAGATCATACTTGCCGCAGAGCGTACATTTCCCGTATTCGTCAAAGCTATGGTCAATGGTCTTTCCGTTGACGGTGCTGCCGCAGATGGTGATGTTTTCCGGCGGAATACCGGGCAGCTCCTGTGTGTGCAGGTCGTCATGGACATAGTCTGTGCCCCCCTTTTCCGTAAGCCGGAAGGAGTCCACCGTGCTGTTCAGGATCTGGATTCCAATCTCCGGAGCCCTGCCGAGCGCATTTTTCCCGATGCCGGGAACATAGTTTCCGTCAGTCCTCAAATTGCCGCCCTTTGCGGTCACGGTGCTGTTTTCAATGATGATATTTATCCGACCGCTGCCGGAGTCCCACGCTGCGCCGATGGCGGGTCCGAGCGAAGCACAACGAACGGACACCTCACTGTTCGCAATGCGGATACGGCTCTCACGATTGTAATAGACTTGCCAACCGTTGCCGATGGCCGTGTTTCCGCCTGAAGACGGAATATGGATTTGGCTGTTCTGAATGTCGATGCTGCCAAAGGAACCATTGGTGCCGCCGCCAATCGTGCAGTAATTATAGGTGTACTCATCGTTCAGACGGATGCTGCTGTCGTGGATCACGACCTCTTCAACGGAAGAATATCCTCCACGAGCGCCGATGATATCGCCCGTCAACACGGTGCTGTCCGTGATCTCCAGCTTTTTCAGCGTCTTTGCGTCATTCGGTGATTGCACGGTTTCGTCCATGAAAATACCGTAGGTGTGCAGACCGGAATCCCGGACGGCGATACTCCCATTGCCGCCGACGCGGATGCTTCTAAAATGCGGCAGCCTGATCTCGCTATCTTCAATGACGAGCTCGCTATTGCTGCCCACGCGGATCCCGTCGGTACGAGTGGTGGGTATGTCCGTGGATTCAACGCGGCAGTTTCGGATGGTGAGCTTCCCGCCCGGCGAGTCTGCGTCCCAGCCGATCAGAATCTTTTCGGCGCTGAGAAGCGGAAGCTCTGCGTCCGAAATGGTGATGCTTCCGACGCTTCCGCCGGTGGCAGCGCCGATGCAGGCGCCGTCCTTACTGGAAATGGATTTGATCGCATTGCCGTTGATGGTGATGCTTTTGCAATCCACTCCCCCAATGCTGCCGATTGCTGCGCCGCCGCCCTCGGCGAAAACGGAGATCTCACCGCCGGTGATGCGGATATCGCCGGTGCTGCCGATGCCTGCCGCGCTGCCTTTTCCGACCGCATGGATGACGCCGCCGGTGATGGTGACGCTGCTCTTGTGTTTGCTTTTGTCACCAATGGCGGCGTTATTGCGATTTGCCGTGGTTTCTATATTTCCGCCATTGATGGTAATGTGCATTTCCGCCGTGTGGTGAACTCCGGCTCCGCCGATGCCAAAGCCATCTCCCTCGGAAGATGCCTTGACAGTACCGCCGTTGATGGTGATGCTGCCGCCCTCAAGCGGGCCAATCCCGTTTCCGGGAATCGCGTATAGCGGCTGGTTTTCATAGCGATTGATACCGCCGTGAGCGGTCACATTGCCGCCGTTGATGGTGATGCTGCCGCCCCGGCCGCTACTGATCGCGCTGCTGGAGGCCTCGGCGATGATCGTGCCGCCGTTGATGGTGACGCTGCCGCCATTACCGCCGCATGTGCCGATCCCAAAGCTGTCTGCAGTGTGAGCGCCGCCGCTCGTCCTAAGCTCGGTACAGACGATGCCGCCGTTGATGGTGATGCTGCCGCCTTGCCTGAGATTTCCAGGCGTATCTCCGTCGGAGGAAACGTTGTGATCATAATCCGATCCGCCGATGGCGGAGGAGCCCTGCTGTCCTTTGGCGTGGATATTGCCGCCGTTGATGATGATCGTACCCTCGTTTTCATAGTAGTTGTCGTTGGCAGCCCACACGCGCACACCGGCGCCGATGCCGGACAGTCCAGCCACAGGCCACACACTCTTTTCATGATCAGACAGCTCCGGGAGGCACGCCGTCAGCTTGCCCATGGATGCCTCAGCGGTGCTCTGGGCGTATATGGTGAAGGTGTCGCCCTCCTTCACGTTGATGCCCCACGGTACCGTGAGGTGGCAGTCGTCCGTTAATATCAGATTGACCGCGCCGTGGGTGTCCAAGCGGGGCGTGATGGTCACGTCGCCCTCCACCACATACCAGCCTGCGGGCATATCGTACCACTTGTTGTCGCTATTGAAAAAATCCTCGATAATAACGCTTTCCAGCACCGTGTATTCGGTGCAGAAGCGCTCCTTGCCGTCCGCGTCCAGATAGCGCACGGGGGTTTGCTCGACCGGGTTACTAATGATAATGCTCAGCGCCCTTGTGTCGCTGCCCTCGCTGTTTTCTGCCTTGACGGTGAAGGTGGCGGTTCCCGCCGCAGTGGGTATGCCGCTGATTTCTCCGGTTTTTTCGTTCAGACGTAAACCGGCAGGCAGAGCGCCTTCATCAATGCTCCATGTGATGGGCGCTGCGCCGATGGCGGTCAGGGTATGGCTGTAAGCCTTGCCTGTCTTGCCATCCGGCAGACTGTCCGTGGTCACGATGACGGTATAGGTGTCTGGCACAAACCGCGCCGTGAGCGTGGTTACATCCTCCGGAACGCTTGCACCGGGCGCGTAGAGCTTGCCGTCGCTGCCAAGCCACATAAAGTAATTGCCTGGTTCTCCCTCCGGGCGGGTCAGACCGTCGGACGCAGGCGCGGTAAATTCGCTGCCGTTTTTCACGATGATCCGAATGCTGCTTTCATCGCCCAGCTTGCCGCCGCCAAGGTCAAGAGTAACGGTTTTCAGCCCGTCAGGACCTATCGTGTCACGGTTCAAAACCTCGAGGACGGGGCGGAAACCGACCTGCGGGTTTTGGCCCGCAGCGTCGCGGTGGCCACAGAAGCGGCTCGAATAGTGCCCGCGAACCGTACGGCGCCACGGCAATCTGATCACAGTATCTTGTCCACACGAAAAAATCCCGTTCCAGTTTTTGATATATCCGTCGTCCTTGTCCAGCAGCCTGTCCCATTCGTTGCTTTGGGGCGTGCCGCGTTCTGAATCACCTGAGCCTGTATAATCACTTCCCTCGGATGGCGCACGCATCGTATAGTCCACACCGCCGGCGGTGTAGTCTTTGCCAAAAATCATGTCTATGGCATTCAAATGATCCCAGCTTGCCGCGTACGCTACGGCATAGTCCGCCACGAACAGGCTGTGGGGATATTTTTTCTGCTCTGCATACTCCTCGGTGGTTTCCATCTCCGACGTGAGCGTGTAGGCGTCCACTGTTCCGGCGTAGGTAAAGGGAACATAGTGCAGCGTATTATCCGGCAGAGCGTCGTTCACCGTGCCGGGAATGCCCACGCCGGAGAGGTCAAAGTAATAGGTGCCACCGGGAGCGAGGTTGAACTGCTCTGGGGGAACAAACTGCGCCGTCAGCTTGGTTACGTCCGCCGGAACATTATCGTCCGGAGCGTAGAGCTCGCCATCGCTGCCAAGCCACTCGAAGTAGCTGCCGGTATTTCCGTCGGGGCGGGTCAGACCTTCGGACGCAGGCGCAGCAAAGCTCTCGCCGTTTTTCACAACGATCTGGATAGCCTCCGAGCTGCCGCCCAATTTGCCGCCGCCAAGGTCAAGGGTAACGGCTTTCAGCCTGTCAGAACCCATCGTACCAGGGTTCAGGACTTCAAGGACGGGGCGGAAACCGACGAACGGAAAGGAGTACGAAGCATAGTAGTAGTACCAGCGGCGGGCCGAACCGTACCCGCGAACCGCACGGCCCGACGCGTCGAAAGAAACAGTATCCTGTCCCCACGAATACATTTCATTCCAGTTTTGGATATATCCGCTGTCCTTATTCAGCATCGTGTCCCATTCGTTGCTTTGGGGCTCGCCGGGATCGGAATCGCCCAAACCTGTAGCGTTACTTCCCACAGACGGTGCGCGCAGGGTATAGTCCACGCCGCCGCTGGCATAATTTTTGCCGAAAATCAGATTTGCGGTGTTCAGGTCATCCCAGCTAATCGTATGCGTTACGGCATAGTCCGCCACGAACAGGCTGTGGGGATATTGGTTTTGCTCTGCATCCTCCTCTGTGGTTGCCATCTCCGACGTGAGCTTGTAGGAGTCCACTGTCCCAGCATAGGTAAAGGGGACATAGCCCATTGTTTTGTCCGGCAGAGCATCGTTCACCGTGCCGGGGATGCCCATTGCCGAGAGGTCAAAGTAATAGGTGCCGCCGGGGGCGAGGGTGAACTGCTCTGGGAGATTAAACTGTGCCGTGAGCTTGGTGACGTCCGCCGGAACATAATCGCCCGGTGCGTAGAGCTGGCCGTCGTTGTCACGCCACATAAAGTAATTCCCTGTATTTCCGTCGGGGCGGGTCAGGCCGTCGGAGGCAGGTGCGGTAAATACGCTGCCGGTTTCCACGATAATCTGGATGCTGCTCTCATCGCCCAGTTTGCCGCCGCCAAGGTCCAGGGTAACGGCTTTCAGCCCGTCAGAGCCCAGTGAGCCGGGGTTCAGGACTTCAAGGACGGGACGGAAACCGGCAACAGCGTCCTGGTGCGAAGCAGGTGCGGAACTCCAGCCGCCGGGCGGGAAATAACCGCGAGCCGCACGGTCCGACGCCGAAGTGCTTAACGTATCTTGCCCCCAGGAATACATCCCGAACCAGTTTTTGATATATCCGTCGTTCTTGTCCAGTATCCTGTCCCATTCGTTGCTTGGGGGCGTGCCACGCTGGGACTCAGCCGAGCCTATCCTACCACTCCCCACGGACGGTGCGCGCAGTATATAGTCCACGCCGCCGGCGGCGTAGTCCCTGCCGAAAATCAGCCTTCCGGCATTCAGCTCATCCCAGCTTACCGTATGCGTTACGGTATAGTCCGCCACAAACAGGCTGTGTGCATATTTGTTCGTCTCTGCGTACTCATCGGTGGCTGCCATCGCAGAGGTGAGCTTGTAGGCGTCCACTGTCCCGGCATAGGTAAAGGGGATATAGCGCATTGTTTTGTCCGGCAGAGCGTCGTTCACCGTGCCGGGGATGCCCATTGCCGAGAGGTCAAAGTAATAGGTGCCGCCGGGGGCAAGGGTGAACTGCTCGTCGATTTCACCCGCCGCGAAGGCCGCTGTCGGCAGCAGCGTCAGCACCATGCAGCATAGAAGCAGGATGCTGAGTATTCGTTTCTTCATGTCGTTTTTCCCTCCTGTTTGTGTTGGTTCGGCTTGTCCGTCCCGTCTTTTTCTGATTTTCTCTGTTTCTGAGCCGGAAGCACAGCGCGGTGATCGCCGCCGCCGCGGCAAAGGAGACGACGGCCACCAGCACATAGCCGCCCGCGTCCTCCCGCAGCAGCATCGCGCCGAACACGCCCCATGCGGCAGTCTGTCCCCGCACTATAAGTGCGTCCGCCGCCCCGGCAAGTGCCGTGAATAACATCAGGCAGAAAGCGGAGAGGCTTATTGCCTCGCGCCGCTGCCTCCGACGGGTGTTTTCCCGCACCCGCTGCTTGACGAGTGCGACCCGTCTTGCGGTATCGTACATATCGTTTGACCCCCCTTTCTGGTTTGTCTGGAACTGTGATAAAAACCCTTTCACTTATATAGGTACAAAAAATCGAAAAAACTCTCACCCAAAACGCAAAATTTTTCAAAAAAATTTGAGAGCCGCCAAAAAGCAGCTCTCAGGGAGTGATTATTCGGTTATTTCCTCTGCCCGAGGCGAAAAGCGGACAGCTTTCCCGCCGCCACCAGCAGCACCGGCAGGGCGTAGGCCACATACTGCGCCGCGCCGCCGTGGGCGATGAGCAGATTATAGATGGCGTGGAGGGTGATGGCCGCGCCCAAGAGGCCGCAGGTGCCCGCGATCTTCAGCCACGTCCGCTGCCACGCATAGGTAAGTCCGCCGCCCACGATCAGGCCGCAGAGGACGTGCATGGCCCCTGTACCGAAGCCACGGAAGAAGATGAAGGAGAAGCGGTCCGCGCCGTTCTGAATGAGATAGCAGACGTTTTCAAAGGTGGCGAAGGCGAGGGCAATCGTGATGGCGGCAGTCTTGATTTTATCCCCCTCCGGCTCGAAGACCAGAAGATAGAACACCAGCGGCAGCAGCTTCATCATTTCCTCCACCACTGGCGCGATCTCCGCCGTGGCGGCAAGGACGTCCGCCTGACATACCGCCGCGAGGAAGGTATTGATATAGGCCGAGAGCAGACACACCCCCATCCCGGCAATGCAGAACAGGAAGAAGCGGAGCTGCCGCCTGCCCATGCACAAGGCGGCTACCAGTAGGGGAGACACCATGCACAGGAAGATATTTTCGATGTAGGTCATGCCGCCACCGCCTTTCTCGTGGCGGGCAGCAGCCCCAATATGGCAAGAGTCAGCAGCATATCACACCAGAAGGTGGGGCTTGTCAGAGAGGTATCCGGCCAGAAGCAGCCCACCGTCCAGAGCAGATACTCCGCAAACGCAAAGCACAGCACGCCGATGTGGAAGTACCGCACATTCCGCGCCGCGCCCGTCTGCCCATTGGCGTAGACCAGCCCACGGATGGCGCAGAAGGAGAGCCAAATCATCATGCCGCACCAGATCAGGTTGGAGAGAATGTCCCCGAAGATGCAGTAGAACGCCAGCAGCGGAAGGCCGAACGCAGGCGCAAGCCACGCCCTTCGGCAGCGGAAGCTACGCTCGTCCTGACTGGTGAGCGTGGCCTGCAAAATGCGCAGGAAAATTACGCTGGCCACCCAGCCGAACTCCGAGACATAAAAGACCCTCGGTGTGGTATCGAACAGCAGCAGATACAGCGTCCAGTAGAGCGCGCCGAGGGCAAAGCAGCCGTAGAAGCAAAGCAGCAGAAAATACGCCTGTCGTCCGCTTTTCCGGTATGCGATGCCCGAAAGCAGTGCGCCGACAAACGTGACCAGCAGTTGCAGCAGGTTCTCAATCAGCTCCATGAATCCCCTCGCTTTCTTTGTTCTGATCGTCCTCCCGGTTCATCTGCCGCAGCCGGAAGCACAGAACGGTCACGCACACGCCGAGTAAAAACGCCAGCAGCCCTATGACGATGTATCCCAAGGCAGCGCCGCCGTGAAAGATGCTGGCCGCCGTTTCAAAGCCGGAATAATCGCTGATCTGGATGCTTGCGGCAATGCCGGGCATGGCGATAGACGCGCCGATGAGCAGCGCAAGGCACGCCGCCACGGCGGAAGCCATGACGATGGTATTGTGCCGCAGCCGCTTCTCCCGCTCAATTTTGGCAATGCGCCGCTTTGTCTCCGCGACACGTTCCTCATGACTCCGCATGTGTGATCCCCTCCCGTTCCAGCAGCCGTCGCAGGCTCTCTTTTCCGCGATACACCATGTTGGTGATCTGCTTCACCGTTTTTCCCGTGACCTCCGCCGCCTGCGCGTAGCTCATATCCTCAAAATAGGTGAGATATAAAACCTCCCGATAGTCCGGGTTCATTTCATCCATGCAGAAATGCAGAATACGGTTTCGCTCCTCCGACCGGATGACCTCCTCCGCCAGCAGCCGTCCGTCCGGCTCGTCCGCAAGCGCGTCGAGGCTGAACAGGGGCTTGCGTTTGCTCTTATGGCGCAGCGCCATATTCCGCGCCGCTTTATAGAGATACGCCTTGAAGCCGCCGTCCCGGATGCGTGGCTTTTTCGTGAACAGATAGGCGAAAACGTCCAGCATCAGCTCCTCCGCCTCGTGAACGTCGTGCAGATAGCCGTCAATATACAGGGTCAGGGGGTCGCCGTATTTTTTCATCAGGACCTCCAGCCCCGCGTCGTCGCCGCTCAGATATTGGCGGTAGTAGCTTTCGTCACAGGTCATAGCGTTCACTTCCTTTTTGCGGATGCTAAAATGCAGAGGGGTATCCGTCAGGTGCTTGCCCTGCCGGGATCGCGGTGCTGTTTCTGAAAGCGCGGGTCTGAGGGCTTTTCCGCGTTTTCCGGGATCGCCCATGAGCGCCCGAACCGGGATGCGCCGGGGATCCGCCCCTCGGCGCAATATTGGTTGACCCGCCGCTCTGACACGCCCCAACGGTAGGACGCCTCCCGAATGGAGATATAGCCCTTGATCCCGTTCATACCGCACCTCCGCATGG
>OLRV01003244.1_pt1 | contig 11599 bp, 9 predicted proteins | sample 1672421 | NCBI WGS metagenome assembly OLRV01 (sample SAMEA3136684, study PRJEB25190) | human gut metagenome | biome: human gut; feature: human-associated habitat; material: faeces | place: Austria | collected 2013
TGAAGTATTCCACGGCGTTTTCCGGGAAAAACTCGCGGAATTCCGAGCACAGCTGCGCAGCCAGCGTCTTGTTGTGCGCGAGGACCAGCGTGGGCCGGTTGACGTTGGCGATGATATTCGCCATGGTGAACGTCTTGCCGGAGCCGGTCACGCCGAGCAGGACCTGATCGCTCAGGCCCATGTTGAGGCCCTGCGTCAGCTTCTCGATGGCCTGCGGCTGGTCGCCGGTGGGCTTGAATTGGGAGTGCAGCTTAAAGTTCATACGGGTCCTCCAGAATGCCGTCGTCGCGCAGAGAGACAAAATCGTCGTCCGCGACAATGATATGGTCGGCCAGCACGATCCCGACTGCCTCCAGCGCCGCCTTTAATACCAGCGTGGTCTGCCGGTCCTCGGGACTGGGCAGCGCAAGGCCGCTGGGGTGGTTGTGCGCAAGCACGACGGAGGTCGCGTTCGCGTCCAGCGCAGCCTTGACGACCTTGCGCGCGGCGATGGACGCGACGTTCACGCCGCCACGGTGGATGAGCACGCAGTCGAGCGCCTTGCACTTCGCGTCGAGGCAGAGAAGATACACAACCTCCTCGCTTTCGCCGTGGAAGTACGGCAGCAGGTATTGACCGCATTTGGACGTAGTGTCCAGAATCTCAATCTGCGCGCTGCGGCTCATGAGGCAGCGCCGCGCCACCTGCGGCACGAGCCGGATCAGCTGCGCAGCTGCGTCTCCGACGCCGTTTACTTTTTTCAGCTCGGATTCCGGCGCGGAAAACACGCTGTCGAGCGTCCCAAAGCGACTTAAAAGCGCGTGCGCTGTCGGGTTCGTATCGCCGCGCGGCGCGGCGTAATACAGCAGCACCTCCAGCACCTGCACGTCCGAAAGGGAGTCCATGCCGCTGGTTTTGAGCTGCCTGCGCATCCGGTCGCGGTGGCCGTCGTGAATGGACATGGGCGTCTCCTTTCCGCTTCCGCTCACATCAGCGGCGCGAGCAGCCGCAGCAGCGCCCGCAGCACACGCTGCGTCAGGTGCGTATGGCGGCACTGCTCGGCTGTGATCTCTCTGCACTGGGGAAACGTTTCTTCAAAATCCGCCTGCACCTGTGCGTTCACAGTGGTGTCATAGAGATACACGGCGTCTTCAAAATGCAGATACAGGCTGCGGAAGTCCAGATTGACCGTGCCGACAACAGCCTGCTTCGTGTCGGCCAGATAGACCTTGGAGTGGATGAAGCCCGGCGTATATTCGAAGATACGCACGCCTGCGCGCGTCAGCTCCTCATAGTTTGCGCGCGTGACCGCGTGGACATACCATTTGTCCGGGATGCCGGGCGTGATGATGCGCACGTCGACGCCTGTTTTTGCCGCGACGCACAGCGCCGTGGTCATTTTATCGTCCAGGATCAGATACGGCGTCATGATCCACATCCGCTCCTGCGCAGAGGAAATGACGGACTGCAAAATCGTCGCGCCGACGTCCTCGTTGTCGAGCGGACTGTCGGCAAACGGCTGGAGAAAGCCCGTGCCGCCCCGCTTTTCCGGATAGTCTGCGCGGAAGCGGCTCACATCCTCCTCCGACCGGTCAACGTAGCCCCAGAGGGACAAAAACATGACCGTCATTGACCACACGGCCTTGCCGCGCACGAGAATACCGCAGTCCTTCCAGTGACCGAAGCGCTTGTATTCGTTGATATATTCGTCGGCCAGATTGACGCCGCCGGTAAACGCGGCCTTGCCGTCGATGATCAGAAGCTTGCGGTGGTCGCGGTTATTGAGGCGGGCGGAAAGGATCGGGATATAGGGGTTGAACGCGTGGGCGCGGATGCCCATCTCGCGCAGCTTTTTCGCGTAGCCCATGGGAAGCCGCGTGATGCAGCCGAAATCATCGTATACGACGCGCACGTCGACGCCTGCCGCCGCCTTTTGGCGCAGAAGCTCCAGCATGGGGTCCCACATCTTGCCGGTGGCGATGATGAAAAACTCAATGAAAATATAGCGCTCCGCCTTTTTGATCTCCTCCAGCATCGCAGCGTAGCAGCTTTCGCCGCTCGGGAAATACTCCGCGTCCGCGTCGTCGTAGATGGGGTAGCCGGAGGCCGAGAGCAGATAGCGCGCGTGGTTGAACGCGGGCGTTTCAGCGGCGGCCAGCTCCCATAAGGGCGCTTCGTCCTGCCGCAGCTGCTGCATGGTGACGGCCTCAATCGACTGCATCTTCCGGTGCTCGTAGCTGGAAATTTTGTTGCCGCCGAAGAGCAGATAGATCGTCAGTCCCGCCACGGGGAAGGCCAGAATCAGCACGATCCACGCGATCTTATAGCTGGGATTGACACCGCACGAGATGATATAAATAACGACTGCCCAGCTCAGCACGTTCATGGCGATCCGGATCCAGAAAAAGTCGGTCCGCAGATACGTCGCCATCACGATCAGAAATATGATCTGCAGCGCAATGCCGAACGACACCGCCACGACCCGCTGAAACACCAGCTTTAACAGGTTTCGCATACGCTTGCCTCCCCGCTGCTTGAATTTTCTATACTATAGCATGTTCCATCAGAAGCCGCAAGTCTCTGCTTTTTGAAATTTAAAAACTTTTGTTTGAAAATCCTGTTGTAGTTTTCAAACGAATCTGGTATAATAAGCAGACTGAATTATTCGATTTTTCTACACAGGAGCGAACCATGGAAAACTGTATCCGCGTGCAGGGTGCGCGCGTCAATAATCTGAAGAATATCTCCGTTGAAATTCCGCGCGACAAGCTGGTCGTCCTGACCGGTCTGTCCGGTTCCGGCAAGTCGTCTCTGGCCTTTGACACGATCTTTGCCGAGGGCCAGCGGCGGTATGTCGAGTCGCTGTCGAGCTACGCGCGGATGTTCCTCGGCCAGATGGACAAGCCGGATGTTGACTCCATCGACGGCCTTTCTCCCGCCATCTCCATCGACCAGAAGACCACCAGCCGGAATCCCCGCTCGACGGTCGGCACGGTCACGGAAATTTATGACTATCTGCGCCTTTTGTGGGCGCGCTGCGGCACGCCGCACTGCCCGAAGTGCGGCAAGGAGATCCGCCGCCAGACGGTCGACCAGATCGTCGATCAGATCGCGGCGCTGCCGCAGGCGACGCGCGTGCAGATCTTGGCGCCGGTCGTTCGCGCCAGAAAGGGCGAACACCAGAAGGTGTTCGACGATGCCCGCCGCGGCGGGTATGTCCGCGTGCGCGTGGACGGCAGCATCTACGACCTTACGGAGACGATCACGCTCGATAAAAACCGCAAGCACAATATCGAGATCGTGGTCGACCGCGTTGTCATCCGCCCCGACCAGAACCGCCGCCTGACCGACGCCGTGGAGATCGCGTCCGCGCTCTCCGGTGGTCTCGTGCTGGCAGACATCCCGGAGGAAAAGCGCGAGATCCTCTTCTCGCAGAACTACGCCTGCGACGACTGCGGCATCTCGATCGAGGAGCTCACGCCGCGGATGTTCTCGTTCAACAGCCCCTACGGCGCCTGCCCGACCTGCGGCGGCCTTGGCACGCGGCTGCGCATCGACCCGGCGCTCATCATTCCGGACCCGTCGAAGTCCATCCTCGACGGCGGCATCACCGCGAGCGGCTGGAACGGCGTCAAAGATGAGAGCATCAGCCGGATGTATTACGACGCACTGGCGGAAAAATATCACTTTGACCTTGCAACGCCCATCGGCGACCTGCCGGAGCACGTGCGCGAGATCCTGCTCTATGGCACGGGGGATGAAGAGCTCACCCTGCATTATGATACCAACCGCGGTTCCGGCGTGCTGCGCCGCCCGTTTGAGGGCATCGTCTGCAACCTTGAGCGCCGCTATCAGGAGACGCAGAGCGATGCCATGCGTGCATCGCTCGAGGACTGCATGGCAGAGACGGCCTGCCCGGACTGCCACGGCGCGCGGCTGCGGCCGGAGGTGCTGGCCGTCACGGTCGGCGGGCTGAATATCTCGGAGTTCACTGCACTGCCGATCACGGAGGAGCTGGCGTTTCTCAATCGGCTCACGCTCAGCGAGAAGGATGCGCAGATCGCCGAGAGCATTTTGCGCGAGGTGCGCTCGCGCCTGCATTTTCTGCAGAGCGTCGGATTGCAGTACCTGACGCTCGCGCGCTCGGCGTCCACGCTGTCCGGCGGCGAGAGCCAGCGCATCCGGCTCGCAACGCAGATCGGCTCGTCGCTCATGGGCGTGCTGTATATTCTGGATGAGCCGTCCATCGGCCTGCACCAGCGCGACAATGAAAAGCTGCTGGCCACGCTGCGCGAGCTGCGTGATCTCGGCAACACGCTCATCGTCGTCGAGCACGACGAGGACACCATGCGTGCGGCAGATTATCTCATCGACATCGGCCCGGGTGCGGGTGTGCACGGCGGGGAAGTGGTCTGTGCCGGTACGCCGGAGGAGGTCGCGCGCTGCGAGCGCTCCATCACCGGGCAGTATCTGTCCGGCAAAAAGAAGATCCCCGTGCCCGCGCAGCGCCGCACCGGAAACGGTCACGCGCTCGTGATCCGCGGTGCGACCGAGCACAACCTCAAGCACGTGGACGTGCAGATCCCGCTCGGCGTCATGACGTGCGTGACCGGCGTGTCCGGCAGCGGCAAGTCCTCGCTCGTCAACGAGGTGCTGTATAAAACGCTTGCGGGCAAGCTTAACCATGCGAAGTTCCGTCCCGGGAAATGCGACGGCATTGACGGTGTGGAGTATCTGGACAAGATCATCAATATCGACCAGAGTCCCATCGGCCGCACGCCGCGCTCCAATCCGGCGACGTATACCGGCCTGTTTGACGATATCCGCAGCCTTTTCGCCTCCACGCAGGACGCGAAGCTGCGCGGCTACAGTGCCGGGCGCTTCTCGTTCAACATTCGCGGCGGCCGCTGCGAGGCCTGCTCCGGCGACGGCCTGCTGAAGATCGAGATGAACTTCCTGCCGGATGTTTACGTCCCGTGCGAGGTCTGCAAGGGCAAGCGCTACAACCGCGAGACGCTCGAGGTGCACTATAAGGGCAAGAATATTGCCGAGGTGCTGGACATGACCGTCGAAGAGGCGCTCGCATTTTTTCAGAACCAGCCGAAGATCCGCGACCGGCTGCAAACGCTCATGGATGTCGGCCTCGGCTATGTCAGGCTCGGTCAGCCGTCCACAACGCTCTCCGGCGGCGAGGCGCAGCGCATCAAGCTCGCGACGGAGCTCTCCAAGCGCAGTACCGGCCGGACGATCTACGTGCTCGATGAGCCGACGACCGGTCTGCACGTGGCGGACGTCGCGCGCCTGATCGATATTCTCAATCGTCTGACCGACGCGGGCAACACGGTGCTCGTCATTGAGCACAACCTGCACGTCATCAAGGTGGCCGATCATATCATCGATCTCGGTCCGGAGGGCGGCGACGCGGGCGGCAGCATCGTCTTTACCGGCACACCGGAAGATTGCGCGCGCTGCGCCGAGAGCTACACCGGCCAGTTTTTGAAAAAAGAACTCGAAAGTTAACGGCCAAGCCCCTTTTCTCATACGCTGAAAGGAGAGGGGGCGGTGAACATGGTCATTCAGATCACCTTATGCGTTCTGCTGATCTTGGGCTTTGCCTGGCTGCTGTGGATGCTGGGCTGCGCGCTGCTCACGCCGGTGCGCTCCGGCAGGGACACGCGCATTACGCTCGTCGTGCAGGCGCGCGGGGACGCGCCGGAGCTGGAAAATCTTCTGCGCGGCGCGTTGTGGCTGCGCGAGAGCGGCACGGCCGCGGCGGACATTCTGCTCGTGGACTGCGGCCTGACGGAGGAGGCGGCCGCGCTGGCCGAGCGGCTGGCGCGGCAGTGCGAAGATCTGAAACTGTGCAATACAGAGGAAATTTGCCAATGGATGCAAACACCAATCCAATAGAATTATGCGGCACCGTCGCGGCGGTCATCTATCAGAACGAGGAAAACGGCTACGCCGTGCTCAAGCTGGATGTGGATGACGGCAGCCAGACGATGGTCGTCGGCTGCATTCCGTACGCCGTGCCGGGCGAGTCGATGATCGTTACCGGCAGCTGGATGACGCACCCGGCGCACGGCCAGCAGTTCAAGGCTGAGTTTGCCGAGCGCACCATGCCGGAGACGGCGGACGCGATCTATGCCTACCTCGCCGGGCGCGCCGTGCGCGGCATCGGCCCGGCGACGGCGTCACTGATGGTGTCGCGCTTCGGCGCCGACACGCTCAACGTGCTCGAATACGAGCCGGAAAAGCTCTGCACGATCAAAGGCATCAGTCTCTCCAAGGCCAAGGCCATGTCGGCAAATTTCCGCCGTCAGGCCGGTATGCGCCGCCTGATCGAGTTTCTGGCCTCGGCGAACATCCGCCCGGTCATTGCCCTGCGGATGTACCAGTATTACGGGGATGATGCGCTCCAGCTCGTGCAGGACAACCCTTACATACTCGTTTCGGACGCCATCGGCGCAACATTTCAGGAGGCGGACGCGCTGGCGCTCGGCCACGGGTTTGACGATCAGAGCGCAGAGCGTGTCGCCGCGGCGACGCTGTATGAGCTCGCCTATAACGCCGTGCGCGGCCATTGCTTCATCTCGTACCGCAACCTGCTGGCGGCGACGTCGCAGCTCAGCGGCGTGCCGGACGAGCTGGTCGCCGAGAGCGTGGACACGCTCGTGCAGAGCGGCGAACTGGTGCGCGAGCGCGTCGCCGGGTGCGACGGATGCTATCTCGCGCGTCTGCACGAGGCGGAGACCTACACGGCCGAGCGCCTGCTTGCCATGACGCAGACGGAGTACCGCCGCATGCCGGACACGGAGCAGATCGCCGCGCGCATTGAAGCGCAGCTCGGTCTGACCTTTGCCGACCAGCAAAAGGAGACGCTGTGCCTCGCCTGCCAGCATCAGGTCATCGCCATCACCGGCGGCCCCGGCACAGGCAAGACGACCTCCATCCGCGCGATTCTCGCGCTGTTTGATGTGCTCAAGCTCGACACGCAGCTCGCCGCCCCGACGGGCCGCGCCGCCAAGCGCATGAGCGAGCTGACCGGCCGGAGCGCGCAGACGATCCACCGCCTGCTCGAGGCCGGCATGAGCGACGACCATCAGGACATCACTTTCCGGCGCGACGAGGACGACCCGCTCGAGTGCGACGCCGTCATCCTCGACGAGTGCTCCATGGTGGACATTTCGCTCATGTGCGCGCTGCTGCGCGCCATGCGCCCTGAGTGCCGGCTCATCCTCGTGGGCGACGCCGACCAGCTTCCGTCCGTCGGCCCGGGCAACGTCTTTTCGGACATCATCCGCAGCGGCGTCGTGCCGACCGTGCGCCTGACGGAGATCTTCCGTCAGGCCGCCGGCAGCAGCATCGTCTCCTACGCGCACGCGATCAACCGCGGCGAGCACCCGCCGCTTTCGCAAAACAGCGGGGACTTCTTCTTCCTCCGGCGTGCGGATGCGCAGAAGGCCGCCGACACGGTCGTCGAGCTGTGCCGGACGCGGCTGCCGAACAATATGAAGATCCCGCCGTCCGACATTCAGGTGCTCACGCCGACGCGCAAGTATGACACCGGCATGGCGGCACTGAATGTGCGCCTGCAGGCGGCGCTCAACCCGCCGTCGCCCGAGAAGAAGGAGCGGCGCTTCGGCGAGACCGTCTTTCGCGAGGGCGACCGCGTCATGCAGATCCGCAATGACTATGACATCGTGCTCAAAAACCCGGACGGCACGACCGCCGGAACGGGCGTCTATAACGGCGACGTCGGCCAGATCACGGCCATCGACCCGCAGACGGAGACGCTCGCCGTGTGCTACGACGGAAAGACCGCGACCTACGGCTTTGAGATGCTCAACGAGCTCGAGCACGCCTGGGTCATGACGGTGCACAAATCGCAGGGCAGCGAGTACCGCGCCGTTGTGCTCTGTATCGGCAAGGCCGGGCCCATGTTGCTCACGCGCAGCGTACTCTACACGGCCATCACGCGCGCCAAGTCCCTGCTCATCATCGTCGGCGACGAGGGCGCGGCCTATCACATGATCGACAACCAGACGCAGACCCGCCGCTACAGCGGTCTGCGCGCCCGGCTCTGCGGGGAGTGCGGTGCGATATGAAGGTGGTCACATTCCTGCTCGACCTGCTCTATCCGCCGCGGTGCGCATTCTGCCATGATTTTATCGAGACGAGCGGCGACGGCCTCTGCGCGCACTGCAGGACCGGCCTGCCGTTTGCGCAAAACGGCGGGCGGCAGCACTTTCCATTTATCCCGGCGTGTGTTTCGCCGCTCAATTACGAGGGTAATGTGCGTGAATCGCTGCTGCGCTACAAATTCGGCGGCGCGACCGGGTATGCCAAGGTCTACGGCCGCCTCGTTGCCGGCACGGTGCGCGCGGAGCTGGCGGGGGAGTACGACCTCGTCACGTGGGTGCCGCTGAGCCGCAGGAGACTGCGCGAGCGCGGGTACGATCAGGCGCGTCTGCTGGCGAAAGCGACGGCGAAGGAGCTCGGCCTTCCGCTCACGCCGACGCTGCATAAGCAGCGCAACACGCAGCCGCAGTCCAGAACCGGCGACGCTGCCAAACGCCGCGCGAACATCACCGGCGCCTACCGCATGAAGCGGGGCGCGGACGTGACGGGAAAGCGTGTCCTGCTCATCGACGATGTCGTCACGACCGGCGCCACGCTCTCCGAGTGCGCGCGGGTGCTCGGCAAGGCGGGCGCGGAGCAGGTGGTGTGCGCCACGGTCGCGCGCTCTGCTGACTAAAACAGCCGCGAGACGGCTACGATTGACTATAACATCCGCTGTGCGGATGATACAGGAGTTTTGCTTTATGATGATTTTTGAACGGGACATTGCCATCGACCTCGGCACGACCAACATCCGCGTGTTCGTGCGCGGCAAGGGCATCATGCTGCGCGAGCCGTCCATCGTGGCGGTCGACAAGTACACCGGCCGCATGCTCAAGGTCGGTCAGGACGCGCAGAAGATGCTCGGCCGCACACCGGCGAACATCGTGGCCATCCATCCGATCAGTGCGGGCGTCATCTCGGACTATGACATGACGGCGCTCATGCTCAAGGAGCTGCTCTCGCGCGTGACGTCGTTCAGTCTCTTCAAGCCGCGCGTGCTCGTCACCGTGCCGAGCAGCGTGACCGGTGTGGAGGAGCGCAACGTCATCGACGCCGTCATCGAGGCCGGCGCGCGCAAGGTTTACCTTGTCGAGTCGGCCGTGGCCACGGCGGCCGGTGCGGGCGCGGATATCTCCAAGCCGGACGGCCATCTTGTCATCGACATCGGCGGCGGTACGACGGAGGTTGCGGTCGTCTCGCTCGGCGGCGTGGTCGAGAGCGAGTCCATCAAGACCGCCGGCGACGCCTTTGACGAGGCGATCGTGCGCTATGTGCGCCGCAAGCACAACATTCTCATCGGCAAGCGCACGGCCGAGGAGCTCAAGATCGGCATCGCGTGCCTCGTCCCGCGCGCCGAGGTCGGCATTCAGGAGGTCAAGGGCCGCTGCCTGACGACCGGTCTGCCGAAATCCGTGAAGATCAGCTCCGTCGAGCTCGTCGAGGCCATCGCCGAGCCCGCGCGCGACATTCTCGAGACCATCCACATGGTGCTTGAGCGTACGCCGCCGGAGCTCGTGGCCGATGTGGCGCAAAACGGCATCATCATGGCCGGCGGCGGCAGCCTGATCTACGGTTTCGACCAGCTCGTGGAAAAGGACACCGGCATCCGCACGACCGTCGTGGACGACGCGCTCTCGTGCGCGGCGTTCGGCAGCGGCAAGATGCTCATGAATCTCAACGACATGCAAGACGGTATGGTCAATCTCGCGCGCAAGCGCCAGATGAAGGCATAAACACAAAGGCCGGACATCCCCGGCCTGTTTCTGCCATGTATTATCACACTTTGAACGAGGAGCTGCGCCGCCGCTTCGGCTGCAAGGTCTATAAGCTCGCGCTCGACGGCGGCTTTACCTGTCCGAACCGGGACGGGACTATCGGTGCGCGCGGCTGTATTTTCTGCGCCGGGGACGGTTCCGGTGCCTTCGCCGCTGACCGCGCACTGGACATCCCGCAGCAGATCGAGGCGGCCAAGGTGCGCGTGGCCGGTAAAAACGGCGGCGGTAAATACATTGCCTATTTTCAGAACTTCACGAACACTTATGGCAGTCTCGCGCGCATGGAGCAACTGTTCACGCAGGCGCTTGCGCCGGAGGACGTTGTGGCGCTGTCGGTCGCCACGCGGCCGGACTGCCTGCCGGATGCTGTGATCGCGCTGCTGCAGCGGCTGAACACGGAAAAGCCCGTCTGGGTCGAGCTCGGCCTGCAGACCATCCATCCGCAGAGCGCGGCCTATATCCGCCGCGGCTACGATCTGCCAGTGTTTGACGGTGCGGTCCGCCGTCTCCGCGCGGCCGGTCTGGAGGTCATTGTGCACCAGATTCTCGGCCTGCCGGGGGAGACGGATGCGCAGATGGTGCAGACCGCGCGCTATATCGGTCAGAGCGGGGCGCAGGGCATCAAGCTGCACCTGCTGCATGTGCTGCGCGGCACGGATCTGGCGGCGGATTATGCTGCCGGAAAGTTCGAGGTGCTCACGCTGGAGCACTATATCGACCTGCTCGAGCAGTGTCTGTGCGTCCTCCCGCCGGAGGTAGTTATCCACCGCCTGACCGGCGACGGCGCCAAGCGTGACCTCATCGCGCCGCTCTGGAGCGCGGACAAAAAGCGCGTGCTCAATGCGATCCACGCCGCTTTCGCGCGCGACGATCTGCTGCAGGGCTCGGAACTGTAACGTTATTTCACGTGCTGACTATGAGAAGAGAAACAGATTTTATTCATGGAATATGCGAATTCTGCAGGCGAATGGATTCGGCATATCCAGGCGCTCCAAGAGATGATGTTGAAGTTAAACTCGTGGAGCATATTTCGTGCCGGGAGTTCCTTGCCTTGAGGGGTTTTGCGCGAGATTTGTGTACTGGCATTTCGAGATTTTTGGCAGATTCACGCGAAAACGAAACTGTCTCCATCGCCATGCGTATCAAAGACCACGGACTCTATTTGTGCAATTATTACGACCGGCAAAAGTCATACGGAACCATTGCCACGGCTGATAGAGAAAAAACTTTCTCAAACGTGAAATGGCTTTTCAGAAGGAAGCTGTGCGCATCACATTCGACCGGTATCACAGGCTTGTTCCGGACATTCTCGCAGCTTTTGCATTATCAAGTGCTGACGGATGCTGCCGGGAATGAACTGCTTTGTTTATGCGATGACCATAGAAAGACCATTCCGCTTTCCGTAGAGGACAAAACGGCATATGAGGCTGTAAACAACCACGAGCATTTGTTGGACGATATTTCGGACGAAGCGTTTTCTGAACTTGTTGCAGACGCACCTGTTCTTTGCAGGCTCATCTATTGCAATATCAAGATGCAGTATCCGCAGAGAAAGCTTGCAGTTTATGTTGCAGTAAGCCGCCATGATTCCCTCACGATTCGTTTCCATCAGGTGTGGACGGGAGAACCTCCGTACTATGATCCGGAAGATTTTTCATCCGGGGATGAACGCGTTTTTTCTGTTATCGACTAGGCGCTTTATAAAAATACTGCGGGCGGTG
>OLRV01003248.1_pt1 | contig 11590 bp, 8 predicted proteins | sample 1672421 | NCBI WGS metagenome assembly OLRV01 (sample SAMEA3136684, study PRJEB25190) | human gut metagenome | biome: human gut; feature: human-associated habitat; material: faeces | place: Austria | collected 2013
CATGCCGTAGATGAGCTCGGGATCCCATGAGCAGGCGGTAGTCGCCGCGGTGGGATAGCAGACAGCAGGAATGCCGCCGAGCAGCGCATCCATAAGGTTTTCGAGCACGTTCCCCTGCAAAAACAGGAAAACAACACGCACGACGATCCCCGTCACGATGAAACGGTCCGGGATCATATACCCCTCCAAATCCGTGAATGCAGCGGCGAGCAGCAGGCACGCCAGCAAAATATATTCAAGGGCTTGGAGCGAAATATCATATTTTAGCACGAGCAGCAAAAACGTAAGCGCCGTTAACACTTCCGCGAAGACATGTCCCGCAGAGAGCTTTGCGCCGCAGTATTTGCAGCGGCCTTTGTGCATGATGTAGCTTAAAACGGGAATTAAATCTCCCGCGCCGAGCACGTGGCCGCAGACGTCGCAGTGCGAGCGCCCGTGTAAAACAGATTCGCCGTGGACGATACGCCACGCCATGCAGTTGAGAAAGCTTCCCATGCACGCGCCGAGAATCCCCGTAAGCACACAAATATAAACCGTGAGAGCGGGTGAAACCCAAAGCATACTACGTCCCCTTTTTATGAAAACCTAAAGTGAAAAATCAAAAGAACAGATCATAGGGGAGCCGCAACCCCCGACCCCTCAATAGATCTGGTTCATTTAAAATGAGTTGTTTTTGTAGTTAGATGAGATTAAGCAACAGTGATTTTGATAGAGCCGTCACTATAATCATATACATACGTAACACCAACACCCTTTTCCCAAGGACCAGCATCAACGCCTGCAACCTTCGTAGCTGTGTCGTTCTTACCGACAGTGGTGTACGGATCTGCTGCATCCGTAACCGTGTCTGTGATCTTTGTTACAGAACCATCTTTGTTCAGCTTATATGTAGCTGTGACAGCAGTACCACCCTCAACAGAGTAGTTTTCGCCCGTCAGAACGTCGGTCATAACGGAAGCATAGCCGGAACGGATATTCGCTTCGTCGGTTGCAACTCTTGCCTTATTCAGAGAAGAAGCAAAGGTCGGGATAGCAATAGCGATAAGGATCGCGATGATTGCAACAACAATCAGCATTTCCATGAGCGTAAAGCCCTTCTTATTCTTCATCTTACGCATTTTGTTCATCATAGGAACCATTCTCCAATTCATTGAAATTTTGCTCGCCCCAAAAACATACTTTTCGGGGTTCGCCATCGAAATTTATGTATTCCGCCGGTTCGGGTTGGATCGCCGACGGGGTACAGCGAAATAAATCAAACGATGCTGCCATACATGGTAAACATCGGCAGGTAAACGGCCAGCAGCAAAATGACGGTGACGACCGCCAAAACAATGGTGATGGCCGGCTCCAACATAGAGAGCAACCGCTGCGTGAACACCGAGACCTCGTTATCGAAGTAATCGCCGATGACGGTGAGCGTTTCTTCCATGTTGCCGGAGCGTTCGCCCACGCCCACCATTTCGGTGAGCAGCTTTGGAAAATACGGAATCTCGTTCATGCAGTCCACCAGGCTGCGGCCCTGCTCCACGCCCTGCCGCACCTTGCGGATGGACACCGCGAACATGTAGTTATCTGCCACATTTGCCGTGACCTCCAGCGCCTTTGTAATCGGCAAGCCCGCCGTGAGCATGGTGCTCATGGTGCTTGCAAACTGCGAAGCGGCGTTCAGACTGTGCATTTTTTTGAGCGGTGAGCGCTTTAGCTTGTTTTCCGCAAGGAACGCACGCCCCTTTTCGTTCTTTTTCAGCAGAAGCCTGCCGATGAAGAACGCGAGCACAATCAAAATAAGCGACCACCAGTAGTTCGTGAGAAAATCCGACGTTGCGATGAGCCCCTTTGTGATGCCCGGCAGCTCGGTACCGAGCTCCAGAAACACGCTTGTAAACGCCGGCACGGCTACCACCATAATGATGATGAACACGATGACGGCGACGCAAATGACAATTGCCGGATACGTGAGCGTGCTGATGATCTTCGCTTTCATTTTAGCGGTTTTATCGTAATATTTATGTAGTTTTTCAAAGCATTCTTCCAGTGTACCGGACTGTTCGCCCGCGCGTACGGTCTCTATAAACGTGGTCGGAAAGCCCGTAGCGTTGTTTTCAAAGCTTTGCGCAAGGCTGTAACCGCCGGAGACGTCCTCCGCGACCTTTTTCAGCATTTTTTGCAGCTCTTTGGTGCGTGCCTGTGCCGCAACCATCTCCACACAGCGCACAATGGGCAGACCGGAGGTCAAGATGATGGCGAACTGCGAGCAAATGATGGCAAGCTCCTTGTCTTTGATTTTCTTCGTGCCGATCTGTTTGTTCCAGCTCTGCGTCTCTTTGACTTCTTCTATTTTGGTGATGACGGAGCAGGTCTCGCGCAGCTGCGCGACCGCTTCAAACTCGTTATACGCTTTGATGACGCCGGAAAGCTTTGCGCCGTCCGGGGAAAGCCCTTTGTATTTATAGGTCGTCAAACCCGCTCCCTCGCTTTCTTCCTGAATTTAGCCGCGTCTTCCCTTGGAAAACGCTTCTCGGTCTCTGGCGTAGCCGAGCGCCGTTTCATACGTTACGGTGCCCTCGCGCACCATTTTCAGCAGGGCATTATCCATCGTAATGCTGCCGTCCTGCGCGTTCATGGTAATGAAGCTGTCAATCTGCGGGGTCTTACCCTCGCGGATTAAATTTTTGATGGCGCTGTTCACCATCATGACTTCGCACGCCGCCGCCCGGCCGCCCGCGCGCTTCGGCAACAACTGCTGCGAAAGCACCGCACGCAACGTAGTGGAAAGCTGCAATCGAATCTGACGCTGCTGCCCCTCCGGGAACACGTTCACCATGCGGTCAACGGAATCCGCCGCGGAGTTTGTGTGCAGGGTAGCGAAGACCAAGTGGCCCGTTTCCGCCGCCGTCAATGCGGTCTCAATGGTATTGAGGTCGCGCATCTCGCCGATGAGGATAACGTCCGGGTCCTCACGCAAGATAGACCGCAGGCCGTCTGCGTAGCTTCTGGTGTCTTTGCCGATCTCGCGCTGGTTAATGATGCACTGATCCGGCTCGTAGATGTACTCAATCGGGTCTTCCAGCGTGATGATGTGGCTGCGCCGCGTATGGTTGATGCGATTTAAAATCGCCGCCAACGTCGTGGATTTGCCGGAACCCGTTTCACCCGTGACTAAAATGATGCCGCTGCGGTACTCCGGGAATTCGGAAACGACCGGCGGCAAATTCAGCGCCTCGATCTCCGGGATGGTATCCGCCAAAATACGGATCGCCGCCGAGACCGCCCCCTGCTGGCGGAACAGGTTGATTCTGGTTCGCGCTCCGCACGGAAACGTCTGCGCCAAATCAAGCTCGCCGATGCATTCAATCTCGTGGAAAAGGTCGCCCGCAAGGCATTTTGCGTAGTATTCGCAGTCTTCCCACGTGAGGACTTTCTCCGTGAGGTTCTGCACCTTGCCGTCTATGCGGCATTTCACCGGCAGGCCGGTGACAATATGAATATCGGAAGCGCCTTTTTGCTGCGCCTGCGCGATGATTTCGCTGATTTCAAGCATATTAAAACCATCGCCGAAACGCGGCGACTGCGTCCTTTCCGAAAGTTATGAGCAAGTTTTCAACAGGTTTTCAGCAGAATGTCAATCCGCTGTGGAATTGATGGCGCGCGCGGCTTCCGCTGCGCTGATCTCGCCGCGCAAAACAAGGTTACGGCAATTTTCGCGCATCGTGACAAAGTTAGTCTCCGTTGCTGCCCTTAAAAGCGCATCGTACTTTGCGCCTTCTGTAACCATGCGGCGAATGCGCCCGTTGAGCATGAAGATTTCAAAGACGGCACGGCGACCCTTGTAGCCGGTGTGGTAGCACTCCTGACAGCCCTCGCCGCGGTAGAACTGCACGTTGGCGTCCTCCGGCAGGCCGAGCATGGCAAGCTCCTCCGCCTCCGGCCTATACGCCTTCTTGCAGTGCGGACAGACCTTGCGCACAAGGCGCTGGGAGATGACGCCGCGCAGCGCGCTGGAAATGAGGTACGGCTCCACGCCGATATCGACCAGGCGGTCGATGGCAGAAACGGCGTCGTTCGTATGCAAAGTAGAAAGCACCAAATGGCCCGTAATAGCAGCACGAATGGCGATGGCGCCCGTCTCTCCGTCGCGAATCTCACCGACGGAAATGACATCCGGGTCCTGACGCAAGATGGCGCGCAGTCCTGCCGCAAACGTCATGCCGGTCTTTTCGTTGATCTGGCACTGGTTAACGCCCGGAATGTTGTATTCCACCGGGTCCTCCAGCGTCATGAGGTTCGTTTCCTCATTTGCAAGCTCCTGCAGCATGGCGCACATCGTCGTGGATTTACCGGAACCGGTCGGGCCCACAATCAAAATCACGCCGCTGCTGTTTTTGAGCAGCGCATCATACTTTTGCAGGTCTGTGCCCTCAAGGCCGATGGACTGCTTCGTGATCGTATGCCCGGATTTATCGAGCAAACGCAAAACAATCTTTTCGCCGTAGATCGTCGGCATGGACGAGATACGCAGGTCGATCTCGTGGTGACGCACCTGCACCATGGCACGGCCGTCCTGCGGGATCTTACGCTCGGAAATATTCATGCCACCCATGATTTTCAGGCGGGAAATAACGTTGCTCTGCAAATTCGCGGGCACGGTCAAAATCTTTCTCAAAATGCCGTCGATACGCATGCGCACCACCATTTCGCCCTCCTGCGGCTCAAGGTGGATGTCGCTCGCGCGCTCCAAAAAGGCGCGCTCAATGACAGAGTTTACAAAGCGGATCGTCGGCGCGGCAGACGCGTTGTTGGCATCCGTCTGGTTCATCTGCACCGGCACGATATCCGGTGTAGATGTGCCGACCTCTCGCTTCATTTCTTCAATGGCGCGGGCCGTGCCTTCGCTGCCGTACAATGTGCCGATGGCCTGCTCGGTCGCGCGGCGCGTGGAGATCATCGGCACAACGCGCTTATGCGAAGCGGCCTTAATCTCTTCCTGCGCAACAAAGTTCAACGGATCGCTCATGGCAACAAAGAACTCGTCTTTTACAAGCTTTACCGGCACCACGTTGTATTTTTTCGCGATGGCGCGCGGCACAAATTTGGCGATCTCCAACGGAATAGAGATCGCCGTTAAATCAATGAAATCGACGCCGAGCTGCATTTGCAGTGCTTCAATGAGCTGCCGTTCTGTGATGATATTACTTTCAATCAGAACGTCGCCGAGACGTTCTTTCTTCTGCTTTTGAATGGTCAGCGCTTCTTCAAGCTGCTCCTGCGTAATGGCACCTGCCGCAATCAGCAGATCGCCAAGTCGCATATAAGCCATGGAACGTCCTCCCTTTCTAAACCGAACTTCGTATTTCGTATATTTATGCTGTTTTTCGCATAATCGAGCAGTTTTATAGGCTTAAAATGCGAAAGCCGCGTCCAAAATTCTCATTTTCTGCATAAAGCGCCGGAATTGCAAAATTCGCGCTATTATTTTATCATATCAACACTATGATTTCAGCCTTCATGCGGAGAAAATTCCCACAGGAATTCATCCTATTTTCAGAACCAATTTATGAAATTTCTGCACATTGGTGTTTTGGTAGAAACAGGCACACTGCAGCCCATAAAAAGACGGCGGCGCAACCGCTTTTAAAGGCACGCCGCCGTTTTATGGCTTTTATCGGCTATTTTTCTTGCAATATTTGCGCACCGCTTTTGTGATCTTTTCAAGGTCGAGCGGCTTTGTGAGGTGCTCGTTCATACCGGCTTTGCGGCTGCGGGCGGCGTCGTCGGAAAACGCGTTTGCCGTCATGGCGAAGATCGGCACGGTCTCCGAATCCGGGCGGTCGAGCGCGCGGATTTTCTCTGCCGCCTCCAAACCGTTCATCACGGGCATCATGATGTCCATTAAGATGAGATCATACGTACCCGGGGCCGAGGCTTTGAATTTCTCCAGGCCCTCTGCGCCGTTCCATGCTTTTGTGACCTCGGCGCCGCTGTCCTCAAGCAGGAACGCCGCAATCTCCATGTTCACTTCGTTATCCTCCACAAGCAGCACATGCAGCCCGCGGAACACGGTGGTATCGATCTCTTCCTCCGGCTTTTCGGCATCAGACGCCGCGGGGTCGAGCTTCAGCGGAATCTCCGTGATGAATGTGGTGCCCACGCCCTTTTCGCTGACCACGGTGACGGTGCCGCCCATGGCATCCACGAGTTTTTTCACGATGGAAAGGCCGAGCCCCGTACCCTGATACGTAGTGCGTGCACCGGAATTTTCCTGCGAGAACGGCTCAAACATATGCTTTTGGTATTCTTCGCTCATGCCGCAGCCGTTATCTTCACAGATAAAGCGGTAGCGAACGGTGTTCTCTGTTTGTGAAACGATGCTGCACGTAGCATGTACATAGCCGCCGGCTCTGCCATACTTGATGGCGTTGCCGCCGATGTTTTGAAAGATCTGTCTTAAATGCAGCGGGCTACCGATGACATGCTTTTCGCGCTTATCTTCCATTGTGATGGTATACGTAATACCGCGCGCCTGCGCTTGCGTGGAGAGCAGCATGCCCACATCGTGCAGCAGTTCGTTCAAATTGAACGGCACTTCCTCAAGCTGCATTTCGCCGGATTCCAGCTTGCTCATATCGAGCACATCGTTTACAAGCTCTAAAAGAAAATCCGAAGACCGCATAATTTTTTCGCGGCATTCCGCCTGCTTTTTCGCGTCATTCGGGAAACGGTCGGCAATCTGTACCATGCCGCGGATGCCGTTGATCGGCGTGCGGATATCATGGCTCATGCGGCGCAGGAAATCCGTTTTGGCGGCGTTTGCAAGGGTAGCTTCCTCTGCTGCGCGGCGCAGGTTTTCCTGATATTCCATATCGCGCTCCTTTTGCTCCGAAACATCGCGAAACAAAAGCATGAGTGCGCTCGGCTTTTCCCGGTGCGTAAAGCGGCGCTGCGGCACAAGAAGCAGCTGGTACCACTTGCCCTCCACATCTTCCATTGTGAAGCCGTCAAAAGCCTTGCCCTCTAAGCGCTGCTGAGCGGTATCGAGGTCTGTAAACGCACGGAATTCCTCCCGGTACGCCTCGGCTACGTGCTCGGTGTTAACCTTTTCCAGCATGGCTTTTGCGCTTAAAACACCGTTTGTGATTGCTTTCATGCGCTCACTCTGCACAATGGGCTCCCATGTATCGTCCTGCGGGTGAATGAGCAGGTTTGACAGGTAAATGCTCGAAATGGCGCTGACAAGGTGGTATTCTTTTTCCATACGCAGCAGACGGCGCTTTTTACTGTACTGCCGCCAAATAAGGTACCCCATGCCGCAAAACAGGTAGATTGCCGTAAACAGCAGCATCCAACCGCGGCGACTTGCGTAGACTACGCGACTCGGGAAAAAGGCATACAAATAATAATCTCTGTACTGGGTGAACATACCGTACCACGTGCCGCTGTCGTTTTTTAATTGCAGCAATGTGTCCGGTGTAAGTTGCTCCCCTCCAACGAGCACGTCAGCAATAGGATAATACTGCACAAGCGTGTTCTCCAGCTGCTCACAATTCGTGCTGATAACGCGCATGCCGTCCGTGATGACGACGGTCACATCCTGCCGGAACATTTCAGCATCCAGCATATTGGAGAGAGAAAGCTCATTTTTATCGTTTTGAAAGCGCGTGATATCCGTATAGCAAATAACGAGGCCCGGTTTATCCTGCCGTGCGGAAATGGCGTAGTTATACGTATTGTCGTTTAAACAGATCTGGTCGGCATAGGTTTTCTGCGGATAGTTCAAAATATCCGCCGCATTTTTGTCCCCAATTATCTGGCTGAGCAGCAGACTTTCATCCTTGCCCGCTTTGTCGTAATGAGCCAGCACGGAGAAATTTTCATCCAAAACAAAAATGCCGGTCAAATACTGAAATTTCGCATAGCGCTGTAAGCGGTTTTCGTTTAAAAGCTCATCTTCCTCTTCGTAACGGTACGCCGTCAGTGTTTTGACTTTGGTCAAAACATCCTGCAGCGCTTCGGTGGTATTGGCCAAGCGGTAGTTGTCGTACTTGCGGCAGCTCGTCTGCATAAAAGCGAGTACGTCCTCAACATCCGCTTTCGCCTTGTTCTGTTCATACTGTGTTACGCCTGCAAATACCGGCAGCAGCACAACAAAGCCGAGAAGAAACGTGACCATCCACCGCATGACCGTTTCCATGCTCGGCTTATGGAGCTTCGGTTTTGTTTTTCCCTTGAACTTCGGCATCATTCGGTACCTCCGTTCACGCTTTTTTCGGCGTCCAACCCATATTTTTTCACAATAGCGGCCGTTGTGCCGTCTTCGCGCATTTCAAGCAGCGTCTGCGTCAGCTTTTCCGCCAGTACTGCATCGCCGTCCGGTTTAAATGCCACGCCCACGGCGTCGCTGTACATGTTCATGTTGAGGTAGCGGTAGCCGTCCGGGTATTCGTCCGTATATAATTTCAGCGAGCTTTCATGCCCGATGACCGCATCCGCATAGCCCTTGCGCAGCGAAGTAAACACCTCGCCCACCGTGCTGAATGTGGAAAGGTCCGTAATCTCCGGCAAATTCGGGTTCAGCCCTTTTAAAATGATCTCCTCGCTTATAGAGCCGGCCTGCACCGCCACGCACTTTTCGGCAAGGTCTTCAAGTGTTTCAATCTCGCTGTCCGCCGGCACCACGACCACGCGCTGCGTGTACATATACGGCCCTGCCCAAATAAACTTACCTTCGTTGCCTTCCATCGTCAGGCAGCACCAAAGGCAATCCACATAGTCTTCATCCAAAAGCTCAAAGCCCTTGTCGATATCGAGCTCCTCGAAGATCGGCTCATACCCGATACGCGCACAGGCTTCCTCGGCAATCTCCACGTCGATGCCGGTATAGTTGCCGCCGATATTGCGGTAAAAATACGGCGCATACGTTGTGCCGCCGATACGTATTTTCGGTTTTTCCGTCTCCGGTTGCTGTGCCGTATCGCTGCATGCGCAAAGCAGCGCCATAAGCGTGGCAAAAAGCAAAAGGATCCAAGCCTTTTTTCGCATATTTTTTCCTCTGTTTTCTATGTGATGTGATTTGAATGCGGCACTCCAAAACCGCTGTTTTTCGGGGCTGAGCCACCGTTGCTTTTCTCAAAATACGCTCTGATTTATAGATTTAGTATAGCGTACTTTCCGCTGATTTTCAATTATTTTTTGTGTTCTGTGCATAAATAACTTGTTTTTCTGCATTTTCGACGCGACGTGTGCGTAAAGACAATTCTAATATGTGAAAAGCCGGAAGAATCTGTGCATTTTATCTTGTTTTCTGTACATTATCATGCTAAAATCAAGTCAAAAGTGCCAGTCTTTACGAAACCCCAAACCGCTATAGAAAAGGAGTTGCAACTATGAGGCATCTCGCTAAACGTGTGGAGCGCATTTGTGATGAGCTTTACCGTCTGCGCATCGTGCAGCGCATGGAATGGACGGAACGCGGCCCCGTGCGCGCAACTCTCGAGATTGAGCGCAAGGTCAGCCGTTCGGTCATCTGCCAGAGAATTCACTTCTACGCCGTGTGCCCGCGCATCGACTTTGAGACGACGGTCGACTGGAAAGAGCACCAGCACCTCCTGAAAGCCCACTTCCCGATGGACGTACACACGGACGAAGCAACATTTGAGATTCAGTTCGGCAATGTGACGCGCAAAACACATCAGAACACGAGCTGGGATCAGGCACGCTTTGAGAGCTGCGGCCAAAAGTGGATCGATGTTTCCGAGGGTCACTACGGCATCAGCCTGTTAAACGACTGCAAATACGGTCACTCCGTGCACAACGGTGAAATGGCGCTGACGCTCATCAAATCCGGCACAGAGCCGAACCCTGTCGCCGATCAGGAGATGCACGTATTCACCTACGCGCTCTACCCGCACGCCGAAACATGGCGCAGCGCCGAAACCGTAGCGCAGGCGTACTTCCTGAATCAGCCTGTGCGCGCCACCGCAGGCGGCATAGCAGGCGAAGCGTACTCTCTCGCGAGTGTGGACGCCAAAAACGTCATTTGGGAAACCGTCAAGCAGGCGGAAGACGGCGACGGCGTGATCGTGCGTCTGTACGAATGTGAAAACGCCCGCACAACGACAAAACTGCATTGGAACCGCCCCATCGCTTCCGTTACGGAGTGTGACTTGCAGGAGAATGCGCTCACGGATGTCCCGGTCGAAGGCGGTACATTCAAATTCACCATCAAGCCGTATGAGATCAAGACGTTCCGCATCCGTTAATCCAAAATAAAGCACCGGCGGCTGTACCCGAGTTGGGCGCAGCCGCCGGCTTATTTTATGAGGTGATATGTTTTGAGAAGCGCCACGCGCCGCTTGCCGATCTCGACACTTTTTCTAAGACTCGTACGGTTTTGAATGTTTTCCTTACCGTAGCGTATAAGCCGCCTTCCCCATGCGGCAGGCAAGCTATGCGGCGCGCAATGCAGCGCTTTTGCAGAGGGGAACGCCGCACGCAGCACGGAAAAGCGCTCGCGTTTTCCTGCATTCTGCACAGCCGCCGCGTGCAGCGTCATGTTCGCACTGTGCAAGCGGCTTTTTTCTGCCGCACCGTGCACGCCGCCTGCCAAAATATCCTCTAAAAGCGCAGTCTCATCCGGCGCAGGGTGCACGCGAAGCAGCGCTAAGCTTTCCGTTTTCTCAAAGCCGAGATATTTCTCGCCGATTTCAAAGAGCGCCGTCAAAAATTCGAGTGCCGAAAGCTTTTCGCAGCAACGGCGCAAATACAGTTTGTCAAGCTCCTTTTCATGCTTTTCGGCAAACAACAGCAAATCACACACCGCGCGGATGCCGCACCCGCCGTGCAGAAAGTGCTTTAAGCTGTGGCACAAAAGGTACAAAAACGTCTCGTTCGCGCTAAACGTATAAATTTCTTCGCCCTGCACGGAAACGGTTTCCGTGCGCAGCTTTTCATGCGCAAAAAAGGCGTTCATGTGCCCGTACGCATCGTTTTCCGGGAACGCCGCGCCGTGCAGTTCTAAAACGAGCGGACTGCCGGGCAGGTAAAATGTCTGTTCAAGCGGATCGACACTCTCCCCCGCTGTGCGGCAGCCGAGCCGCAATAAAGCATTACGTGTGCGGTCAAATTCACCCGAAATCGCCAGTAAATCGACATCCGAAAACAGCCGCAGCTCCGGCTTCGGGTACAGCGCAGCGCACACCGGGCCTTTCAGCACGAGCGGATGCAATTTCATTTCGCGCAGCTTGCTGTAAAGCTGTAAAAATACCTGCGTTTTCAAAATCTGCTCTGCCGTTTGGCAAAACGCCATTTGCCGCGCAGCTTTCAGTGCATTGCCGCACGCATCAAGAACAAGCGGCAGCACGCCGTGGCGCACCGCCTGGCGCAAAAGCTCCGTCTGTGTTTCCTGCGGCAGCACACCGAGCGCCGCTTGTTCGTTATGTATCGCTGCTTTCAACGCGTTTAAAAGCAAACTATCCGCCTGTTTCATCGCCTGCTCCTTTTACTCTTTCGATATGCCCAAAGTATAGCAGGACAAAACCGCGCAATAAAACGAAAAAAGGCGCCCACCGTGAAAAATCACAAGCGAGCGCCT
>OLRV01003253.1_pt1 | contig 11582 bp, 9 predicted proteins | sample 1672421 | NCBI WGS metagenome assembly OLRV01 (sample SAMEA3136684, study PRJEB25190) | human gut metagenome | biome: human gut; feature: human-associated habitat; material: faeces | place: Austria | collected 2013
AACAAATGAAGGAGAAATAGCCGGAGAAGCAACAGAAATAAGAGATGATATACCACAAGGATTGAAGTTCGTAGCTGAAGATAACCCAGATTGGAGAGAAGAAAATGGTCAAATAGTAACAAATAAATTAGAGCATACAACATTACAACCAGGAGAAAGTGCAGAAGTAGAAATACTATTAACATGGATAAATAGTGAAAACAACATGGGAGTAATGATAAACGTAGCCGAAATAAACAAAGACCACAACGATTATGGAGCACCAGACATAGACTCAACACCAGGCAACAACGTACCAGGTGAAGACGACATAGACGACGCACCAGTAATGTTAACAGTAAAAACCGGATCAGAATACATCCTATACGCAAGCATAGCCCTATCAGCAATAGCAGTAATAGCCGTAGGAGGAAAAGTAATAAAGAAAAAAGTAATGAGAAACATATAACATAAACAAACCAAACAAAAAAAGAAGGAGGCCCAGCCTCCCTCTTTTTTGCTCTCCCATCAAAAACGGGGACGGTCCTGGAAGGAGAAAAAGGGGGACGGTCCTGAGGGAGAAAAAAGAGGGACGGTCCTGGAAGGAGAAGAAGGGGGACGGTCCTGAAAGAAAAAATAAAGGACCGTCCCTACTTTTTTTATATAAAAAAATAAGATATAATAAAGAAAATTTTATTGAAAGGAGAATATAAAGATGAAATTGAACTTTGAAAATGATTATTATAGAAAAGAAGCTTTCGAAAATTCAAAAAAATCAAATTACGAAAATAACAATACTTCTGAAGATGCATTCTTATTAATTTTAAAGGACATAAAAAAAGAAGATCTATCTAATTTAATCGCATTGATTCAACAAACTTTCATAAAAAAATATAATCTAAATTTAACAGAGGACGAGGCATACGAAATAACTCAAAGAGATGGTCTTAAATTAGAATATAAAAAATTGTTATTAGAGCTTGCATACAAATGTATAGATAATGGCCAACATCTAGGAAATAATACAATTCTGGACGGAAAGATCAACACAAGCAGTTGGATAAGTCATTCTTTATTTGAAGGGCGACTATGCAGTCAGCTAGCTCTAAAGGACGGACTTAATCCAGAAACTGCGCAAAAAATAGGCATATTGCACGATTATGGTAGAAAATACACTCATTCGTTTGAGCATGTCATTGTAGGATTTGAAAAACTTATTGATTTAGGTTGGAACGCAGAGGCCATTGCTTGTTTGACCCACTCATTTATAAATGGAAATAGATGCGCCAATAACGAGCCTGCAGAAGATGGGTTTTATGTAGATGACACAGGTAGTCCTCAATGGGAAGAAAACACTGCAAAAGATGATATAACAAAATTTTTAGAAAATTACCAATATAATGAGTATGATAATATTTTAACTATAGCCGATCTAATGGCAACAGATAAAGGAATAGTATCTCCTTTTGATAGAATAGAAGATATAGCGACTCGAAAGAAACCGGATGTTAGAAATAGAGCATATTTCATGGCAGAATTTACAAATAAATTAAATGAATTCATGGGCAAAGCATACAAAAATAAATCCAAAAATGAAGATCCTATAAAAGCAACAAAAGATGTATCTTTGGAACAGATAATGAAAAAATTTAAAACAGTTTCAGATGAATTTTTCGAGGAATACAAAACAAAGGGAGATCGTAACATTTTTTAAATTTTTACTTTACATAAGTTGACAAGGTGAAAAAAAAATGGTATAATAATATTTACATATGTGTACTTAGTACTGAGCTAGATTATTTTTTTCAATTGATGTCTGGCAAAATGATAAATTGATCATCTTATTGGAGGAATATGTAAGATGAAAAATTATGAAAATGTGGAAAAGTATCCGGCAGTAGGAAGATTAAATCTCAAAACTGGGGAGGTCGAGAGAATGCCCAAAGGAAAGCACAACGGCGAGTATACAGGAATTTTGTATAACGGCGATTGCCGGGTTTACAAGAAGCCTGTACTTCATCAACTGAAGCACATGAAGTGTGACACTGATGTCATTAAGAAGGTTAAAAAATCAAGGGGCGATTTAGAAATTGCTCGGATCTTGATTGAGGCAAACTTGATGAATGTTCTTGTCCATGTGTTTAACGCTTGTGACGCAAGTGTGTCAGTTAGCGACTACATTGATGAAGAATACGAGAAGGTGATTCAGGAATTCAGAACCTGGGGGGACAACAACATCACTCCGGAAAAAATCTGTAATTCTGATGAACCATGGCAGGAAACTATCGGAAAAATCGACGCTGAAATTGCCAAAAAAGCTGATGAGGGAATAGAAAAACTCGCAGAAGTAAAGGAGCGATGTGATGCTGTTCGAGAAAAGTTTTCGATAGCAAGAGCAGAAGAAATGAAGAGGCTTGAAAAAGAGCTTCAGGATCTGAGAATGGAAAAGGAGGCCATAAAGGAGAAGCTTAGAGACATTGAAGGCAACTAACTAACCACAGGGGAGTGGGCAAGTCGTAAAAAACTTGCCCGCTCTTTTTCTTTGTCAAAATTTTCTTCTTCACTTTTTTATTTTTTTAATCTTAATGTATTTAAAATAACTGTCAAACTGCTAAATACCATTGCTAAACTTGCTATCATTGGATTTATTGAAATTCCAATTGGTTTTAATAGTCCAATAGCTATTGGTATCATTAGTAGATTATAAAAAAATGCCCAGAATAAGTTTTGTTTTATATTTTTAATTGTTTTTTCGCTAATCGTAATTAATTTTAAAATTGAGCTTAAATCATTTTTTGTTAATATAACATCTGATGAGTCCATTGCAATGTCTGTTCCACTTTGTACACTTATTCCAATGTCGCTGTTGGCTAGAGCGGGACTATCGTTTATACCATCTCCACACATCATAACTTTGTTATTGGAAAGCTTTAAATTCTTTATAATGTCTGCTTTTTCTGATGGTAAAACATTGGCTATTACTTTAGTAATTTTTAGCTCTTTTGCTATTTTTTCTGCAGTGGATTTGTTGTCTCCTGTTAACATGATTGTTTGTATATGTTTGTCATTTAATTTTTTTATGACATTTTTTGCATTTGAGCGAATTATGTCATTAACTCCAATTAGTCCAATTATTTCTGAATTTTTTATAATGTAAATTATAGTGTTTCCATCTGAAGATAATGTGTTTTCATCTTCTATATGTGAATTTTGTATTGAATATTTTTCAACAAGTTTTCTGTTTCCAAGCATAATTTCTTCGTTATTTAGCTCTCCAACAATTCCGTATCCTGGAAGATTTTGAAAGTTTGTTGGGGTTAATTTGTCGATATTTTTTTCTTTCATATATGAAGTAAATGCTTTTGAGATGGGGTGTGTAGAATTGTGCTCTAAACTACCGGCTAATTTTATAAGCTCTTCGTTTGTTAAATTTGAGTAGTTATATATTTTTGATATTTGCAAATTTCCATATGTTAAAGTTCCTGTTTTGTCGAAAACTATTGTATTTATTTTTGATGCATTTTCTAGTATTTCGCTCTTTTTGACAAGTATTCCGTTGCTTGCACATAATCCTTCACTAACTATTATGGCAAGAGGGGTTGCTAGTCCTAAACTGCAAGGACAAGCTACTACTAAAATTGTTACAAATGTCGTTAATGCTGTAGAAACATTAAATCCTAATAATAAATAAGCGATAAATGTTATTATTGCAATTAAAATAACAGCTGGGACAAAATATCCTGAAATTTTGTCTGCTATTTTTGCAATTGGTGCTTTTGTGTTGCTTGCTTCAATTACAAGTCGTACTATTTCTGATATTGTTGAATCTTTTCCAATTTTTTCTGCTCTGTATTTTATTATTCCATCATAATTTAAACTTCCTGCTATTACTTTTTCTCCTACAGATTTTGAAGATGGTTTACTTTCACCAGTTATGAATGCTTCGTCTAAATGTGTTTTTCCTTCAATAATTTCGCCATCTACGGCAATTTTATCTCCTGGTTTGGCTATAACGATTGTGCCTTTTTTTATTTCGTCTAAAGTTACGGTTCGTTCAGTTCCATTTTCCTCGATTGTTGCCGTGTTTGGTGTTATTTCTACTAATTTTTGAATTGCACTTTTTGTTTTATCTTTGCTTATTTTGTCCAAGTATCTGCCTAGTTTTACAAAATATATTACTATGGCTGATGATTCAAAATATAAATCCATTATATAAGAATGATTTCCTTTTAAAGTCATATACATTCCATAAATGCTGTAAAAAAAGCTACTTAGAACACCAATTGAAACTAAAGTATCCATATTTGGCATTCTATGAATTAAATTTTTGTAACCACTTTTTAAAATATCATATCCATATATTAAAAATAAAATTGTTAGTATTAGTAGGGTAGATGTGTAGATAAGTGGATTAATATGTGGATTTAGTATTGCTGGAATTGGCAAATTTATCATATGTCCCATTGAAATATACATTAATATAATTGCTAAAATTGTAAATGTGATGAATTTTCTTTTTTCTTTTTTATTGGACTTTTCAATTTTGAATTCTTTGAATATTCCAGCACTAGAAAATCCTGCTTGTTTTATGTATTTTTCGATTTTTTCTTGATTTAAAATATTATCGTCATAATCAATTGTGGCATTTGCCATTACTAGGTTTACAGTTGCATTTATAATGCCATTTTGTTTATTTAAATATTTTTCTAAACCATTAGAGCAAGCACTGCAAGTCATACCATCTATAGATAATATTATTTTTTTCATTTTTTGATTTGTTCCTTTCTGATTTTATATAAATATTATTGATCAACTTCAAATCCTAAATCTTCTATTTTTTCAATTATTTCTGATTTGTTTAAAGCTTGAGAACATTCTATTTCAACTATTCCTGTGCTATGGTTTGCTGTTACTTTTGTAACTCCTGATATTTGGCTTAGTGCATTTATTATTCGTTTTTCGCATCCTCCACAAGCCATTCCTGTTACATTTAATTTTAAATTATTCATAATTAATTTCCTCCTTTATTATTTCGATTTTATCACTATAATATGAAGTATATACCCTATGGTGGTATTTGTAAATATGGGGTATATTGAATTTTTATTGACAAAATTAACTCATAGTATTATTATTTGAAATTAAAAACACATAAAATTATGAATTATGATTTTTATTTAGAATACTATTAAAAGAAATTGTTTTTGAAAGGATGCGATTTTTATGAACAAATTAAAAATTGGAGTTATTTTTGGAGGAATGTCTACAGAGCATGATGTTTCTGTCGTTTCTGGTACATCTGTTATAAAAAATTTAAATAAAGATAAATATGAAATCATACCAATATATATTAATAAAAATGGTGAGTGGTTTTCATATGATAAAAAAATTGAGAAAATTGATATTTTAAAAGTTGGGGAAGAGCCAACTGAAATTTCTAAAATTGAAAATGTATTACAAAAATTGAAATCGGTTGATGTTGTTTTTCCAGTATTACACGGACTATATGGTGAAGATGGTACAATACAAGGATTATTTGAATTATTAAAACTTCCATATGTTGGTTGCAAAGTACTCGGATCTTGTGTATGTATGGATAAGGCATATACAAAGGTAATTTTGGAAAAAGCTGGAATTCCGCAAGTTAAGCATATGTATGTAAAAAAAGGAAAGAAAGAATACATTTTTGTGGATGAATCTTTAAACGAGATTAAATTAAATATAAAAGATTTAAGTAAAAAAGTTGAAGAAAAATTGGGATTACCAGTATTTATAAAACCATCAAATTCAGGTTCTTCTGTTGGTGTGAATAAAGCTCATAACTTAGAGGAGGTAGAAAAATTTATAGAATATGCATCTCAATTTGATAGCAAAGTAATAGTAGAAGAATCAATTAATGCAAGAGAAATTGAATGTGCGGTTCTTGGAAATGAGAAAGTCGAAGCATCTATTTTAGGTGAAATATTGCCTGCAGAAGAATTTTATAGTTTTGATGCCAAATATTCAAATCCAGAATCAAAAACAAAAATGCCAGCAGATTTAAGCAAAGAGCAAACCGAAAGTATACGAAATATGGCAATTAAGGCGTTTAAAGCAGTAGATGGAAAAGGTCTTTCACGAGTGGATTTTTTCGTAGATAGAGATTCAAATAAAGTTTATTTAAATGAAATAAATACAATGCCAGGTTTTACAACAATAAGTATGTATCCACAATTGTTTGAAAAATGTGGATTATCATATAGTGAATTGCTAGATAAGTTAATAACATTAGCAATGGAAAAATAAAAAATTAAAATATAATTTGTATAATTATAACAAAAAAAGAACGGATTATAGTATCCGTCCTTTTTTGTTATAATTAATGTGAATTTGCTAAACTATATGCATACTTTTGTAATATTATGCAAGCATCTGCGCTTGTTATTTTTCCATCACCATTTAAATCTGCATATTTTTTTACAGTTGCATCTATTGGATATCCTGCAAGTGAATTGGCAGAAAGTTGTAAACAAATACGTGCATCGTTAGAATCTAATTTTCCATCTGCATTAAGGTCTCCAACAATTTTTAGTTTTTCAGGGCTAGCTAAACCAGCTATGTTTGTATATGTTTTTTGAGTTGTTTTATTTTCAGAAGATACTGGTGAACTTCCGATATAGCTTTCTGGATTTAAATTTGTTGAATCATTTGCTATTACTAAATAGTGTTTTCCATATTTGTTTTCACTTAACATACTATTTCTTGATTTTCTTATTTCAAAGTGTAAATGCATATGTCCAGAATCACCACTGCTACCCATTGTTGCAATTGATGTTCCTGTAGTTACAGAGCTTCCTTTTTTTACTTTTATTGAGCCAGCTTTCAAATGTCCGTATAAAAAACATCTTCCAGTTCCATTTTCCTCAATTATTACATAGTTTCCATAACCACCGCCATCTTTTAATCCTGCTGATGTTCTTCTTTGATTTCTATCTGAATAATTAACACTTGGATTTATTACTCTGTCAGCGCTTGTTGCTATAACTTTTCCATTTACCACTGATATTACATCATATGAATGTCCATTTGTTCCTGTTATATCCATTCCATAATGTGCTTCGCATTTTGAATAATAATATTTTTCGTTTGGCCAAAGACCATTATTTACAGTATATTCTCTCCCGTATTTTCCATCACTTGCTGGGCCTGATTTTGTTGATCCATAATAGCGATAGTCTCTGTATGTTTCTTTTGCATTGCTTCCTCCGATAGGCCATGTGTATGTTGCAGCTAAAGCTTTTGTTGAATTAGTTATAATAAATAGTGATATAAAAAATAAAAATGTAATTAATAATTTATTTAATTTTCTCATTAAAACATCTCCTTCGTTCAAAATTATACCACGCATATAATAAAAAGTCAAAATATTATGTAATTTTTACAAAAAACAAATGGACGAGATAAACATAAAGTTTTATCTCGTCCACGGATTTTTTCAAATTTTATTCGAAATTTGCTTGTGCTGTAGTACTTGTAATAGAAAGATTGTTGTATGAATCAATGTAGATGTTTGTGGCATTTGTTGTTAAAATCAGGTCAGTTACTTTGTCAATAACCATCTTTTCAAAAGTTCTTTTTATTTCTCTTGCACCATATAATTTATTATAACCACTTTCAACTATATTAGCTGGAAGATCAGGTGCGTATTTAATGGATATTCCTTTAGTGCGAAGTTTAGATTGAAAAGTTGACAAATAAATGCGTACGATTTTTTCGCAATCTGTTTTGGTTAATGTGTTGTATACGACGATATTGCTTAATCTGTTGATTAGCTCTGGTCTCAGAGTTTTTCGAATTTCAGTCATAAATGTTTTTTCGTGATCAAATACGGTTTCTTTGCCAAATCCAACAGGTTTTACTTCTGCGCCAATGTTTGTTGTCAAAATTATAATAGTGTTTTTGAAATTCACTGTCACTCCTGAATTGTCTGTAAGTCTTCCGTCATCTAAAATTTGAAGAAGGATGTTGAGAACATCTGGATGTGCTTTTTCAATTTCATCAAACAAAACGACACTATATGGTTGATTTTTTACAGCATTTGTGAGCTGTCCGCCCTCATTGTAACCAACATAGCCAGGGGATGATCCTGTTAATCTGTGTACTGTTTCGTTTGTGGAGTATTCACTCATATCAAAACGAATAAGAGCCTTAGGATTTCCGAAATATTCGCTTGCTAGGATTTTTGCAGTTTCGGTTTTTCCTACTCCAGTTGTCCCGGCAAATAAAAAACTTGCAATTGGTCTATTTTCATCATGCAAGTCCAATGTTGCACGCTTTATTGCACGTACGATACCAGAAATTGCATTGTCTTGACCAATAACTTGTGCTTTTAATTTCGATTCCAAGTTAAGGACACCAATTTTTTCAGCACTTTTTAATGTGTGAACTGCAATACCAGTCTTTTTGGTGATAATTTCACATATATCGTCAGTACTTAAAAGTCGTCTGTGTGAAGAAATGTCACACTCAAGTTTAGAGCAAGCCTCATCCAATACATCAAGTGCCTTGTCCGGCAAACTGCTTGTAGAAATGTATCTGTCCGATAATTTCACACAGTTTTCGATGACTTTGTTGGGGATTGTTACAGAATGAAAATTCTCATAAATATGTTTTAATCCATGAAGAATTTCAATTGCTTCTGAAATTGTTGGCTCTGCAATGCGTACAACATCAAAACGTCTGGCAAGTGCAGGATCCTTTTCAATAAGTCTAAATTCTTTTGGGGTAGTTGTACCAATTATGCAATATTTGGAATCAAGTAAATATGGTTTTAACATATCTCCTAAGCTTCCAAATTCACTAGAAGAATTAAGACAGATTGTGTGAATTTCATCAATGAAAATTATTGCACCAACGGATGATACAGTATCCATGAAAGATTGAAACTTTTTTTCAAGGTCTCCACGGTATTTTGTTCCAGCAGCTAGTTCTGTTGTATTCAAACTTACAATTTTTTTCCCAATCAGTCTTGCAGGAACTTTATTTTGGGTAAAAAGCTGTGCAAGAGCCTCTATTATGTGAGTTTTTCCTACACCAGGTTCACCAACTAGAATTGGATTATTTTTTGCGCGCTTGCTAATTATACGCAAAATTTGTTCCAATTCTTCTGCTCTACCGATGAGTTTGTCATACTTATTTTTTGTCGCATTAAATGTCATATCTGTGCCACAGCTTACAGACAATTTTTGTGAATACTTATATGTAAGTTGAAATTCAGTGCTTACATATGAATACAATTCCTGAAACTTATCTTCGTCATAACAAAAAATTGGCCGGTTTTGAAAGCCATTTGTTGTTTTTTTGCAAATATTGCAAATTACATACAAAAGTATCGAAATTGTGATTTGAACATTTGCATAGTCATACAACTCTACAAAAAGAGTATCCACATCGGAGGAAGTGTTGGGTCGGTAAAATTGCATAGGCTTTTCGTTGGGAAAATCCGAAAAAAAGATTCTCAGATTTGAAAGCTTTGCAGATTTTTTCAGCTCGAGATAATAGTCGTCAGCAGGATAAAGCTGTGCAACAATACTGTTCGGCTCAAAATCTCTGTAGTAATACAGAATCGCAGAAACCATATAATCTATTGATACATCCATGTGATCATAAGATGCTAAGCATTCTGCAAGACTGAATACGGCCCGGACATCATTGGTAGCGCTTACACTACCAAAAACATCATTGAAGAACTCGTTGGAATCTTGTTTCAAAACATATCATTCCTTTCTATTAAGTTAGTACTATAAATTTTTAACCAAAAATATTTGATTAAATGAAAAATTATAGTATCCAAATTGTATCACGATTTTTATGAATTTACAATAAAAAGATTCAGTATTTACAAGGCTTTTGTGAAAAAATGTATATAAAATTAATTTTGGACAATAATAATCATATGAAATAACTGTTTAGTTTAAAAAAATGGAGGAGTTATGTCGAATTTAAATCAAATAGAATTACAAAATTTAAAAAGTCTTATTGAATGCAATGAAACATCATATAAAAAATTAAAAGAATATGCTTCACAAGCTACAGATCCACAAATAAAACAAATTTTCAAAAAATCAGCACAAGAAGCATTAAACACAAAACAAAAATTAGTAAGTTTTTTGAGTGATTAAATAATTTTTAAATAAAGAAAGGAACAATCAATATGGACGAAAAAACAATGGTTAACGATATTTTAAATGATGTAAAAATGTTATTAAACAATTATCAAAAAGTTATAACAGAAACCGAAAACATACAACTAAGACAAGCAATTCAACAAATTAGAAATAATAACGAAAGTTTTCAATACGAAATATTTAAAGTAGCACAAGCAAAAGATTATTATAATCCTGCAAATAATGCAACCCAACAAGAAATAAAAGATGTAAAAAATGAACTGCTATAAAATCAATTTATGGGACGGTCCTTGAAGGAATAAAAGAGGGACGGTCCTGCTTTTTCAGTTTAGGGACGGACCTTTTTGACAACTTACTGACAAGCTTATATTTTTTCATTTGTAGATTAATTAATTTAGACTTGTTTTATATATTTTTTTGTAGTAAAATTGCCTTGAATATTAGATTGAAAGGAGTGTTAAATATAAGTGTTATAAAAAAAGGAATAATACATTTAAGAGCATCGTTAAGAATAATTATTTTATTAGCAGTTGCTTGTTTTATAATAATTGGAATATTAGCATTCTTTTATAAATCTGCATATATTGTGACATACAATGGTGAATTTATTGGTTATAGTGATAATAAAAGTAAATTGCAAGAAAAAATAAATAATTTTATTGAAAATGGAAATGGTGATAATGCTAATATTGCATATGTGCAAATAGATTCAATGCCAAAGTATGAATTAACTTTTTTAAAGAGAAATATTAAGACAAATGATGATGATATATATAAGGCAATTACATCTACAGGTGTTACATATTATAATTATTTTGCAATACAATTAAATGGAGAAGATAAATATTTTGTACCAACATACGCTGATGCTGAAAGTGTTGTTAATAAATTAAAAGAAAAAAGTAGTAATAATATAGATAATATAAAAATAATGGAAAAATACAATACAGAGCTTGCAAGTTTTACAAATACCGATGATTGTGTTTCTGCATTATATGAGGAGAAAAAGAGCACGAAGCCTGCATATACAGGTACAAATAATAGTTCAACATATATAGCAAGTTTAGGAATTTCATTTGTTGAACCAGTTCAAGGAATATTAACATCTGGATTTGGTGTTCGTAGAAGAGATAATCATAAAGGATTGGATATTGCAAACTCGATGGGAACACCAATAAGAGCAGCTGCATCTGGAACTGTTACTTATGCGCAATATAATAGTGGAGGTTACGGAAATCTTGTTATAATTTCTCATGGAAATGGAGTTCAAACATATTATGGACATTGTAGTAAATTATATGTTACACAAGGACAAACTGTTTCACAAGGAGAAGTAATCTCGGCAATGGGATCTACAGGAATTTCAACAGGTTCGCATTTACATTGGGAAGTTAGAATAAATGGAGTTGCTCAAAATCCACGAAATTATTTATATAA
>OLRV01003258.1_pt1 | contig 11567 bp, 9 predicted proteins | sample 1672421 | NCBI WGS metagenome assembly OLRV01 (sample SAMEA3136684, study PRJEB25190) | human gut metagenome | biome: human gut; feature: human-associated habitat; material: faeces | place: Austria | collected 2013
TTCTGTGTAATGAACACAGGGGTTATCAGCTTTTTTGATGTTTGGATTATATAAAAAAGAAAGGATTTTAGGAAAATGCAAAAGAAAGACTATATTATACAACTGCTAAAATATATCATCATGGCAATCGTTGTAGGAATTATTGTAGGTGCGATCGATGCCTTGTTTGGAAGAGTGCTGATCGCAATCTCAGAGTTCAGGACCATACATTATCAATATTTACTGCCATTCCTGCCAATTGCTGGGCTGGTGATCACAGCAATGTATTACGTATTCAGTAAACTAAGTCTAAAAGGAATGAAACTCATTTTCGAAGTTGGCCAGCAAAAAACAGATGCCATCCCATTACTACTAATTCCATTAGTAATGATCGGAACATGGTTAACGCATCTATTCGGAGGAAGTGCTGGCAGAGAAGGAGTTGCAGTTCAGATCGGAGCAACCCTGTCTCATGCACTCGGAAGAAAATTAAACTTCCCAGAGAATGGAAGAATAATGTTAGTCATCGGTATGGCAGCAGGATTTGGAGGGTTATTTCAGACACCATTAAGTGCAACATTCTTTGCAATCGAGGTAATCGAGTTTGCTGCAACAGCATCGCTTCCCATGTGGCCCATGATAACGGTGATCAGGGAAAATCCCGTGCCCCAGAGTGTTTCATTGATGAGCACCGGCGCGCTGTAACGCAGGAAGCGATGCAGCATATCCATGCCGGGGTGGAAAATGGCGTGAGGCATGAGCGGCATCGTGCGGCAGCGGAAAGAGTAGAAAGATACGATGACAAACTCCACCACGCGGGACAAAAGCGTTGCCACCGCCGCGCCGGTGATGCCGAGTGCGGGGAGACCGAGCTTGCCGAAGATGAGCACATAGTTGCCGATGGTGTTGCAGAGCATCGAAGTAGCAAAGACGATCATGCCGAAACGCGGGTTTTCGATGCTGCGCTGCATGCCGATGTAGATGGAGGAAAGCGAGTTGAAAATGTAGGAGAAGCCGACGATGCGCAGGTACGGCTCGGCCAGCTCCACGAGTGTCAGATTGTCGGTGATGAGGTAGAGCACCTGCGCGGGAAACGCGCACAGAATGGCGGCAAACAGCACGCTCACGCCGCCCGCGATCATAAAGCCGATGCCCATGACGCGGTTGATGCTCTCGCGGTCGCCGCGGCCCCAGTATTGGCTGATGAGCACGCTTGAGCCGCTTTGCAGGCCGAAGACGACGAGCTGGATGATGAAGACTGGCACGTTCGCCACCGTGACGGCGGACATCTGATCGCTGCCGAGAAGTCCCACCATGAACGTATCGAGAAAGCCGAGCGACGTGGTGATCAAATTCTGCACGATGACCGGCAGTGCCAGCAGAAAAAGATGCTTGTAAAAGCCCTTGGGCTGGTGAAGATAGGAGAACATAATAACCTCGAATCGTGGAATTACAGCATGGGGAAGCGCGTGTCGCGGTGCGCCTTGAGCGCGGAGACGAGTGCGTCGATCTCTTCTTTCGTCGTCTCGGGGCCGAAGCTGACACGCAGCACGCCCGCGGCGGTCTTTTTGTCAAGGCCCATCGCGCGGTAGACGTGGCTCAGCTGCCCGCGATGGCAGGCGGAGCCTGCCGAGATGCAGATGCCCTGTGCGCCAAGTTCCGTAACGACATTCGCCGACGGGTAGCCGACGAGCGAGATCGACAGGATGTGCGGCGCGGTCCCGTCGCCGATGCGGACGACGCCGTCGAGCGCGAGGAGCTTTTCCTCGGCGTAGGCCTTGATGGCGGCGACGTGGGCGAGCTTTTCATCGAGATGGTCGGCGCGCAGCTCGACCGCCTTGGCAAAGCCTGCGATCTGGCCCGTGGCCTCTGTGCCGGAGCGCAGGCCGCTCTCCTGCCCGCCGCCAAAGATCAGCGGTTTGGGCGCGCGGATGCGCTCGCCCAAATACAGGCCGCCGATACCCTTGGGCGCGCCGAGCTTGTGCGCGCTGACGGAGATGAGGTCCGCGCCCAGCGTGTCGGCGCGGAACGGAATTTTCAAAAAGGCCTGCACCGCGTCGGTGTGCAGCAGGGCACGGGACTTTTTCGCTTTCAGAAGCTGCGCGACCTCGGCCACGGGGAAGATGCAGCCCGTCTCGTTGTTGACGAGCATCATCGTGACGAGCGCGGTGTCGTCGCGCAGTGCACTTTCGACCTGAGAGGCGGTGATGTCGCCGTTCTTGTCGGGCTTTAAGTACGTGACGGAGCAGCCCTCCTGCTCGAGGGCCTTGCAGGTCTCGAGAATCGCGCTGTGTTCCACGGCGGTCGTGATGATGTGCTTGCCGACGTGGCGGTTCTGGTGCAGGGCAAGGCGGACGGCCCAGTTGTCGCTTTCCGACCCGCAGGAGGTGAAGACGAACTGTTCACTCTTGCAGCCGAGCGCGGCGGCAATCGTCTCGCGCGCCGCGGCGACAGCGTCGCGCGCCTGCTTTCCAATGGGGTACTGCGAGCTGGGGTTGCCCCAGCCAGAAACCAGCGTATCGTAAACGGCGTGCGCCACCTCTTCGGGAACGGGGGTGGTGGCCGCGTGATCGAGATAGATCATATCGGGAAAATCCTTTCTTTGGTCTTGTCAGAATGCTCAAATGATTATACAATATAAAAATAAAAAAGCAAGGGCGGCGGACGCTTTGCGTCGGAAACGGCAGAAAAAAAGCGGGACTTTACCGCCCAAATCGCGGAAAAGGATACAAACATACATGAAAGTTGCGATCTGCACCCTTGGGTGCAAGGTGAACCAATATGAAACGCAGGCACTCGAGCAGGAGCTTTTGCACCGCGGACATACACTGGTGGATTTTGAGGAGACGGCGGACGCCTACGTCGTCAACACCTGCTCGGTCACGGCGGTGAGCGACAAAAAGTCGCGCCAGATGCTCCGTCAGGCACAGCGCCGCAACCCGAGCGCGGTCATCGCCGCCTGCGGCTGCTACGCCCAGACGCATTCCGAGGACGTCAAAAAGCTCGGGCTCGACGTCATCGCCGGCACGAATGACCGCGCGAAGTTCATCGACCTTCTGGAGCGCGCGGCACAGGACAAAACGCCTATTGTCGATGTCGACGACGTCTGGGAGCGGCGCGATTTTGAGGTGCTGCCCGCGGGCGGTATGGTGAATCGCACACGCGCGATGCTCAAGGTCGAGGACGGGTGCGTGAACTTCTGCACCTACTGCCTCATTCCTTACGCGCGCGGGCGCGTGCGCTCGCTGCCGATGGACGAAGCTGCAAAGCAGGTGAAAGCGCTGCGTGAGGAGGGCTACCGTGAGATCGTGGTCACGGGCATCGAAATTTCGTCCTACGGCTCGGACTTCAAGGACGGGACCTCACTCATCGACCTTTTGGAGCTCATCGCGCGCGAGGGCGGCGACATGCGCATCCGCCTCGGCTCGCTCGAACCGCGGACCATCACGGAGGAATTCTGCAAGCGGGCGTCGAAGCTTCCTTACCTCTGCCCACATTTCCACCTCTCGATGCAGTCGGGCTGCGACGCGACCTTAAAGCGTATGAACCGCAAATATGATACGGCGCGCTATATGGAATCCTGCGACCTGCTGCGTCAGTATTTTGACGACCCTGCCATCACGACGGACCTCATCACGGGCTTTCCCGAGGAGACGGAGGAGGAATTCGCGCAGACGCTTGACTTCATCGCGCGCGTCGGCTTTGCCGACATGCACGTCTTCCCTTATTCCATCCGCCCGGGCACGAAGGCTGCGGAGATGCGCCAGATCGACATGCCCGTGCGCGAAGAGCGCGCTGCGCGCGCCTCGGCTGTCGCCAAGACGATGCACGAAGCGTATCTTGCGTGCTGCGTGGGCAAGATCTTCCCCGTGCTCTTCGAGCGCGACCGCAAGGGCGGCAGCGCGGGCCACGCGCCGAACTATATGGAGGTATCCGTCGCGCAGGAAGGCCTGCACAATCAGGTGAAAAACGTGAAGATCACGGCGGTCGACGGCGGCAGTCTTCGCGGCGAGTTGGAGGAATAACGCATGGCCAACCATTTTTATGCCTATATCTCCCGCATGCGCTGTGTCAAGCGCTGGGCGCTCATGCGCAACACCGAGGAGGAGAACATTCAGGAGCACAGCCACATGGTCGCGGTGCTGGCGCACGCGCTCGCGCTCATCCGCACGCGTGTCTTCGGTCTGCCCACGGACGCGAACGCCGTGGCGGTCGCCGCGCTCTACCACGACGCAACGGAGATCCTGACCGGCGATATGCCGACGCCCATCAAGTACTATAACCCCGAGATCCGCGACGCCTACCGCAAGGTCGAGGCCGTGGCAAGCGACAAGCTGCTCTCCATGCTGCCGGACGAACTGCGCGCGGACTATGAGCCCATCATCAAGATCGAGGACGAGACGACGAAAAAGCTCGTCAAAGCGGCGGACAAGCTCTCGGCCTACATCAAGTGCGTCGAAGAGCTCAAGGCGGGCAACATGGAATTCAAAAAGGCTGCGGAGCAGACGCGCCGCGCGCTGAGCGAGATGCACATGCCCGAGCTCGACTATTTCATGGTCAACTGCATGGAGAGCTTCTCCATGACGCTCGATGAGCTTGAATGAGAAAAACAGCAGATTTTGGGAACCTTTTGCGCAAAACGGACGTCTAAAACCTCAGAAACCCCAAAAAGCATAATGAGGTGGATGAAGATGAAAAAGATCGTTTCCCTTTTGCTCGCGCTCATGCTGGCGCTGTCTCTCGCTGCATGCAGCGCGAAGTCTGCCAGTAGCGACAGCGCGTCGATGGCGTCGGACAGCTACGACTTCAACGGCGCGGAGCTGCCGGATGCCAAGTATGACGATACCGCGTCGGACGACGGTGCGTGGAACGGGCAGGAAGTATCAAGCGCTGGTGCGGACCTTGCCGAGCGCGGCGTCAAGATGGTCTACACCGCGAGCATCGAGATGCAGACGCTGGAATTTGATCAGGCCGCGCAGGACATTGCCTCGCTCGTAGAGAGCATGGGCGGCTACTTTGAGCAGAAGAATTTCTCGAATTACTCCAGCAGCTACCGCCACGCAAGCTACACCGTGCGCGTGCCCGCCGAGCAGTTCACGGACTTCTGCACGCAGGTCGGCACGCTTTGCCATGTGACATGGCAGAGCGACACGGCGGAGAACATCAGCGAGCGGTATCACGATACGCAGTCGCGCCTCGAAACGGCGCAGATCAAGCTCGAGCGGCTGCAGGAGCTTTTGAAAAAGGCCGAGAGCATGGAGGATATCATCACCATCGAGTCCGCCATCTCGGAGACGGAGTACGAGATCGAGGACCTTTCCGGCACGATGCGGCATTACGACGCGCTGGTGGGCTATGCGACCGTTGACCTTGAATTGAGCGAGGTCTATCGCCTCTCCGGTACGGAGGATGCGCCGAAGAGCTTCGGCGAAAAGCTTGCCAATGCCTTTACCGATGGCCTTGCCGCCACGGGACAGACGTTGGAAGACTTTGCGGTGTGGCTGGCCTATAGCTGGTTGGATGTCCTGATCTTCGCGGCGGTCGTGTTCGTGGCCGTGAAGCTCATCGGCCGGCTGCGCCGCGGGAAAAAGATGCCGAAGCCCGTCAGAAAAAAGAAAAACGCGGAGACTCCCGCGGATGAAACGAAAACGGAGGAATAAACCATGAACATCACTTGGCTGGGCCATTCCTGTTTTGTGGTCGAGAGCGCGGGCTGGCGCGTCGTGCTCGACCCCTACTATGTAGAGACGTATCCTGCGCTGCACATCGAGGCGGACGAGGCGCTGTGCTCGCACGGCCACCGCGACCACGCCTTTTTGGAGGCGGTGACGCTCTCGGGGCGCGACAAATCGGAGAGCCCGTTCACGGTCGGGACGGTTTCAACGTTCCACGATGACAAGAAAGGTTCACTACGCGGCGAGAACGCCATCCATATCCTGCGCGCAGAGGGGATGACGCTCGTGCACTGCGGCGACCTTGGCCATGAGCTGAGCGAGAAGCAGCTCGCGGCGGTCAAGGGCTGCGATGCGCTGCTGATTCCCGTTGGCGGGTACTATACGATCGACGCGAAGACGGCAAAAAAGGTCGCGGACGCGATCGCGCCGCGCGTGCTCGTGCCGATGCACTACCGCTTCGGCGCGCACGGCTACCCTGAGATCGGCACACTCGATGAATTTCTGGCGCTGTATGAGGCAAAGAAGATCCACAAACTTGATGGGAACTCTTTCGAGCTGACGAAGAACGCACCTGCGGGCGTCATCGTGCCGCGATTTGCCGAATAAGAGAAGAAATGCAAGAGCCGCCCGTTTAGGGCGGCTTTTGCTGTATAAAGCCCTTCTTTCCCGCGTAGACTATAGTGCTTGCCCGGCTTGACCGGGGCGGAAAGGGAGGACGGAGCATGAAACGGGAGCTGCGCCGATGGGAGATTGTCGGCTTTATCGCAACTGGCCTTTTCGGGACGCTGCTGCACTTTGTGTACGAATGGACGGGCGGGAATCGCGTGATCGCGGTGTTTTCGGCGGTCAACGAGTCGACCTGGGAGCACATGAAGCTGTTGTTTATCCCGTTTCTCGTGTTCACAGTGGTGGAGTTTATTGTGTTTTCCGAGGCGTTCCGGAACTTCTTCGCCGTCAAGGCGGCGAGCATCTTGCTGGGCCTTGTCTCGATTCCGGCGCTTTTCTACACGCTGACGGGAATGTTCGGCAAGCTCCCTGACTGGGTGAACATCACGATCTTCTTCCTCGCCGACGCGCTGTTGTACTTTGTGAGTTACCGCCTGCTGACCGATGGCGCGCTGCGCGGGGGCGCGATGCAGCTCATCGGCTTTGTACTTCTGTGGGCGCTGCTGTTCGCGTTCGTCTGGTTCACGTACCGCCCGCTGCACCTGCCGCTCTTTTTAGACCCCGTGAGCGGGTGTTACGGACTGGAAACACCGTGTTAAAAAAGCCCTGCCGAGAAATCGGCAGGGCCTTTACAGTTTCTATACAAATAGTATATTTTGCAGAACTTCTGCAAAATGTGTGTGCAGAAAGGCTCTTGTGATTCGGCAGAACGGCAAAAATAAAAATCAGCAGACATGACGGAAGTTGCGAAAAGCCGTCAAAGTAGCCGCGTTCCCGACAGAATCCGCCGCGATGCGGCAATGTTTGATCGAAACTGACAGATTAACATAATAAATTCAATAAAGAGATTCTACGGTGAGTTATCCACAGTTTCCACAGAGTTTTCCACACAAGTAGATTTCTCAAAATCCCCTGATTTGACAGGGAAAAATTGATTTGATTTCCGCGGAGTGGAAAACATACTGTGCAGATAGGCGTGTGTCGAAATTTACATAATTCTGGAATTGGAAAATTTGTGGCAGAACAGAAATTCGATTTGTTACCATAATCGTGGAATTATGCAAGATGAAATAGACTCCTTGCAGTCTGCAAGGGGGAGCAGCGCCGCGGGCGCTGCACGAGGCAAAGGGGGATACTCTCTTTCACAAAAGAGAGTATCCCCCTTTTGATCCCCCGAGAGAAAGGTTTTCCATTGCAGGCGAGCAGCTTGAAGAGTTGCGGCGCTTGCCGATTGCACTACCTGCGCGCGGCGCTGCCGCGTTTAGTTCTGCTATACGATTTGGTGTGCTTCCATTATCCGCTGCCGCTCTGCTGATCTTGTTTTGGTGCAGCCTAATCACCTGCCACCGACAACGCATGCTATTTCGATAGTGCGTACTGCGGCGAGTGCCAGCAATGCTAAACAATCCAAAGTAGGCGGAAATTGCTGAAGACTGCCGAATCGCAGGCAAAGCGGCAGCGGAGATAGAAGTAAGACAAATCGTTTAGATTCATCACTTGGCAGGCACTCCCATTCCAGAGGCATAAAAGTCATTCAAGCCAGAGACTGCCAATCAAAAGCCTTTCTCTTGGGGTTCCAAAGGGGATATTCTCTTTCGCGAAAGAGAATATCCCCTTTGCCCCTGCCGTCCACAGGCGGCATATCCCTTCGCACCTGTGCGAAAAGCAGAAAACCGCTATATGTTTTCTGTAAAAATGCAAAACTTTTGCTTGCAAACTCACTTTTCCGTGTTATGATGATGACCGAAAAAAAGAACGTGCAGTGCACATGGCAAGAAAGAGTGATCGATTTGTTGGATTTTTTGAAACAGGAGGGGCTGAGTCCCGACCTTTTGGATGGCATTCGTGAATTTAACGCGCAGTATCCGACGCCGCCGGAGCTGCAAAACCGCATCCCGCAGCCGCGGTATCATTATTATGGCAAGGACGTGTGGGAGGCGGCGGTCGCCGCCATTTTGTGCGGGGAGAACCTGCTGCTCGCGGGCAGCAAGGCCACGGGCAAAAACGTACTGGCGGAAAACCTCGCCCAGGTCTTCGCCCGTCCCGCATGGGACGTGTCGTTCCACGTGAACATGGACGCCGCGAGCCTCATCGGCATGGACACGTTCGAGGGCGGCGAGGTCCGCTTCCGCCCCGGCCCCGTGTACCTTTGCGCAAAGCATGGTGGCTTCGGCGTGCTCGACGAGATCAACATGGCAAAAAATGAGGCGCTTGCTGTACTGCACGCGACGCTCGACTTCCGCCGCGCCATCGATGTTCCCGGCTACGAGCGCGTGGAGGTCGATCCCGCCGCGCGCTTCATCGGCACGATGAACTACGGCTATGCCGGCACACGCGAGCTGAACGAAGCGCTCACGTCGCGCTTTGTCGTCATCCAGATGCCGTCCATCGACCAGGACGGTCTTGTGCGGTTGCTTAGCGATGAGTTCCCGACGCTTGAAAAGAAGTATAAGGAGCAGTTCGCCCAGCTGTTCCTCGACCTGCAGAAAAAATGCGAAAACGCGGAGATCTCCGAAAAGGCGCTCGACCTGCGCGGTCTTCTCGACGCGCTGCGTCTGATCCGCCGCGGCGTGGGCGCGAACCGTGCGCTTGACATGGGCATCACGAACAAGGCGTTTGACTCCTACGAGCAGAGCCTGATCCGCGACGTCATCGCCGCGCGCATCCCCGCAAAGCTTGACCGCAGCCGTCTGTTCACCGACTGACATGGAAACGTCAAGCTATTCCGCCCAGCAGCGCCGCGCCATCAACCTCGTCTGGACGGCGAGCGGGGACTATCAGTTCGAGCCGCAGTTCTTAGCCCTCAAATCAAACGGTGAGCCGGACTTTTACATGAACTGCGTCATCGGCCTTGTGCACAAGTGGTTCGGCGACAAGATGCCAAAGCGTCTCTTTGCCTACTGGGCGGGCGACGCGCGGCAGAACGTTTTCGACGAGCTGTGCTGGCTGGCGCTCGAGAACGCGGCGTATGAAAAGGAACTGCCCGAGCGCCCTGTGCTCGCCGATCTCCGCCGCAAGCACGCGGAGGAGTTTTTCGCGTCGGAATACCAGCTCTCGCGGCAGGAGTGGATGGAGAAAAATCAGCTCGTCTACGCCGTGCAGTCCGACCGCTGGAAGACGATCCTCGGGCAAAAGCCGCCCATTCTCGCCCCGTGGGAAAAAGGGCTCGCGCAGGCGCTCGCCTGCCCCGGCACGATGAACGCCGCCGAGCTTGAGATCGCCGTGCGCGCGGCATTTGAAAAATACCTGCAATTCGACGGTACGGTGCATAAAAAAGGCGGGTTCCAGCTGCACTTTGACGACAAGTGGGCGCCGCTTCTCACAAAGCTCCTGCCGACCGAGATCGTCCGCACGGACGATCTGACCATCGGCCGCTCCGCCATGCCCGGGGAAAACGGCATGGTCAAGGTCTCGAACGCGCTGCGCGCGCGTCTGCGCTCCAATGAGCACGAAACGGAGGACCGCAGCTACATCGAGCGCTGCTTCGGCCACAGCATCTATTCGCCCGACAAGCTCGCGCGCATCGAGCAGCAGCTCTGCACCGGCAACCACCTGGGCTGCCACCTGTGGTTCACAAGGGGCGCGAGCGCGTCGAACCAGCTCATCAGCGCGGACACGCAGCGCCTTTACGAGCAGGCCGAGGAACAGGCCAAGCTGAACCGCGCCGCCTTCGCGCGCGACCTCGATCTGCACCAGAGCGCGCTCGCGCGCCTGAGCGAGCAAATTCGAAACTGCCTGCTCGTCCACCAGCAGCCCGAGCGCATCCCCGCCCGTCAGGGCTGGCTGGACGGGACCAAGGTCTGGCGCGAACCGGTGCTGCACGACGACCGCGTATTTTTGCGCAGCGACGAGGAGAGCCGCCCCGGCTTTGCCGTCGATCTGATGCTCGACGCCTCGGCCTCGCGCCTGCACTGTCAGGAGGCTATCGCCATTCAGGGATATATCTTAGCCAAAAGCCTCGCCTCCTGCGGCATCCCCGTGCGCGTGACGAGCTTTTGCAGCCTGCGCGGCTACACGGTGCTGCGCATTTTGAAGGATTTTGGCGACAAAAACGGCGAACGAAACGTTTTCAATTACTTCGCCGCGGGCTGGAACCGCGATGGGCTCGCGCTGCGCGGCGCGGGCGAGCTCATCAAGTCCGCACCCGCGGAAAAGCATCTGCTCATCCTGCTGACCGACGCCTCACCCGACGACAGCCACAAAATCCTGCCGAGCGGCAAAGTCCCGCTCAGCCGCGACTACGACGGGCAGATCGGCGTCGATGACACGGCGGAGGAGGTGCGCGCCCTACGCGCGCAGGGCATCCGCGTCGCCGCCGTCTTCATGGGTGAAAACGCGAGCGTTCCCGCCGCGAACGCCATCTATGGCCGCGACCTTGCGCGCATTCGCCGCATCGACCAGCTCGCCGCCGCGGCGGGTCGGCTCATTCAGGATGAAATCCGCGAACTCAGCAGCTGACAAAAAATCCCGAAAGATGATCTTTCGGGATTTTTTCATAGATGATGTTGTAGCGGACATTGCAAAGCGGGACGTTGTTATTCCCCCATCTCATCGTCAAAGTAAGGAACAGTTCATTACAGCAAATCGGATACTATCTATTCCGATCCTTTCTCTTTTTTGCGGCTACAAACCCAATCAAGAACGCCAGATTCATAAAAAGCACAATGATGCTACCTTCGATTTTACAGCTGCCGCCGGACAGAATCGGATTGCCGTGAATCGTCATATCAAACAAGTGAGGATAATCTTCCGCCAGAGAGGCTCCTCCCAGAATGATCGCGCCCACACCGTTCCACAAAAAATGGATCACGATCGGCGCGATCAAGGAACCCGTGTATTCCAAAACCGCCGTCATAAAAAGGCTCATTGTGATGACATTGAGCACAGGAAGGATTCCTGCCTCAAACGCGCCGCCGTGCGCAAATGTAAATAAGCCCGTAGATACGATAATCGCGGCGGCGATGCTACCGTTACTTTTTATCATCTGGTATAAATAGCCGCGAACCAGCATTTCCTGCATAACGGTATTGAGAAAAGCCGCAAGCAGCCACAACCACAGCATAGCGATTTGATTTTTGCCCTCTATCTGTACAACTCCGAGGATAGATAATATCCCCACAGATGCCCCCAGCCAAATCGTCCCTGTTACGCCGCCCAATATGATGTTATAAACAGGCTTCCCGGTCAGATGTAATCGTATCTTTTTCTGATCTGCCAGCCAGAAAATAAGTGTGATCGCAATAACGG
>OLRV01003259.1_pt1 | contig 11563 bp, 7 predicted proteins | sample 1672421 | NCBI WGS metagenome assembly OLRV01 (sample SAMEA3136684, study PRJEB25190) | human gut metagenome | biome: human gut; feature: human-associated habitat; material: faeces | place: Austria | collected 2013
ATGGCCTGCATTTCGGCATGAGCCGTAACATCTGTCAGCATCTCCGTAAGATTGTTTTGCTTTGGCTTGCCGTTTTTGAGATGGTCATACACGGCAAAAAGGTCGTTGAAGAACGCAAACACAGCCGCATTATCCATAACAAGATGGTGAATATTGATATATACGCCGTATCTGCCGTCATACGTTGTGAAATATTTCAGTCTGAAAATTTCACCCTTGAGCATTTTGATCGGTTTCTGTGCATCTGCCGTGAGCACTTTTTCACGTTCCTCGTCGGATTTGAAATTATATACGGGAACGCTTCCTATCCTGTACGGATCACGGAAATACTGCATTATCTTGCCGTTCTGTTTGAAAAAAACAAGCCTCAGACAGTCATTGCGCTCAATTTCCATATTGAATGCCTCGGTCATAACGTCAAAATCAATCTTCTGTGACACGATTATCGAATCCGGAATCTGCGTAACCTGCTTATGAAAAAAGCTGTATTTAAGCATAAACTGAATCATTTCCTGCGGCGGAATGAGCGGATATACGGGCTTGTTTACGGAATTCATAAAAATGCCTCCTTAAGAAATTATATTACGGTTGCTTTTCTCTTAATTTTGCCGCTGCCCGTTTTCTCAAGAGGCTCGGTGCGGACTCTGACTTCGGAAATGATATGAGCCGCCTTCGCAGTTTTGTTCATTCTGTCAACCGTCTTTTCAAGCTCACCCTGAATATCGTCAATGCCCTCAAGCTTTGCATATTCATAGTCGGGGTAAATTTCGGCAATGATTCTGTTCTTTTCGCCGTAAACGAGAACCTCGCTGACAAGCTGATTGTCGGCAAATTTCTTTTCAATCGCCTCCGGAGAAACATTTTCACCGTTTGAAAGAATGATGAGATTCTTAACTCTGCCGGTAATAAAAAGCTGATTATCCTCGGTAAGTTCTCCGATATCGCCTGTTTTAAGCCAGCCGTCCTCTGTGAACATCTCTTTCGTTTCTTCAGGCATCTTGTAGTATCCGAGCATAACCGTCGGTGTGTTTACCTGAATTTCGCCGTTCTGAATACGAACCGTGCAAACGTCCGTTACACGTCCGACAGACTCCCTTGAAGCCGTGTTATCGGGAACGGAAATTCTGCATCCGGCCTCGGTCATGCCGTAGCCCTGACGCAGGAAAATTCCAAGCTTCTCGTATTCGTCAATAAGCTCCGGGTTAAGATAAGCACCGCCGGATATAAGCCACTTAATGTTTCTGCCGAATACCTGAGCAACTGCGTCCTTAACGCTTATCTCGTGGTCTTTTGCAAGAATAGCCTTGACTCGCTGCAAAAGAGACTGAGCGATCATCGGAACGACACGAACGACCTTCGGCTCAAAGATTTTGAGATTTTTAATCAAATCCATCATCGAACCGTTCAAGCAAACCTGCAAGCCGTCCTTAAGATTTTTTATATAGTCTCCCGAGAAGCAATAAATGTGATACATCGGGAGAACCGAAAGCGAAACATCGTTCGGCAGGAAAATATCTGTGCAATAATCGTGATACATGATGTTTCCGACAAGGGCAAGAGTCGAAAGCTCAACGCCTTTCTTTATACCCGTTGTGCCGGATGTAAAAATGATAACACAGCAGGCATTTTTATCAACCGTAATATCGGAAAGTGACGCATACTCCGAATTCTCTGAATAATCGATATATATTTTTTCAAATTCCTCACCATTGCCGAGATTGACGGAGAACCTGAGAAACGGGCAAAGCTTTTTAAGCTTTTCTGCATTCTCGGCAAACTCGTCTTCATACAAAAGCATCTCGATATCGGCACGCTTGAAAAGCTCTGCTGCCTCTTCAGCAGAGATATCCGGAGAGAACGGAACGGCAACATTGCCGCTTATAAGAATGCCCGAAAGGCAGGTTATGTACTCGTAATTTGATTTTCCGATAATCGCAATGTGCATTCTCTTATCGGAAAGACTGCGGATCCAGCGGCACACCGCAAGGCTGTCGCTTCTCACTTTTTTAAAGCTTCTTTCTTCGATTTTTCCATCTCTGATGAACTTAATGAACGTTGCATCGCCGAATTTCTCGGCACCGGTGTCCAGCAGCTCTCTTACAGATGGGGCGTCAAATTTTTTCATGTCGTTTCTCCTTATTACCTTTTTAAATAATAAATAAGAGTAATTCAGTGCCGGTAATCATTGATTCTTTTGCAATGCGACAGCACTTAATAAAAATTATATCACAACAGTAATATAATTTCAACATATATAAGCAAAAAGCTACGGCCTCCGAAGAAGCCGCAGTAAAAACTATTTTTCGTTTTCTTTAATCCATTTTACCATGTCGTCAACCGACTGTTGAACGCTCATCGGTTCATATCCCAATTCTTTTCTTGCCTTCTCAATCGAGAAATTGCAATTTGACATGAGCTTTCTAATTGAATAGCGGGTGAAAAGCGGCGTTGTCTTGGTGACGGAATAATACTTCTCCATAAGCGGAGCGAACGGTCTTACCATGCCGTAGGACATTTTTAATGACGGTGCTTTCTTGCCGCAGGCCTTTGCAACGGCCTTGATGAAGCCGTCGGTCGAGATCATCTCTCCGCAGAGAATGTAGCAGTCGCCCTTATTGCCCTTCAGAGCGGCGGCATGCATACCCTTCGCAACGTCTCTAACGTCAACAAAGTTGTATGCGCCGAAGCTGAGCGATACCGGGAAATTGCCTTTGATAAACATACGAACCATTTCGCCTACACTGGAAACCTTAAAGTCATACGGACCGATACATGCGCCCGGATGAACAACAACTGCATCGATATTGCCTTCATGAACGTTATCAAGAACAAACTGAGTTGCGATAGCCTTTGTTTTTGCATATGTACCGTCAAGGTTCTTCGGGCTGAAATGATCAAGCTCAGTCATAACCTGATTATCGGGAAGCGGCGGGAATGCGTCAACGCTTGAAGCGTAAACAAGTCTGCGGACATTACATCTTTGGCAGGCTCTTACAACGTTCTTTGTGCCGTTGACATTTACTCTCCATGTGAGATCCTCCATGCCGGGATTGATATCAATAACTCCGGCAAGATGGTAAACAACGTCAACGCCCTCGAACGCCTTATCAAGCGACTCTGAATCGGTAACGTCACCGTAAACTTTTTCGCAGTCGATGCCGTCAAATACGGGAACATCCTTACGAATGAGGATTCTTACCTTTTCGCCACTGTCAACAAGCTCCTTCAAAAGTGCATAACCGATGTGACCCGTTGCACCCGTGATAAGACTTATCTTTTCCATGGCTTATTCTCCCTTCATTTCGAGAAGCTTCTGCTTGCCTGTGAAAGCATCAACAGAAAGCTTAACGGAATCAAAGATAGCTGACTCGATATCGTCCTCCTGAACGCCGAGAGAAACGCTCCACTTCTTGTTGATAAATGTGTTCATGCACATGATATCCGCAAGGTAAATCGCATTGATGCCCGACTCAACATTGCGCTTCTTGTACTCGTTCATCATGTAAACGCCGAAAGCCTTGAACATCCAGTTTGCAATATGGATAATCTTTCTGTTCGGCTGACCCATTGCCTTGTGAACAATGCGGAGAAACTCATCCCATGTGAGATTATAATAACCTATCGGGTAAGCATTGCCGCCGACATTCTTCTCGGCTGCTCCTACGATAGCTTCACCCACCTGACGAACGGTAACCATAGCTGTGCCGCCCTTGGGATACATTGTAGTCTTACCCATGTTTGTAAGCTGCTCAATAAGGATTACCCAAACAGGCTTTCTGCCCGGCTGAGTGCCGAAGATATACGGAAGCTCAAGCACGGCAACGTCCATCTCGCCGTCCTTTGCAAATGAAAGAGCGACCTCCTCCTGCTCGATACGGCTTCTGATATAGTGATGCTTCTTTGTAAGCTCCATCTCCGGGAACTCCTTTGCGAAATATGCAAAGTAAGAACCGAGAATAACACTCTTCTTGATGCCGACCTGCTTTGCAATAGTAAGAAGATGTCTTACAGGCTCGATATTGTACTTTCTGTATGCCTCATAAACAGGTGCCGGGAATTCGACTCTCTCGTCAACGCCGGCTGCAAAAACGAAACAGTCACAGCCTGTCATCATTTCTACAAGCTCTTCATCGGAAAGTTCAAGATAGTTTCCGAAAACAAGCTCCATTTCCTCGGGAATCGGTGCTCCCTTTGGAAGCGGAGGAAGGGCAACCGATTTTACGGAATGACCTCTTTTGATGAACTCTGCGGCAGCTGCCGAACCGAGCAGACCTGTGCCGCCAATCATAAACACTTTCATAATATTCACCTATAGGGCACCGTTTCCGATGCCCCGTTATCCTTTCTGAATTTACCAATTGATTGTGAAATCGGACTCAAGGCCGAACGGTGCATTGACATTGTTGCCTGCAACAGTTACGTCAAGCTCCCACACATAGTAATAGTTGATATGTGTAACATTGCCCGTCTTAGGATCAATCGTTGCAACGATTTTACCGTTGCGATATGCTATTTTAACGTTACCGTCAAGCGTTGACTTGAGCGGACCTGCGTTGTCAAGAATCGTTGAAACGCGAACGATGCTGAATGCTTTACCGTGGTTTCCTGCTCCGTGAGTCGGATTGGTTGAAGCTGCGTCCGGCTTAACTTTGATCGTTATAACATACTTGCCGTTCTTCTCGGCGAGAGTTGCGCTTGAAATGTTAGCTGTTGTAAGCTTTGACGACCAGTTTTCGTTTTCAACAGGGAACAAAGCTTTCATATCGGCCTTGGAGAGCTTGCGGTTTGTATCGCCCTTCTTCTCGCCCATGTTCTTCTCAACGAGTGAATTGATAACTCCCGAAAAGCCCTTAAGCATACCCTTAAGCGTGAATGTACCGGCCTGAGAATTCTTCTCATAGTTCTTTACGCCGCCCTTGGAGCTTGTCTTAACCTTATTTACCGAAGTGTTGAAATAGTTAAGAATTTCAGCCTGAGTTGAGGGCTTTGAAGATGCAGGCTTGTTTGCCGAAGCGCTGCCGCCTGTATTTCCGCCTGCGCTCGGTGTTGCCGAACCGCCGTTATTTGCGTCTGCGGCTGTGCTGTCCGGCTCGCCTGTTGCCGGGTCTGTCGGCGTCTCCGGTGTAACAGAAGAATCGCCCGGTGTAACGTCGCCCGAACCGTTATCTACAATCGAGCCGCCGCTGCCGTTTGAAGCTGATGATGCCGGAGCATATTTTGCTGCCTCAACCTTTGCATCGGCAAGCTTGTTTGTTCCGAGAACAGATGAAATGCAAACCGCAACTACGCAAAGAAAGGCCGTAATGCAGGTAACTAATGTTTTTTTCATGTATATCCCTCCGAAAATTTACTTCTGAATAATTATTTTTCACCGAAATCCTTGAAGATTTCCATTCCGTAAACATTGTGCTCGTCCTTAGTGTGGTTCGGATACCAAACCTGAGCGAAGAACGGATTCTTCTTTGCAATCTCGTCATAGTTCCACGGAATCGGGTCGCACTCGGGGCACCAGTGACCGCCGTTGAGCACAAGGTTCGGAGTCATCTCAAATGTATGACCGAATGCGCACTGCCATTTAAGCGGAGTGAAAAGATCGCCCTTTGTCATACTCTCACTCAGACACTTGCCGCCTCTGAACTCTGCGGCCTTTTCCATATCCTCAATATCAAGCTCCGACTGCGGCTTGCTCTCATCGTAGCCGTGGTCAAGATATGTCGGTGTCATGGATGCCTTCTTAATCTCGAACTTGTCCCAAGTCTTAGGTATATTCTTCCAATCCTCATATGAGCCGTAGTATGCGCTGATACGCTCGGGAACCCTGTTCTTGATCCAGTTCATTGTACCGAATACTTCCTTGTTTGCAAGACCCTCCATAAGGAACTTTTTAACAAGTCCGCCCGGAGCAAGCTTAGAGAGCTTGTAGAACTTCGGCAAAGTCTTTGACATGTCGTCGAAATACTTCTTGATAGGAACATTGTGTCTGAAATGGAGATAATTCTCAAGCTTGTCGGAATCGGCATAATACTGACCGTGGAAGTTTTTGAGAATGAACCAGTTCGGTGCAAACAGCTTCTTCGGTGAACCCATTCCGATCGCACCGAGGAGATACTCCTCAAACTCAAAGTTTGTGATACGGTACTGCTCGCCTGAACCGATATTATAGAACTTTCTCCAGAAATCCTCGGGAACGGAATCATCGCAGACATTTGCAAGAAGAAGTCCCGAATCCTCAATCGTTGCCCACTCGAGAACGCCGTTGATGGGAACGTGGAACATAATCGGGTCAATGTTCTTGAGGATGCCCGGATAAAGGATACCTGACTGACGAAGCGATACCCAATATTTGAGTCCCGACTCGGCGATAATGTGCTCTGCTCTTACCTTGCTTACGGCATAGTGGTCATAGATGCTGATTTTGATCGGGTCGCCCGTTCTGCCCCAATGGATAGGCGGATTACGGTCACCTGTCTCGGCAACTGTACCTATGTAAACAACCTTGATGGCATCAGGATCAGGCTGAGCCTTAACGGCGTCAACGATGTACTGCATAGCGGTTGTATTCGTCTTAATTGTTCTCTTTGGGAAATAGTCGGCTGCCGGAGAAACCATTCCGCCGACGTGAAGAACGATATCCGAGCCTGTTACACACTTGCGAACATCGTCATAATTTGTAAGGTCGCCCCAAACGATTTTAACCGCAGGGTCGTTCTCATAATCCTTGAACTTGATACGGTTCTTTTCGCTTCCTCTGAGGAGAAGAACAAGGTTATACTTATCCTTTCTCTTATAAATCTCCTTAAAACCGGCATATCCCATGTTGCCGGATGCTCCGGTCAAAAATACGGTCTTTTTGCTCATCATAATCCTCCCAATTTATAAATAAATAACCCTTCAAGTAACCTCTGATTTATTTGCAATTTTCTGCAAAGGAATCGCCCGAAAAGTGCACGGTAATCAATCATCGGTCACTCAGTGTTCATTTTATTATAGGTCATTTTACGCTTCGTTGTCAAGCGTTTAAACAGCAATTTCGACAAAGATTTAACAAATTGTGTATTTTAACAGGATATAATTACTGTTTTGAACGCTTAATCATTTATTACAGTGCATTCCGGTAAATTTACATCTTCATTTTTTAAAAAAACAGCACCCCAAAAGAGGTGCCGTTTAGTCTTAATCATTCGCTGAATATGTTGCCGAGAACCTCGCCGATGGATTCTAAAATTACGTTACCATCGTTATTCTCGTCGATTATAGGCGGCAATCCCGCACTTGTTCCGCCATCCATGATTTCATCAAGGATTGAGAATTTTTCGATTTCTATTTCAGGTTTTTCGTATCTCATATTCTTGCCCCCGGATTAATTATGAATGATATAATTTTCTTGATTATCTCAACAAGCTTCGTCCATATCGCCATGAGCTTTTCAAGCGGATTCTTGTTTGTCGGCTCGCTTGGCTGCTCGGGCGTCTCTGTTTCGTCGTTGAGGTCTGTTGATCCGAAGCTCTCGGAGCTTAATGTGATTACCTCATCGTCTGCCGCTGTTGTTGCCGCTGTAAGGCTCAGCTTTTTCGGCATGCCATAGTGAACAACACCGTTTGCATCCACAATATAGGTTCTTGCCCAAATTGCTTCGCTGCCTGTTTCTACCTTCACCTCAAACACACCCGTGAGGTCTCTCGTCTTGTCGCTGAGTCCTGCCGGCTTATCAACCACATTCGCTCCGCCGCATACAAGCACGCTTTCCATTGCCTGTGCGTCGTCTGTTGCGATATATGCCGAATCGGCCGTGTATATAACGCCGTATCTGAGGATAATCTTGTTAATTGATTCAACTCGATTGTTCGGGTCATACTTCGGGAATCCGTCAATCGTCTTTGCAACGCTGTGCTCTGCGTAAAGCGAGTAGCTCTTATCGTCATTCGCCTTGACGCCCGCAACCGTTGACGAGAACACCGCCGAGTTTCTCGCTTCAGTGTACTCCGTCGGCTCTACGTATACCGGTACGAATGAGCGGTTACCCGTCAGGAAGAAGCTATAGGTTCTGTAGGTGCTGACCTTCTCGCCTGTTTCTCCGTCTTCCCAGTATGCGAAATACTTGCTGCCTTTGTACAGCGGTGCTTGAATCGTAGCAATGAAATAGTTTTCGGAAAGCTCGGGTCTGACCTCGGTCTTAATCAAGCTTCCTCCGCCATACGGGAAATCAACATTGTACAGGAAAGCTTCTTCGGAATAATTGTAGCCGCACTCCGTACATTTATAAATGTATTTATTGCCTACCTTTGTGTATTTGATATTGTGGTTTTCCGCTACCGTCGTATAGCCGCAGTCATTACAAATTCGCTGATGCTTTTTGCTGTCAACTATCTCGTATCTGTAATCATGTGCTTTACCGGTGAACTGCGCCGTGTAAACAGTGTCACCCGTTACCGGCTTTATCTCCGGCGACCAGCCGCTGAACGTGTACTCGTAATTGACGTCCTTTGCCTTTGTCGGTGTGTCCCCGGTATATGTCGGCGTGGTGTTGTATTCCCACTTTCCTTGCTGAAGCACCGTCCCTCCGTTCTTGAAGGTTACAGTGTAGGAATTAATAGTCCACTGAGCGGTGAATTTAACAGTCTTTGTGTACTCCCAATTGATTCCGTCGCCTGTACTGTATGTTGCATTGTCAGCATTACATACCCAACCGTTGAAAGTATAGCCTGTTCGTGTCGGTGTCTTGACCACGCCGTCAACCGAACCGACGGAATACTTCGACTGATAATAAGCAGTAGTGTTCGTCACTGACGAAGAACCGTTAAAGCTGCCGCCGTTCGGGTCATAGCTGACAGGGTATGAATTCGGAGTGTAAATGAATTTCCACTTCATAGCCGTACTGCCGGCATTTCTGATGAAGTAGTCATTAGCATCCGCTTTCGGTGTTCCTGTTGTCAACACTCCCGTAGCGTCGGAGATTGAATATCCGCTCAAGGTGTAACCGAATATATCCTGATACTTTACATAAACATCTTCGCCGAGAGTGAAGCTCTGAGTGCTTGATGATGTGCCCTTAATCGCTTCGCCGAGCTTTCCGTCATAGTCAGCTCCGACCGCCGTATCACGAACATAAGATGTTGTAACCGTACCTGTCTTTCTTTCCATCTCAGCGGTATTTATCTTAACCTTGAGATTTTTATTTATGGGATTTCCGAGCTTAACAGCCGCATCAAGAATCGAATTCTGATATGCATCGAAGCCCATAGTGAACATCTTTTCCTGACGCATTTCGGAAATTGCGTTGTTATATGTTTTTCTGAGTTCCGCTTTGTTAACCAATGTCGGCGTAATATTTATATATGTATCGTTTTGAGCCGTATCGCCCTCATTAACGGCCGAAGCATGCATATAAACGACGAGAGCCGAGCTTGTAATTGGAAGATCAATCAGGGTCTTCGTTGTTCCTATTGTCTTTGCCGTCGCTGTCGCATTGCTGTTGTAAGCCGTAACGGTAGCCGTTCCGTTTTCTCTGCTTCCCAAAATGTTATATTGTGCTCCAAAATACGGAAGCTGAATATAATTTGTGAAACGTGATGAATCGACAATAATCGAGGTTTCTCTCGTCTCGGTACTGTTGTTGTTATCCGAGCTTGAACCGCCGCTGCCGGAGCTTGTTGTTCCGTCCTCACCGCTTATATTTTCAACATTGAGTCCCGTTACGGTCAATGCTGCATTTATAAATGCGGGAGAATGATTCCATGAAGTATACTGTCTCGAAGAATGACGGAAATATGCCGTGTATGACGGCTGTCTGTAGCATATCGAGTATGCATATACAGTGTTTGTTACACCGTCAAGAACATAGTCCGCTCTCCAACGGATAAAGCGTATATTGCCCGAAGCAACGGCCGAAGAAAGCGAACCTGCCGAGCAATCAGTATCAACCGGGAACGAGGTGTATGTCTTACCTGTGCTGTTTGCCGTCGTTCCGTTAAAGCTTGTGCCGCCAAAAGTAATGCTGCCGATTGCAGACGTACCGACGGATTTCCATGCGTTTGAGTTATCGGCCGTTGACGCCTCGCATGTAATCTTAACACTGGAAGGCTCACAGTCGATTCCGTCAAAGTAAATCTTTGCGCTTGATGCCGGGGTAGCTTTCGGCTGATATGCCAAGCCGTTTGTATCTACGCCTGCCATGTACTGGAAGGCTGTTCCGTTATCCGGATTAAGATAAATTGTTTCGGGAACATAGAACTTAATCTTCGGTGCGTTTGATGTGTCAACCTTTTCAACAAGATTTGCAACAGCTTCATCAACAGCTTTTTTTGCGTTGTCAATCTTTGTCTGGTTGTAAACGGTGCTGTAGGAATCCGTTCCTGCTCTGTAGTTATCGTAGGCGTCGGTAATAACCTTTGCCGCATCAAGGGCACTCTTTACAACCGCCTTTGATGCATCCGTAAATGTCGAGCTTGCATAAGCATTGGAAGCAGTTTCCATAGACGTACGAAGCTTTGTTGTGTCAACCTGCGGAAGGCGCTTAACGTGTGTATAAATAGCGTTTTTTGTTCCCCTGTTGGCATCTGCGTTTTCGTTAAAATTTGCAGAATTCAAATATTTAACTGTATCATAGCCGTTTGCATTAACAGAATTATCTACTATTATTTCAAGAATAGGGTCACCCGCTTTTGCATCTTTGGTTGCAAAGTAATAAAGATAGTCTCCACCCGCATCTTTATTAAGGTCTACAATACCATCTGCATCACCTGTATTTTGAGAAGTCGGACTAACACCGGCAACGGTGTATAGACTGCTGTTCTCAGGTGCAGTATATGTATCGGCATCCCTACCTATTGAAATTCTTAAATCCTTCAAAGAAATATTAACATCAGTAGTGGTCTTATATCCACAATATATATATTTACCACCGGCTCCGCCATTAAGATCATGGTCAATTACAGTATATCCCGAGTTTGTTAAGGGTCCTTTAGCATTAGCTGCTTTCTTTCCCCAACCTGTAGCAATATACGAAATAAAAGTAGTTCCGGAGGGTAAATAATACTCCTTCTCATGCTTCTTTGCATACGATGCGGCAGAAGCCTGTGTACTGAACAAATTCAAATTGAATACAGGTGCACAAGACAGAAGAATAGCAGCACACAAAAGCACGCTGAGAATACTTTTTGCCTTTTTCATCCAAATCAACTCCTATAGTAATCCATTAAAATATATTATACTACTTTTAATAATTATTTCAATAGACATTATGTTGAAATATAGCGAATAAAATTTTATAAATTGTTCAAAAGGGCTTGATTTTCTTGCAACATTACTGTATAATAAACAGCGTTATGTGCCGGTGTGATGGAATTGGCAGACGTGCCGGACTCAAAATCTACTTCGCCGTTTCATACCACCGTTCCGTAAACCCTTGATTTTACAAGGTTTTTTGAAAACTGAATATGTAACTTGCTTTTAATGTCCCTCCACGATGTCCCTCCGATTTCTCGGACAGGACATCGGGAGACGACTTAAAAATATAAATGCCGGTGTGTCGGAATTGGCAGACGAGACAGACTCAAAATCTGTT
>OLRV01003260.1_pt1 | contig 11559 bp, 9 predicted proteins | sample 1672421 | NCBI WGS metagenome assembly OLRV01 (sample SAMEA3136684, study PRJEB25190) | human gut metagenome | biome: human gut; feature: human-associated habitat; material: faeces | place: Austria | collected 2013
AACAAAAGTATGTGAAAAATAAGATCAAATTACTTTCTTCCCACCCTCAATTAAAAAAAAATAAAAATAGAGTAATAAAAATTAGAATGGTAAAGATGTATAATAACTCTTAAAAGTAAATGTATTAATATTCCAATTCTTTATTACACCTAATGAGTTTCTAGAACTTACTGGATCAGCAACTACCCACGTATCACCAATTAATACCTGAGCCCAAACATGACCTATAGGTCCGCTTGAAAAAGTACATGTTCCATGAACATATCTTGCTGGAAGATCTGCTGCTCTAAATAATGCTATAACTAAATGAGCCTGGTCACAGCAGTTACCTCTTTTATCAGTTAAAGTTTTTTTAGCACCCCGAGTAGTATCATAATAACCAGCATAAGCTATATTATCAATAACATAATCAAGTATTGCACTAGCTTTTTGTGTTGGTGTTGATAGTCCTGCAGTTAATTTTTGAGCTAAAGCAACAATTGTAGGGTCATCAACTTGACAATTAGCAGTAGCCTGCAAATATTTATCAATATTCGCTAATTCACTTTCAGTAGCTTTTACATTGACTCTATTGATTACAAATTGAGAAGAGTCAGAATCTATTGACTTAATAGCAACATAAGCAGGTAACTGTTGATTATTACCATAAAACGCAACAACACGAGCAAATGCATATACCAAACCATCAAAAGTTACAGTTCCTACACTAGAGGATATGGATTCTGGAGCTTTACCATTAGCATTTACATAATCTATAATAGCTTGTGCAACACTAATATAATCTACCAAATTACCTAAATTAGCACACTTGGTGTAGTTAGACGGGTTAGTTGCATCTTTAGAATTTAAATCGCTTAAATCACCATTATTTATATTTATAGTTGCTATAGCTGCAAGATATAAGAATTGTGCTAAAGTATAACTTTCACCATTTATTAAAACGGAATCTGGCAATTTGCCCTCTGATTCAATAAATGATTTTACAACTTTAGATGCATCAATTATATTTGCAATTGAGATAGTGCCAGATACATGAATATATGACTGTCCGCTGTTTGAGTAATTACCGCCAATTGTAGGATAATAATAATAAGCTATCGGATAGTCTCCTTTTCCTAAAGGATCAACAGTTATTGTAGCTATACCCTCAGCATTAGTAATTGCATTTTTAGTAATGCCCTCATAATAGAACTTAATAGTTGCTCCATTAATTGGATTATTTTTAGCATCAGTTAATTTAACATTGAAATTTCCACTAGTTCCTACATTCATGTTAATATCATCTGCAGCAAGTATAGTTCCGTTAACCAAAATCATATTTGAACCAGACCCTTTACAGAGAGTATCATTTATTGCATATGAAATCTTGTAATAACCTACATTAAGATTAATGTTTAATTTAGCAATACCTGATTGATCAGTATATTTAGTATATGTAACTCCAGAGACTGTAAATAGAACAGCAATGTCTTTAACGGGGTTTTTATCTTTATCAGTGATTGCAACTTCAAAAGCAGAACCGTCGTTTGGTAACATCACCAAATCATTTCCTTTAATATTTAAAGTTTGTTTAGCAACAACAACATTGTTTGATCCATCATTATAATCTAAAGCACCTTTATTAGAATAATAATAAGAAATTACATAATTTCCAGGATATAATCTAATATCTATACTTGCTACACCATTTGAATCAGTTGTACGATTATAAGCAACACCATTAATTAAGAAAGTAATGATTTTATTAGCTAAAGGTTTACCATTTAAATCTGTTAATGTAACTCTAAATTTAGAACCATCATTATAAACCATGCTTACATCATTACCAGTTAATATAGTAGTTGAATTTATAACATGAAGTATGCTACTTGACTTAGAAGGATAATAACCTATAACTCCATTAAAGCCATAAGTTACATTATAATCACCTTTTTCTAAATTAGAAATAGTGATAGTAGCATTACCATTTTCATCAGTAGTGGCAGTTACTTCTTTATTATTATATTTAAAGTAAACTGTTTGATTTTCAATTGGATTTCCTTTTATATCAACTAATGTTACAGTATAATTACTATTAATACTATTTATAATAATATATGCATCTTTACCAATTATAGTAGTATTTGAACTGCTAACACCAATATTATTAGATACCTCAAGACCATTATAACTACTTGTAATAATATAATTATTTGGATAAAGTCTAATACCTAACTTTGCAATACCATTTTCATCAGTAATCTTATCATAGAATACACCATTAATATTAAACCTAACAGCAGCATTTGCTAAAGGTTTACCTTGACCATCAAGAACAGTAATGGCAAATGCAGTACCGTCCCTATAATACATATTAATATCTTTATTATCTATTAATGTAGTTAATACACTAATATTATAACCCTTAGCTTCACCATTAGGATGATAAGCAGTCAATATATAATTACCAGGATAAAGTGAAATAGTTAAATTTGCAGTACCTTTATCATTTGTTCTTTTTTCATAGATAACACCATTAATATTAAACCTAACAGTTTCATTAACTAATGGATTACCCATAGCATCATAAAAAGTTGCATAATATTGAGTACCATTTCTGAAGTATTTAATTATATCACTACTATTAATAGTAGATAAAACAGTAATATTATTAGCAGACATTTCACCATTAGGATGGATTGCTGTCAATATATATTTATTAGGATTTAAAGCTATGCTTAAATTAGCTATACCACCATTATTAGTATTACGAGTATAGAAAACACCATTAATATTGAATCTAACTTCTGCATTAACTAATGGGTTTCCATTTCCATCAACAAATTTTGCATAATATTGAGTACCATTTCTATAGAACTTCACAACATCATTTGCAGATATTGTAGATAATACTTCAACTAAATTTGTAACTGAAGAACCTCCATACAATGAAGAACCTGCATAACTTGCTGTAATATTATACTTACCAACAGCCAAGTTAATATTCATAGATGCAACACCATCACTACCAGTAGTACGATTATAAAGTTTACCATTTATTAAAAATGATACAGTTTGATTAGATAATGCTTTACCAGTAATATCAGTTAATTTTACATCATAAGTAGTGCCATTTTTAAAGTACAAAGTTGTATTATGACCACTTAAAGTAGTATTTGAAAGAGAACTTTGAGCTTCAGAAATAACACCATTGTCTGAAATCTGTTGTAATTCTATAACATTATTATTCTCATAATTAGATCGAATTACTCCACTATTGGAATAATCAATATTAGAGTTATAAGAATAATTATCTGAGATAGATCCATTACTAGAAACTTCTAAATTTTGATAAGATAATTGATTATCATCTTGTATCAAGTTTGAATTTTCGATATCAGAAACATTGTTTAAATCCACAGCACATACAGATCCTAACATCAGGAAGAATGCACATATAACTGAAATAAACAATGCTTTATTTATCTTTGAAATTTTTCCACCTCTTAGTTCTCATTACGAAAATTTTAATAAAAATATTATATTATACTAACATATAGTATTCATAATGAGTAATTATAGATTTAGAATTTATTATTATATAAATGTTTTTACAACTTCATTGATAAAAAAACCCATTTAAATTAGCTAAATCCGTGAAAAAATAATTAAAAGTTTTATAAAATTTAAATTAAAAACAAATAATATTGAAATAAGTAAAAAAAGGATAAACTATCTTCAATTTAAATTCAAAAATTAAACACACAATGAAAAATAAATCTTACATATAACCAAGTAGCATATTTAAAATCTAATTCAATTGAAGTTTTAAATAGAAAATACATTGAAAATTTATTTTTATAATGAAAAATACAACGATACAATCCAATAATTATAAAATAATGAATTTAAGTCAAATATTTAAAAAATAAGTAAATTTTTCAAAAAAAACCTAAAAATTTCATAGTTGATTCCATGATTTATGAAAAAAATATTTTCCAAAAAAACCATAAAAACATAGATTTAAGATTTGGACTTGCATATCCGAACATCTATAAAACAGCTATGTCATCATTAGGTTATAATATATTATATAATTTAATTAATGAAAGGCAAGACACATGGTGTGAACGAATCATTTATCCCAATACTAAATCTATTGAATCAAATACTCCTATGAAACACTTTGATATAATCAGTTTTTCCCTGCAATTTGAAGAAGATTATTTTAATGTTTTGGAAATGATTAAACAATCTGAAATTCCCCTTAAAAGAAAAGACAGAAGTGAAAATGATCCTTTAATAATAGCTGGAGGTCCTTGTGCAACTGCAAATCCAATGCCATTATCAGATTATATTGATGTGTTTATAATTGGCGAAGGAGAAGTTACTATAAATAAATTTTTAGATAAATACCTGGAAAATAAAAATTTAGATAATTTTTTAGATATTCCCGGAGTATACATCCCCAAATTTAACAACAATACAAAAATAGCTCTCATAGATGATATGAAAAATGCATACCATATAACACAGCCAATCATTACCAAAACTGACGAAGAAGCTTATAAAACTGTGTTTAGTGATTCAATTATGCTAAATGTTTCAAGAGGATGTACAAGAGGTTGTAGATTCTGCATGTCCAGCTATCTTTACAGACCATTAAGAGAAACTAAAATAGAAGAATTAGTTAACATAGCAATAAAAACACGAGAAAATACTAATTTAAATAAAATAACATTAATTGGAGCTGCTGTTGGAGATTATTATGATTTAGAAGGTCTTACAAAAGCTCTTGAAAGTGAAGACTTTCAAATAGCCACACCATCTCTACGTATAGACTCACTTAGTAGAAAAACTTTAGAAACTTTAAAAAAAAGTGGTTTAAAAAGCATTACAATTGCTCCAGAGTCTATTTCAAAGCTACGTGAAAGGATTAATAAAAATATTTCTGATGAAAAAATATTTTCAGTAATAAAAAATGCAGTTGAACTTGATTTTAATATTAAATTATACTTTTTAATTGGAATTCCCTATGAAAGTAAAGAAGATATAGAAGAGTTAGCTAACTATATTGAAAAAATAGCAAATATGCATAAAAATAGAAAATACATGAAATTTAGTATCAATCCAATTATTCCAAAACCTCAAACTCCATTACAATGGGAATTTTATAATTTTAAAGACATTAAATCAAAAACAAGATATTTAAAAAAGAAATTAAGGAAATATAATGTTAAATTCGAAAGTCCGAAAAAAGGGTTGATTCAATATATATTATCTTGTGGAAATAGGGAAGTTGGTGCACTTATTGAAAAATCTTTAACAGAAGAGGTAACATTGAAAGAATGGCAGAGTTACTTGCCAAATTATAATATCAATGATGAACTACCTTGGTCTAAAATTGATATTGGAATTAAATCTAATTTTTTAAAAACAGAAAACAGAAGATTAAAAACAAAAAAGCAAACCCCATGGTGTGGAGATTCTCCATGTTATAACTGTGGACCATGCAACCAGAAAAAATTTTTAAATTAAAAATAATATAATAAATAATAATACTTAGTGAGGAAAAAATATGATAAATCCTGCAAAAAGAACCAGTACAATTGAATTATCCCAGATAAGAAAAATGTTTGAAGTTACAAATCCTACTGCTATAAATTTAGGAATCGGAGAACCTGACTTTGACGTTCCTGAAAACATTAAATTAGCTATGGAACAATCAATAAAAAATAATGAAACACATTATACTCCAAATAAAGGTTATATTGAATTAAGAGAAGCCATCACTCAAAAATTCAAAAAGGACAACAATATAAATACAAATCCTGAAAACATAATAGTTACTGCAGGAGCTAGTGAAGCATTATATATGTGTGCACAGGCATTTATTGATAAAAATGATGAGGTAATTTTACCAGACCCAAGTTTCCTGTCATATGAAGCCTGTATAAAGTTAGCTGATGGAAAAGTTGTTGGAGTTAATTGTGAAATGGAAAATGAATTTAAATTAAAAGCAAGCGATGTTCAGGAAAAAATAAACAAAAATACTAAAGCTATAATTTTAAATTCACCCTCAAACCCAACTGGAGCAGTGATGGATAAAGAAGATATTAAAGCTATTGCAGATTTATCTATAGACCACGATTTCTTAATTATATCTGATGAAATCTATGAAAAAATCATCTATGATAAAAAACACTATTCCCCTGCAGCATATAGTGATAATGTAATAACCATAAACGGATTTTCAAAAACATATGCAATGACTGGCCTTAGAATAGGTTATTTAAATGCAAAAGAAGAATATTTGGAAGAACTGCTTAAAATTCACCAATATAATATAGCATGTGCTAACTCAACAGCCCAAAGAGGAGCTTATGAAGCATTAACAGGACCTCAAGATACAGTTAACAAAATGGTTAATGAATTTAAAAAGAGAAGAGACTTGATTGTATCCAGATTAAATGAAATGGGATATAAAACTGTAAATGCACAAGGTGCTTTTTATGTATTTCCAAAAATTGAAAATCCTGAAGAATTTGTTAAAAAATCCGCTGAAAATGGAGTTATAACCGTTCCAGGTGCTGCATTTGGACAAAATGGTAAAAATCATGTGAGAATGTCTTATGCAAACTCTTATGAAAATATAGTTAAAGCTATGGATATTTTAGAAAAAGGTGTTAATTAATGGATGAATTTAGAACCAAAGGCGGAACAAAAGCAGCGATTGTCGGAATAGGATCAAATACTTTTCTTACTATTTTTAATATTGCAATTGGAATAATGTCTGGAAGTTATGCATTAATCTCTGAAGGAGCACATACTTTATCAGATGTTGCAACTTCCATAATTGCATATCTTGGATTTAGAATAGGTCAAAAACCGGCTGATGAAGAACATCCTTTAGGACATGGTCGTGCTGAAGCTATTGCAGGACTTATAATTGTATTATTTTTAACTATGGTAGCTTATGAAATCATGACTGGAGCTATAACCAAAATATTCCACCCTGAACTTATAACAACCCCAAGTTATCTTGCTGCAATTATGGCATTAATTGGAATTGGAGTTAATCTTTGTATAAGCAGATATATTATTGCACTTGGAAAAAAAATAAGAAGCCCTGCTATTGTGGCAGATGGAAATCACCAAAAAGTAGACATCTTCTCATCAATAGCTATTTTAGTTGGAGTTTTTGCATCAAATAGTGGATACCCAATAATTGATCCGATTATAGGTCTTATTATAGGATTATTTATTTTAAAAACTGCATATACTATTGGAAAAGAGAATATAGACAATATCATGGGAAAAATACCTTCTAAAAAATTAATTAAAGATATTGAAAAAGCAGCTATTAAAACTCCTCAAGTACAGGGAGCACATAATATCAAAGTAGAATATTTGGGATCATATTCCGTTGTTTCATTGCATATTGAACTTGATGAAAATATGACATTAAAAGAATCCCATAAAATAGTCCATAGAGCTCAAAACAATGTGCTTAAAAAAGTTCCATTAGTAAAATCAGTAACAATACATGCCTGTCCTGCAGGAATAAAATATGATCATAAGCAAGAAATAGATAAATAAATTAAAAACGCCGGGAACGGGATTTGAACCCGTGTGATCATAAGATCATCGGATTAGCAGTCCGACGCCGTACCAGGCTGGGCCATCCCGACAATATATAAAAAAACAAAGTAATATATAATCTGTTTAAACTTATTAATAAAGTTAATTGTTTTTATAAAAATGGCACGTTCAAAAGTGGACTAATCTCAAAACTATAAGTTATCTAAAAAACCCAACTCCACCCCGTGGTTCTACAAGCATCAACTGTTAATAGTAGAGCTGCTCCCTTCCGGGCCTGACACGTTCCCATATTTAAGATAATTAACTTTTACCCTCCAGTAAAAGTCCTATCACCATCAATCCTGTAGGACGAAGTTTCTATGCCGTTTTTCTTAGGCTCATAATTCCTTAAAAAGCCGCCTTTTGAACTTCAACTGCACCAAAGGGGGTGTGTGCTTACAGAGGACCCCTAACCCTCCAGTCTAGCCATATACATATATGAGACTAATATTATATAAAGGTTAGGTAAAAAATTCCAATTCTAGAAAAAATGCCCATTACTAGAACTAACATATAACACTCTTTAATCTCTAAAAATAGCTATAAATTGATTATATTTAACAATAATAATTTAAATTTGATTAAACTAAATACAAAAGTATTTTAAAATAAACAACTTAAAAATCAAAATTTAGATTATTTTAAAAATAATAACTTGAAAAACAGAATACTGGAAAAAAAACTTATTCCAATAAACCATGGAAATTTATTAAAATAAGAAAAAAATAGAAATTATGAGAGAATTTAGAAAATTAACTTAATTATGTCTCCATCTGAAATAATCCCTACCAATTTACCATTTTCAACAACCGGCAACTGATTTAATATGTTTGAATCAGGAGCATTAGATTTCATAGTTTCAATAGCTTCAGAAATAGTGTTTTCTGGTGAAACAGTTACAACATCTTTAATCATAATAGATTTAACATCAGTTCCTAACTCATATTTATCCAATATTAAATTATGGCCCAAATCAGTTGCAGTAATAATACCTACCAATTTACCATCATCAACAACAGGCATTGCACTTATTTTATGTTCCATAAGTTCTTCAAATGCATTAACTACATCTACATTAGAAGTTGTAGTAATTACATCAGTTGTCATTATTTCTTTTACTTTCTTGTTTAACATCATAACTTCCTCCATATTTTTCAATAATATCATTAACCATTATATCAATCGTATATGTAACATCAACATTATCAATAATTTTTGAATTATGCTTTATTGCTTGGTCAATCATAAAAGACTGAGTTTTTCTAATTAAATGAAAATTGCTTAAATAATTATCAAGTGACCTCTTAACCCACGGTTGCCTACACCTTGAATAAAATCTGGATTTATGAGTATTTTCATCTCTAACAATTAATGTAAATAAAATAACATTACTTTTACGAATAAGGTCTTCTTTTATGAATCCCGGCACTATATGAACGCCCTCAATAATTATGCTGATTCCTTCTTTTAATGCTCTTTCAATAACAGCTTCCACACCTACATTCACAACATCCACATGACTAATAAAACCTTCAACAACTGGATCCGGACCTAAAAGTGGTGTTCTAATACTTTCATATGCATTAAAACTAGATTTATGAATAACAGGACTTAATTCTTGAGAAACTATTTTACGCATAACTTCACGTATCATATCTGTGCTAATTAAATTCTTTAATCCCAAACGACTAGCTAATTCAAATGCCATAGATGAAGTTCCAACTCCTGAAGCTCCACCAATTAAAATAATAAGTGGTTCTTTTGATTTTCTAACATTTCTCCATTTAATATATTTCTCTGCAAGAACAGGATCAACATAATTTTTCAGATAATTAGTTACAAAGATAGCTAAATCTTCAATAGAAATTTCAGAAATATTTTCTTCAAGAAGTTTATTTTCAATACAAGTAGCTATTTCATAAGATTTATCATAGCCTAAATCAGTGATGTATAAAGAACGAGCCATTATGCCCTTTGAAAAAGGCTCTTTGTACTTCTTTTTACCAACAGCACCTTTAATCATAATCATAATAATCACAAACTAATTATTTTAATTTTAGGAATATAAATAGATATCTTAAATTAATATTAAATAAAATTTGTGATTTGATTTTTGCTACTGAAAAAAGAATAAAAAAAGAATAAAAATAGATGAATAAACTATTTATCCATCTAAAGAAATCATATTAATTGTATAATCAGAACCTTCACCAATATCAATTAAAACTGCACCATTATCCTTAAGCATTCCAGGATTAGCTACATCAGTAATATTTCCAATTTTACTAATGGATTTTGCTTCGTGAATATGGCCACAAATATTAATTTGAGGTTGGAACTCATGAATAGATTTTAATATTCCTTGACTACCCACATGGTCTCCGCTTTCAGTTAAATCTGCACCAGTATTATAAGGAGGAGCATGAGTAACTAATATTTTTACTTTAGGTACTTCATCATTAGCTACAAAATCATAATTAGCTAACAATTCATAAACATCACCATAAATTTTATTATCTTGAATTTCACCAGGAGTATCAAATGGTGTAGGATTGGAACCACCATATCCAAATAAAACAACATTATCAAAAGATAAAATGTTATTGTGTAAGCATATTGCATCTGATTCTCTAATTGCTTTACATATTCCTGCAGGATCACAATTACCTGGAACAGCCATTACTTCACAGTCACAGTCAAGTATTTTGCTAATAAATTCATCAACAAATTCCAATGGGCCAAAATTAGTAATATCTCCAGTAATAATAACAATGTCAATGTCATTATTATTAAGATATTTGTATAAATTCTCGTTGTCCTCTCCGTGAACGTCACTTATTGCTAAAATTTTCATAAATACCACTTAATTATTCTAAAAAGAAAGACCCCATTTCTTTCAAACCTGTTTTAAGATCTTCTTTATCCCCATGAAGATCAACAGTAACATCATCTTCAAATTCAATTATAAGGCCATTCCATTCAGCTATTTCTTGAACTCTTTCTTCAGCCAATGCTTTTTTCAATGTTATTCTTCCGGTTGTTAATCCCGGAGGAGTGTTAACAATGAATGTTGAACGAGATTTAGGAAATTCAAAAACTTCTTTACCATGCATTGCATCTTTGAATAAACCTAACCATTTATCCACATATTCTTCACTTTCCTGTGAAGCTAATTCCAAGAGTGTTTCTTGAATATTATTTAAAGACATTTCAGCTTTAGCTAAACTATTAATTAAATCAGGATGAGATGGATCTTTTTTATATGAGCTTATTGAAGATCTGATTAAACCTAATTCAGGACTAATTCCCTTAGGAATATCATAACCTTTTTTATTTAAATCAGTTAAAAGATTAAAAACAATTAACCAATTTTGCTCAGAAGGCAAACTCATAAGTGTCCACCTATGATTTTTAAGGTTGTGTGATTGATTTTAGCATCCGCATCTTTTAATTCTTTTTCAATTTCTCTAATATTATTATAAGAATCTAAAAATAATACATGGTGGCTATCAGTACCTGAAATACTTAATATAGCTAAATCATCACCATCTTTTACTTCTCTTTTTTCGATAGTTGCTTTGAATTGTACGTATGGTTCGTACTCTTCAGGAATATCTGGATATTTAAATATACCATCTAATGTTGCTACAAACATATTATCACCTTAAAATATATTTAATTTAAATCATTGAATTTAACAATCATATCTTTTATACTAATAATATATAAAGTTAATTACGAACTATTCGTAAAATATAAAACTAAAATTTAAAATTGTAAAATGCAAATGATAAAAAACAATAAAACTAAAAAAAATCTACAAAAAAATGAATGAAAAAATAATTTCATTCAATGATTAAAACCAAAGTGTGTTTTCAATGTCTAAAGAGGGTGGGAAGAAAGTAATTTGATCTTATTTTTCACATACTTTTGTTTTTA
>OLRV01003267.1_pt1 | contig 11548 bp, 8 predicted proteins | sample 1672421 | NCBI WGS metagenome assembly OLRV01 (sample SAMEA3136684, study PRJEB25190) | human gut metagenome | biome: human gut; feature: human-associated habitat; material: faeces | place: Austria | collected 2013
TGAAGCAGAAGCATTTGAACGATCAGCCGGGAGACCTGCCTTTCGCAGTACAGGAATGAAGAATTCATGCCACGAGGAATTGGCCGTACGAAAGAAAATGATTTAGACTGCAGTAATTATTTACAGATAGATTGTAAATGATCACCGGTTTTTCTTTGCGTACCCTCGTTTGATTCGAGGGTGTTTTCATTTCTGAGAATAAGAAATCAGGAGGATGACAATGAAAAAGAAAGTATTAATGGTTTTACTGGCAGCAACACTTAGTGTGTCCATGATTGCAGGATGTGGATCAAAGGGCGACAACAACACTGACACAACAAAGACAGAGTCTAAACAGGACAGTGATCAGGAAGCAGCAGATAAAGTTGCGAAGCTGATCGATGACATTTATGTTCAGGAAAGAACAGACAAGACAGATGAGCAGTGTACAGCAGCGAAAGAAGCATGGGATGCACTGACAGATGCACAGAAAGAACTTGTTGAGGGAGAGAATGCGGATCCGGATTATTTCGGAAGAGATACAGGAGATGCATCCAAGGATGATCCGCTCAATGCTGATGAGATTGGTGAAAATGAAATCCTTGTAGTAAGTTTTGGAACATCCTTCAATGACAGCCGTGCAACAGATATCGGTGGTATTGAGAAAGCAATCCAGGCAGCAAATCCGGACTGGTCTGTAAGAAGAGCATTTACAGCACAGATCATTATCAATCATGTACAGGCTCGTGATGGTGAGAAGATCGACAATGTGGATCAGGCATTGCAGAGAGCGGTTGACAATGGCGTAAAGAACCTCGTTGTACAGCCAACACATCTGATGCATGGTGCAGAGTATGATGAACTTACAGCAGCAGTAGAGGGATATAAAGATAAATTTGAATCTGTTAAGATCGCAGAGCCGCTCCTTGGAGAAGTTGGAGCTGATGCAACTGTTATCAATGCAGACAAGGCAGCAGTAGCAGAAGCAATCACAGCAGAGGCAGTGAAAGACGCCGGATTTGATAGTTTAGATGCAGTGAAAGAAGACGGAACAGCATTTGTATTCATGGGACATGGTACATCCCATACAGCTAACGTAACCTATGACCAGATGCAGACACAGATGGATGATCTTGGATTCACAAACGCTTTCATCGGAACTGTAGAGGGAGAACCGGAAGACACAGCATGTGACAAGGTTATCGAGAAAGTAAAAGAAGCAGGATTCAAGAATGTAATCCTTCGTCCTCTGATGGTTGTTGCCGGAGACCACGCTAACAATGATATGGCTGGTGATGATGCAGATTCCTGGAAATCTCAGTTTGAGGCATCCGGTGATTTCGACAGTGTTGACTGTCAGATCGCAGGTCTTGGAAGAATCGCAGCAGTAGAAGATCTGTATGTGGCTCATACAAAAGCAGCAATTGATTCTCTTGGAGCATCTGACGATGCAGCAGCAGAAGATACTGATGCCAAAGCAACAGATGACAGTGCAGACGATGCACAGGCAGACGATGCACAGGCAGATGACGCAGCTGAGACAACAGCTGATACTGCAGAGGCTGACGCTGAATAAAAAATATTGTTCAAACAAGATAAACTGCCCGGAGAACTTGCAAAAGTTTCCGGGCAGATATATTATATGATAAGAAAAAAAGAAGTCATAGCAATTCCATAAAATACTGCAAACAGTTCGCACGTTTCTGTTCATTCCGTTCACAGTAACGTGCGCACATCTGAGAAAGATCCAGAGGAACTGTCTTAATTGCATTATTTTCTGGAATTACTATAATATATTTGCCATCACCTGTTCAAAAGCCTGTTGCTCTGCAGCAGATGGGTTGAACAGCACGATAGAAAAAACTATAAAAAATATGAAGATAAGGGAGAAGAAATAATCATGAAGAAACGTTCATTTACATTATTAATGTCAGCACTTACTATTTCAGCTACTCTGATCGGTACAAGCCCGGTTGCTGCAAAGACAGATACTGATACGGCAACAGAAGAAACCACTGATAAAGAAGAAACAACTGCAAAAGATGCTGATTCAGAAAACACAGATAATAAAGAAACAGATGCATCCAAGAGTGATACATTAGAGGATGGCACCTACACAGCAGAATTTGATACAGACAGCGGAATGTTCCATGTAAATGAAGCAAACGATGGAAAAGGAACCCTTACAGTAAAGGATGGCAAGATGACTATCCATGTAAGCCTTGCTTCTAAGAAAATTGTAAACCTTTTCGTCGGAAAGGCAGAAGATGCACAGAAAGACGGGGCAGAGGTTCTTGAGCCAACCACAGATACTGTTACATACAGCGATGGAATGAGTGAGGAAGTATATGGATTTGATATCCCGGTACCCGCAATTGATGAAGAATTCGATGTAGCTTTGATCGGAACAAAAGGAAAATGGTATGACCATAAGGTAAGTGTCAAAAATCCTGTAAAATCCGATGATACAGATGCAAAAAAAGATGATAAAGAAAATAAAGATGCAGATTCCAAAGCAGATGACACAGACAAAGATGCGAAAGACAGTAAGACAAGTGAAGGTAAGACTCTGGCAGATCTGAATCTTGAAGACGGCGATTATACCATGGATGTAACTCTCACAGGCGGTTCAGGAAGAGCAACCATTGATTCTCCTGCAGCCATTAATGTAGAAGGCGATAAAGCTACAGCAACTATCGTATGGAGCAGTCCGAACTATGATTATATGCTTGTGGATGGTGAGAAATATGAGCCGGTTAATAAAGACGGAAACTCCACTTTTGAAATCCCTGTCAGCGTATTTGATGCAGAGATGGAGGTAACAGCAGATACAGTAGCAATGAGTGAGCCTCACGAGATTGACTACACCTTAAATTTTGATTCCACAACTGCCAAAGAAGCAGAAAAAACAGCAAAATAATCACATACAAACAAAGAAACAATTATGAAGATGAAAAACATAATAAAGAAACAGCAAAAAACAATATTTATCGGTTTTATGTCAGTTGCATTATTTATTATCTGTATATGCACTGTCTGTACAGCATACGCAGCAGATAAAGACAATGCAAAAACTCCTGTGGATATCCCGGGACTTACCTATGATCACAGTATGGAACTTTCCTACGCAGAAGAATTCAGCGTAGACTATTACAATGATGGCTATGCTCTGATTACTATCAATCAGGAAGGACAGTTTCTTGTAGTTCCAGAGGGAAAAAAGGCTCCAAAGGGGCTTGAAAAAGATATCACAGTTATTCAACAACCGCTGAACAACATCTATCTGGTAGCAACCTCTGCCATGGATCTTTTCCGCGCAATTGACGGTATTGACAGCATTCGTCTTTCAGGAACTCAGGAGAATGGATGGTATATCCAGGAAGCAAAAGATGCCATGGAATCCGGAAAAATGATTTATGCAGGCAAGTACAATGCACCGGATTATGAACTGATCCTGGATGAAGGCTGTGGTCTTGCCATTGAATCAACTATGATCCATCATAATCCGGAGGTGGAAGAGAAACTGGAACAGTTTGGTATCCCGGTAATGGTAGAACGTTCCAGTTATGAGAGCCATCCTCTGGGAAGAACTGAATGGATGAAACTCTATGCTGTGCTTCTCGGAAAGGAAGATGTAGCTGAGAAGGCATTTAAGGAGCAGACAGACAAGCTTGACAAAGTTCTGACCTCTGATGATAAAGATACAGGTAAAACAGTAGCATTCTTTTATATTAATTCCACAGGTGCTGTCAATGTGCGAAAGAATGGTGATTATGTTTCAAACATGATCGAGCTTGCAGGCGGCAAATATGTTCCCGAAGATACAGGAGAAAGTGATAACGCTTTGTCTACCATGAATATGCAGATGGAAGAATTTTATGCCAAAGCAAAAGATGCGGACTATATCATCTATAACAGTACTATCGACGGTGAACTTTCTAGTATTGATGAACTGCTGGCAAAAAGTAATCTTCTGGCAGATTTTAAGGCAGTGAAGGATGGAAATGTGTGGTGTACGGGTAAAAATCTTTTCCAGGAAACCACCGAGCTTGGAACCATGATCGAAGATATTCATACAATCCTTACCACAGATGATGATTCACTGGATGAACTTGTATATATGCATAAGTTAAAATGATATTTGTAAATCCTCGGCACACTTGAATTCGCATTCTATGCGATTGGTATAGTTATTTACGAATGGCATTGAAATATGTTTGCGGGATTCTGCAGAACTGCCAAAAGCAGGAAATATAAAAACAAAAGGAACAAAAAATATGGATGACAAAAAACGTACAGCCAGATACTGGATAGCATTTTTTATACTGGCGGTGTTTCTGGTGATTTTATTTGTCTGGAATGTAAATGCCGGAAGCATTCATCTTTCAGTGGGTGAGATTCTGAATATTATTTTCAGACATCAAGGAGATGCGACTGCTTACAATATAATATGGGAAATCCGTCTTCCCAGGATTCTGTCAGTGATCATTCTTGGAGGAGCACTTTCTGTATCCGGATTTCTTCTTCAGACATTTTTTAATAACCCTATTGCAGGTCCCTTTGTACTTGGAATTTCTTCAGGAGCCAAGCTGGTAGTTGCACTTCTGATGATTTATTTTCTGAGCAGATCTATTTCCATGGGTTCTGCAGCCATGATCATTGCAGCGTTTATCGGTTCTATGATTTCCATGGGATTTGTCCTGCTGGTTGCCAAAAAAGTCCACAACATGTCCATGCTGGTTATCAGCGGTGTCATGATCGGTTACATCTGTTCTGCAGTTACAGATTTCGTAGTTACATTTGCGGATGACTCCAATATCGTCAATCTTCACAACTGGTCACTGGGAAGTTTTTCAGGAATGTCCTGGGGTAATGTGAAAGTAATGGCAATAGTAGTTCTGCTCACAATGGTGATCGTGTTCTTTATGTCTAAGCCTATCGGTGCCTATCAGCTGGGTGAAGTTTATGCCCAGAATATGGGAGTGAATATCAAGCTGTTCCGCATAGGACTGATTCTCTTATCCAGTATTCTGTCTGCCTGTGTGACAGCTTTTGCAGGACCAATTTCTTTTGTTGGCATTGCAGTGCCTCACATTGTAAAAAGCCTGCTGAAAACAGCCAGACCGCTCCTTGTGATCCCGGCTTGCTTTCTGGGAGGGGCAGTATTCTGTCTTTTCTGTGATCTGATCGCCAGAACCGTATTTGCACCTACAGAACTCAGTATCAGTTCCGTAACAGCAGTGTTTGGCGCACCAGTTGTAATCTATATCATGATCCGCAGACAGAAGAGAAATTGATATAAAAAGCAGGAGCAGAATACGCTATCCGGGCAGATTACTATAAGATGCAGCATAAAAAAGGAAAACAGGAAAAAATATGTCAGAGAAAATAGCAGATGTAATAAAGGAAACAGAAAATAACAAAGCAGACCGGCAGGAACAGTATTTTTTCCGTACGGATCAGCTGACTGTGGGATATGACGGAAAACCTCTTATCAGAGAAATCAATATTCAGCTGAAAAAGGGAGAAATCCTCACTCTCATCGGTCCTAACGGTGCCGGAAAATCCACTATTCTTAAAAGCATCACCAGACAGCTTGCCACGATCAGCGGTACTGTTTATCTGGATAAAGAGAAAATGGCAAAGATGACCAATAAAGAGGTCTCTCAGAAACTGGCAGTCGTGCTCACAGAGCGTATGCGTCCGGAACTGATGACTTGCGAAGACATTGTAGCCACAGGGCGTTATCCTTATACAGGAACTTTGGGAATACTCTCCGCAGAGGATAAGACAAAGGTAAAGAAATCAATGGAAACCGTCCATGCATGGGATTTAAAAGACAGGGATTTTACAGCCATCAGTGATGGTCAGAGACAACGAATCCTTCTTGCCCGGGCTATCTGTCAGGAGCCGGAGATCATTGTACTGGATGAGCCGACTTCTTTTCTGGATATCCGTCATAAGCTGGAACTTCTTACCATTTTGAAACAGATGGTGCTGGATCATCAGCTTACAGTGATCATGTCGCTGCATGAGTTGGATCTTGCACAGAAAATATCTGATAAAGTTATCTGTGTACATGGAGAATATATAGAAAAATATGGTGCTCCGGAAGAAATCTTTACTTCTGAGTATATTCGGAAGTTGTATGGAATTACCAGAGGAAGCTATAATGCTGCTTTTGGATGTGTGGAGATGGATCCGCCCAGAGGTGAACCTCAGGTGTTTGTAATTGGCGGTAATGGAAGCGGAATTCCGTATTATCGAAAACTGCAGAGACAGGGAATTCCGTTTGCGGCAGGAGTGCTTCACACGAATGATGTAGACTGTCAGGTAGCCGGTGCACTTGCAGACCAGGTGATTACAGAGAAACCTTTCGAAAGTATTTCACAGGAATCTTATGATAAGGCTGTGAAATTGATGAAAAAATGTCAGAAAGTTATCTGTCCTCTGAAAGACTTCGGAACAGTGAATGCCGCAAACAGGGAACTGCTTCGCCTTGCGCGGGAGCTGGGAATACTGGCAGAGTTATAGGTTACTGTTCACTCCGTTCCCAGCAACACGCTTCGCGATGCACAGAATTTATGCTAATCGCATAAATTCGCGCAGTATGTCTCGGGTTTTCTGTGACCTTCGCTCACAAAAAACACCTCGCGGGATATTACCAGTGAACAGTAACAGCTATAGTACATCGTTTTCGAAATAATATTATTATTTCATGTATATGTATGCTATAATGGATACCATCAATCATCCAAAGGAGAGAAATATGGATAAGTTATACATTGTTATCCCGGCATACAATGAGCAGGATAACATTGAACAGGTCATTAATGACTGGTATCCTGTTATAGAGAAGCATAACGGAAACGGTCAGTCACGTCTGATTGTCATTGATGACGGGAGCAAAGATTCTACATATGAAAAACTGAAACAGTGTACAAAGACACGCCCTCTGCTGATTCCGATAACAAAACCAAACGGCGGTCATGGTGCAACTGTGCTTTATGGCTATAAGTATGCACTCAAAAATGGTGCAGATTACATTTTCCAGACAGATTCAGACGGCCAGACACTGCCGGAAGAATTTGAACCGTTCTGGAAACGAAGACAGAAATATGATATGGTCATCGGCTGGAGAAAAGACAGGCAGGATGGAATATCACGTGTTTTTGTAACAAAAACTCTGAAACTGGTTATCCGTATCTGTTTTGGGGTAAATCTGACAGATGCCAACACTCCGTACCGTTTGATGAAAGCAGAGACGATGGCCAGGTACATACATCTGATTCCGAAGGACTTTAATCTTTCCAATGTACTTCTGGCTGTTATTTATAAGAAGAAGGGATGCAGCATCAAATTTCTTCCTGTCACATTCAGACCTCGTCAGGGCGGGGTGAATTCCATTAACATGAAGAAAATCTGTAAGATCGGAAAACAGGCGGTAATAGATTTTGTGAAATTGAACAGGATTATCCGCCGAACATAAAAAATGATGAAAAAAAACTGTTGTTCCTACAGTGATCGTGAGGAACAGCAGTTTTTTTGTTGTTATATTTTCAGATAAATGTCGAACTATATCATAAGATGTCGGACGAAATAAATTGACATTTTCTTTAAACAAAATTACAATTATAGTTGTAATAAGACAGAAAACGGTATGTACCGATCTGCACACATCGGGTACATAACACACATAACACAACGCATCAACATATAACAAAACAACACACACAGGTAACAAGGTTACCACAAATGTAAAAATAATAATAGGGAGAAAAGAATAAGATGAACAAAATGAATGAATTGTGCGAAATGGAATTAACAGGTCGTTACGAGGAGAAACTTTCTGCTCTGAAAGCGGAAATCAGTGCAGCAGATGAGTATATCAGGCAGGATAACAGTGACCTGACGGAATTTGAGAACCGATATGAGCGCTTAGATATCCCGTATCGTGTAAAAAGATTTCTGGATGACTATATTGCGTGTATGCAGACAAAATATGAACGTCTTGCAGACCTGTGCTATCTGGCGGGAGAACAAGGATTATAAAAAAATCTTGTTTTATCTGTCGAAATAAAGTATTGTAGTAATATACTATATTTACGACAGATAAGGAGAAAATGCGTTATGTACAGAAAGAAAAATTTTATAAGTCTGGGAATGAGCCTGGTTCTGGCAGCAGGAATTACAGTAACACCTGTAACAGCAGCAGATTTCACAGATGGTACAGTTCCTGAATTTAATTCAGATGATGCAACAGAATTTGATGTACAACAGGAAACTGCGGATAATGCGGAGTTTGCATCAGATACAGAGGATAGCATTTCGGACAAAGCAGGTTCAAATGAAGCAGATTCAGACGAAGAAGTCTTTGCAGAGGCTGTAATTCCGGACGAAAACGGTGCTGTGGATAACAGACAGCTTCTGGAGAAATATCTGAATGACATTCTGTACGGACAGGATCCGGACACACAGCCAGCAGCTTCTCTGGGTGAGGATGTATTGAATGGACAGCAGCAGACCTTATATGAGGAACTTAAGAGTAAAATCAGCGCAGTGGCATCGAAAGGTGGTTCTACCAGGTTTAAAGTCAGTTCAGATCTGGGACTGACCTGGCAGACAACAGCAAGCGGTAATGCGCTCAAAAGAGAAGTAGCCGCACACCTTAATGAACTGGATATTTCAAAGATTATCGATTGCCTGGCTGTAGATTGTCCATATGAATTGTACTGGTACGAAAAGACTGCAGCTACTACTTGGCAGTATGGTTACAGCACAAAGGCAACAGGAAACAAAACAACTGTAAAAATTGAAAATCTTTCCATATCTATGCCGGTGATCAGCAGTTATGCTTCCGGTAAATATAAAGTAAATGCAGGGATTGTACAGCTTGCAAAAAGTGCAGCAGAAAATGCCAGAATGATCGTAAAAGAATTTCAGGGTTATACAGAGACAGAAAAGCTGTACGGATATAAAGAAATGATCTGCTACCTGACTTCCTACAATGATGATGTGACGGAGGATGATGAATACGGAGATCCATGGCAGTTAATCTATGTTTTTGACGGAGATGACAGTACTAATGTGGTCTGTGAAGGTTATTCCAAGGCATTTCAGTATCTGTGCGATCTCAGTGACATTACCTGCTATACAGTGACCGGTATGATGAATGGCGGTACAGGTGAAGGTCCTCATATGTGGAATATTGTGGCAAATAACGGTAAATATTATATGGCAGATATCACAAACAGCGATGAAGGAACAGTTGGAGAAGACGGAGGTCTGTTTCTGGATACTCCGATTTCAGGAAGTATTTCCCGGGGCTATATATATGCGACAGACAGTGCGAATATATATTTTGCATATGACAAAGAAGCAAAGAGCTTATATGGAACCGGAAAAAATTCCATTCTTTATATGACGAAGGAAACGTATTCTGCTGATGATCTGACTGCAAAACCGGCAAAAACTTCAATTACAGGTATATCAAACAGGACTGCCGGAAAACTTGTGATTACATGGAAAAAGGCAAAGAGTGCAGACGGATATGAGATCTACCGCCGGGCAGGAACCACTAATCCATACGTAAGAGCAGCGGTAATTAAATCCGGTTCAACTACAAAATACACAAATGCAAAACTGAAAAAAGGACATACATATTATTACAGAATCCGTTCATACAGATATGATGAGAATGGAAGAAAGATATACAGCGGCTGGTCAACAGTAAAGAAGCAGAAGGTAAAATGAAATCGGTAATCAGAAAAAGACACAAAGGATAACGTGGATAAAACAATGATGAAAGTACTTTCGTAAAAACAGAGTACACAGTTTCAGGGGATTTTCTTGCCATATGTGGAACATCATGATACAATGAGACACGATATGACAGAGAGAACCCCTGAAATTTTATTATGCTATAAGAAATTACTCCATAATGCTCTTATAATATAATAAAGCAGTATTTTTATAATGCTGTAAATATCTGGAAAATATGGGAGGAATAAATATAAATGTGTGGAATTGTTGGATTTACAGGTAATCATCAGGCAGCACCTATATTATTATATGGTCTGTCCAGACTTGAATACAGAGGTTATGATTCAGCGGGACTTGCAGTTCGCGACGGCGAAGGTGATACAGAGGTTATTAAAGCGAAAGGCAGACTGAAAGTTCTTGCAGATAAAACTAATAATGGAGAATCTGTACCTGGAACATGTGGTATCGGACATACCCGTTGGGCGACACATGGAGAACCATCTGAGACAAATGCGCATCCCCATATGAGTGATGACGGTAACGTAGTAGCAGTTCATAATGGAATCATTGAGAATTATCAGGAACTGAAAGACAAACTGATCCGCAATGGCTATGAGTTTTATTCGTCTACAGACACTGAAGTAGCAGTTAAACTTGTAGATTATTATTATAAGAAATATCTCGGAACACCGGTAGATGCCATTAACCATGCAATGGTCCGTATCCGCGGTTCCTATGCTCTTGCGATCATGTTTAAAGACTACCCGGGAGAGATTTATGTGGCAAGAAAAGACAGCCCGATGATCCTTGGGGTGGAGAACGGTGAATCTTACATTGCATCCGATGTTCCTGCAATTTTAAAATACACCAGAAATGTATATTATATTGGAAATCTGGAGATGGCTCGTATCAGAAAAGGGGAGATCACGTTCTACAATCTGGATGGTGATGAGATCCAGAAAGAGCCGAAAACAATTGAATGGGATGCAGAAGCGGCGGAGAAAGCGGGATTTGAACATTTCATGATAAAAGAAATTCTGAATCCGGAGAATACACCGGAGAGAGTAAATGAATTACTCACGTTACTTCTCGGACAAAGAGTGAGAATTGTAGACGTATTACCAAATGACGGAACAAGATTAGCAGATGAATCTACGCTTCTTATTACAGATATGGTAGTACAACTGGAAGATGGAAGTATTGCGAATCTGGAAATTCAGAAAATCGGATACTATTTTCCGGGAGAAAGAAGTGCCTGTTACTCAGCAGATCTGTTGCTTCGGCAGTATAAGAGAGTGAGAGGAATCAAAGGAAAACGATTCTCTTACAGAGATATCAAGCAGGTGTATACGATCGTGTTATTTGAAAAAAGTCCAACAGAATTCCAGAAATTTTTCAATAATTATATCCATCGTTTTATGCAAAAATCTGATACAGGGGTAAATATAAATTTATTACAGGAATATCTGTTCATACCTCTTGACATATTCAAAAAGAATCAGCAAAATGAAAATAGAAGTGTAAAAATAGAAAACCGGCTGGAAGCATGGCTTGCGTTTTTCTGCATGGATGATCCGGAGACGATTATAGATATTATAGAGAAATATCCGGATTTTAAAGAAATGTATGAACAGGCTTATGATGTCTGCCGGAATATCGAAGAGGTGATGCAGATGTTTTCGAAAGAATTGCTGGAGTTAGACAGGAATACAGTAAAGCTGATGATTGATGATATGCAGAAGGAGATAGACTGCCAGAGAGAGCAGTTGAGTCAGAAGGATGAGGAGATGTTAGAAATGAGGAAAGA